>Ga0255743_10002920_pt1 | contig 13855 bp, 7 predicted proteins | sample 101ome_19_FD_179950 | JGI IMG/M metagenome (GOLD analysis project Ga0255743, IMG submission 179950) | Coastal salt marsh microbial communities from the Groves Creek Marsh, Skidaway Island, Georgia - 101405AT metaG (version 2) | ecosystem: Environmental > Aquatic > Marine > Intertidal zone > Salt... | reverse complement strand
TCGGGTGCGGCGTCGGGTGCGGTGGACATTATCGACGTTGATTCCCGACGCGGCGGGGCGATGGGATGCGTCGAACGCGCGCGTCGAGGTGTGACGGTCTCGGTCTTCGCGGCGACGACGACGACGCGACGGGACGCGACGGGAGAGAGGCGAGGCGATATATCGGATGTTGATCGTTTACACAAGGTTGAGCTAAAAGTTTTCAAATGCGCCGCCGGTGATGCGAATCGACGATGTTGGCGTCGCGTTCGCGTTCGCGCCAGAGTCTCCGTCTCCGTCTCCGTCTCCCGCGCGTCGGTTCCGCTCTCGTCTCGTCTCGTCGCTCACTTTGGCGCGCCGGCGTTGCGAGGAGGCGTGCTCGGCCGCGCCCCCATCATGGACCCAAAACCACCCATGAGTTTGCGTTCAGCGGGCTTTAATATCTGGAAACTGCACATCAAGTTTTCATCCACCGTCATCATCGCCCCCGCGTTGTCAAACTCTCCGCAATAATTGGGCGCGGAGAAGACGGTGACGAGTTGACGCTTTCCGAAAAACTCGTACCCATTCTCCACCACCTGATGCGCTCTAACAACTAAGTCGAAATCAAACTTGGCGAGGAAATCGCCGACGACGTCGGTGCCGTACGTGTACGAAACGCCGCGATCATTCTCGCCCCAACCTTGAATGTCGGCGTCCGGGTCGCTCCACAAAAAGTCGCACAACATGCCCATGTCGGGAATATCCGTCGGACGCTTGATTTGAACTATCTGCTGAAGATCCTTCAACTCTGGGCTCGGACCGCCGTGAATGCAAAATATCTTTTCATCCACGATGGCGGCGAAGGGTAAGCAGTTGAAGACGTCGCAAAAGACTCTCCACAGTTTAATGTTGTACCGCCGCTTGCATTCGTCGTAAAACCCGTAAATCCGACTGATCGAGTTGCACTCGTGGTTTCCTCTGAGCAAGAAGAAGTTTTCCGGATACTTCACCTTGTACGCCAAGAGTAAGCAAATAACCTCCAAACCTTGCTTACCGCGATCGACGTAATCGCCTAGGAACAGGTAGTTGGCCTCGGGCGGAAACCCGCCGTACTCAAACAACCGCAACAAGTCCGAGTATTGGCCGTGCACGTCGCCGCAAATCTTCAACGGCGCCTCGAGCTCTAACAAACACGGCTGCGCGAGAAAGATTTCTCTGCGTCATCGAAGCACACCGCGGGCGAATCGTCAGTCGTCTCGGTCGTCTCGGTCGTCGCGTCGCGTCGGATCGGACCAGCGTCTCTCTCTCTCTCTCTCTCCCCCGCGTGCGTCGCCATCCATCCACCGTATCCTCCGCCCCCGCGCGCGATTCGATCGCGCGATATTTCCCACATCCGTTCGCGCGCGCCAACCCGCGCGTCGCGCGTCGTCCGCATCCGCGCGCGTCGCGTCTCCAGCCACTCGCGCTGGCACCGCGCGATCGCGGTCGTCTCCCAAATGTCACGCACCTCGCCGCCGCGCACAGCGCCCGGATCTCTCCCTCCGCCAATTGCACCGTGCGATTATTCGGTTGTCCTCTCACGCTGAGCAAACGCTCGATGACGCTGTCCACGTCGAGCGTCGTCGTCATCTCGACGTCCGGGGCGCGATCCGCGCGTCTTTGAAATTCGAGCGACAATCACCCCCGAGGCGACGTCGAGCGCGAGTCGCGACGCGCGCGGGCGTCTGCGCGGTCGAGGACAAACGCGGTCGACCGTCGGTACGGTGCGACGAACGCGGTGACGGCGCGCGCGCGCGTTTGCGGAATCTCGGGGGTCCCCGCGCGACCCCTGGACGCGCGAAGGACAGAGTCCCCATCTATTGAGTCATGACTCGTCAAAGGTGCGAATGCGCAGCCGCGCGTCGCGCATTCGCGCGCCGCAGACGTCCGCGCGCGTCGCCATGGCGCGCGGCGCGGTGGATGACGTCGCGCGCGAGACGCTCGATCGAATCGCGCTCGCGGGCGCGCGCGGGATGGAGGCGAGGGCGCTGTTGACGCGCGACGTCGTCGCGTCCGAGCCATCAACGACCGCGCGCCAGGTTGACGACGCGCGCGACGACGCCTGGATCGCCGTCGTCGCGCGCGCGGCGTGCGAGGCGTGCGCGAGAGGTGACGCGGAGGTCGTCGACGCGCGTGAGGGTGGGACGGCGTGGTCGCTCGGTGACGAGGACGCGGCGGACGCGGACGGCGCGCCGCGCTCGGAGACGGCGGCGGCGGCGGCGGATGAGGTCGTGCGTCGCGTGCGCGCGTGTGAGGGGGTGTCGACGTCGACGTCGACCGGTGCGAACGCGTCGTCGTCGGGGGTGACGTTCGTGGCGACCGAGGCGGTGCGCGCGCGAGCGTTGGGGATCGGGGACGAGTCGACGTGGGAAAACGGTTTGAGCGACTTGGCGCGAACGATTTTAGAGGAGATTGGACGCGCGCGCGATCGAGGGGTGACGACGGTGGAGCTGAGCGCGTTGAATAAGGGGAAATCGGTGGATCACGCGGTGAAACAGTTGGCGGGGGCGGGATTGGTGTGTTGGCGGAAAATGTCCGCGCGGGGCAGCGGGAAGACGAATAACGTCGTGTATCTGACGCGGTTCGCGCCTCCAGAGGCGGAGTCGCGCGAAGACGAGAAGACAGCGTATTACACGACATTGACGACCATTTTGAGCGAGTTTCCGCAGCAGACGGCGACGTCGAAGACCGTGCGGGAGCGTTTGCACGGAGAATTTCAATATTTGTCGCTCTTGCGCGACAAGACGGAAAAGGCGAAGACGAAAATCTTCGCCGCCGCCAAGGCTGAACTGTGTCGTCTGTGTTTCATCGAACCCGTGAAGAGCGATATGGGCGATGCGTTGAGGTTGATCAAACCGTACCGAGTCGTGGACGGTGACGGCGATGACGGCGCTGATGACGCGGACGCCGGCGCTCAGTGGACCGGCCGCGGCGTCGTGGGAGACCTCATCATCGAGCAAACGTTTGAGACGCAAATCTGCGAGCGCGTGCGATCGTCGGACGGCGCGGTGAGCCAGACAGACATTTTGCGCGCGTACGATTACGCGCCGAGAACCGTAGAAAAACGATTACTGAAGATGTGCGACGAGGACGAATTGTTCAAACGAGTGAGCGTGCAGAGAGGCAAGGTAAAGACGACGTGTTTTATGTCGACGGATGCGCCACGGAAGCGCGCGGAAACCGTCGACACTTTAGATGCGGAACCGGTGATCGCAAGAGTCGTCGATCCGATGCTCGTCGACGACGCGTCTCGTCGACGCGAGCTTCTCCTCGAAGAGCTTCGTAACAAAGGTTTCCTATACGTCAGTCGTTTGAGCAAATGGCTCGCCGTCGCCGAGGGAGGATTGTACAAAACGGTGGATAAAAAGGTTGTCAACGCGCTCGTTGACGATGTCGTGCGTAGCGGCGATGGCATCGCGAGAGAAATTTCGTGGAGCGTCACTGAACGCGTTCCAGACGTCATACTCTTTCACGCCGACTATCCTTTCGATCCGGCGAGCGAAGAAGGAGCGGCGTTCATCGAATCACTCAAAGAGGACATCCGCGCGCTCGAAACCGCGGAACGGCGACCAATGAGCCACAAGATCACGTCCACAGAAATCGTGAGCATTCAACCCGCGGAGCTTCTTCCGGAGCCTGCCGCCGCTGCCGCGACGCCGATGGACGTGGACACCGAGATCGACTTTCGTTCGACGTATCGAACGTTGAATGACTTTCACGCCATCAGCTTGGGATACATAAAATCTGCCCTCATTCGTTTGGAGTGTTTACACCTCTACTTGGTCGAGAACGTATTTAAATCCGGCGCCGACGACGAGGTGCGCAAGGACGTGCTCGATGGCGACATGCCGATTTTGATGTACATAAAAATCATCAACAGCGTCGAGTCCAAGAATATCAACACGCGTGATTTGGACCACATCAAGACGGAGGCGTTGCGCAACAAGCTCGTGCGAGATTTAGCGCCAGAACTGCGCGAAAAGATGCAGTCGATGCACTACATGGCCAAGCTCACGCAGCGGTTGACGGCGCTCGGTTTGATGCGAGAAGTCCCAGAGTACGACGAATCCTCTCAACAGATGAAATTGACGCTACGTTTGACTCGAAAGGCGCGGTTTCAAATCAAGGCGACGGACACGAGCGACGAGCGTTCGTGGAGCGAAACGTACGACGTGTCCACGACGACGGGCGCTCGGAAATTCTGGGCCGCCATGGAGCAAAATTTTAAAGGGAACCCGGATATGGACGGAGCGTATCCAGCCACAGAGCTCAAGTATCCTCGTCTCACCGCCGTGCGTGCGTGGGGCCGGAAATGGGCGTTAGGACTCGATAACTGCATCATTCTCATGGATCGGTTGAACGAGGCGTGGCGCGCGCTCGTGACTCTTTTGCTCGCGCGCGGTGGCGCGTCGTCTGAAAATTTGATCTCCGAGGACGCGCCGAAAGACGTGACCGACGACGTCGTCGCGAAAGCCATCGAATGTCTCGCTAGGTTCGGTCTCCCCGCGGAAGAGGCGCTTCGCGTCGAGCAACTCGCTGAGGATCTCAATCTACCGAGCGACTTGAATCACATCAAACAGACGTGGCGAGATTTCATCTACACGAAGATTTGCGCGGCGCAGGGTGAGGGACTGATCACGTCGCAGCTCGCGGCGCAAGCGCTCAACATCTACGCGCGTTGTTCCCGAAGCGGCACGAGTAAAAGGTTTCCGTACCGATTGATCAAGGCGTCTGAGACGCCCGACGGTCCGAAGACGGCGCGTCTCGATAGGTTGCCGGCGGTGAGCTCGCCGACGGGTGGGAACGTGAACAGTCCGAGCTACGCGGAGAAAGCGTACGAGTTGTTCGACGACGACGAGAGCGACGGTGAATTCGGCATTCCGGGCGGACGTAAGAAGTTCATCTTCAGCGCGGCGGAGGATGAGTTCTTGGTGTTTTGCATGATTCGTTTCATCTCGTTGTCTGGGCCGAACGCGCTCCGTGCGCAGAAACGCGACTATCGCGCATCCGTCGTCTACAACGATCAAATGTGGCGTTCTCGGTATCCACACGTGAAGAAACGCGCCGTCGTCAAAAGATGGAGATATCTCACGACTGTGGCCAACGGCGACGACGATGAAGATGAAAACACCGCCAGACACGACGCCATCTTGCGCGTCGGCGCCGAATTCTACGAACGCGGGGCGCGCGCCAGACGAGAGACTGCGCTTCCATTCGTTGAATCTCCCGCGCTTCAGAGCGCGATGGACACGGACACGTGGGATGAAACGTGGGACGCCACCGGAAAATGGTCCGAAGGCATCGCGAAGCAAGTGTTACACGCGACGCGCGAAATTTTGAAGGAATCTCCGGTTCCGTATCCGTTGCCCAAGCAACCGAAACCGCCGCGCGTGGTGCGCGTGCGCGCGAAACGCGAAGAAACAGTTCGTCGTATTCGTGCCGGTCGCGAACTCACCGAGGCGGACGACGATATCATTCTCGCGCGCCTCGCGCCGATTGCGTTTCTTCGACGCCGCGCGATTTCGTTCCAGGACGAGAGCGACGATAGCGATTACGACGACGTCAGCGATTACGACGATTCAGACATGGATGAAGAGATCGACGCGCCATTCAAAAGTTTGCGCGAACACGAGGTCTCGACGCACCGATCGGACGCGCTCACGCACGCACAAACGTTGTTCGTCGCCGATGCGCCGAAACACGTCTCGTGCGTCGCGCCGAACGGTTCGCAAGTGTTGGCGCTGTGTCAAGCTTTGGTGGATAATAAAATCAACATGTCGTTGACGAGCGAAGATGCGACGAGAGATGTTCCTCCGGCGTTCAACGATGATCGCTTCAACGACTCGCCATACTTCAAATCTCCGAACAGCGCCGTGAAGGCGCTCCACAGCGTGAAGATTGACATTCGCGACGGCGACCACAACGGCGGGAAATTCGTCTCGGCAGCCACCGTTGGAACGCTTCCCATCGCGTCCAACGAGGAAAAAGCGATCGAAACGAAATGCGTGAAGGTCATCAAAGAATTGCGAGCCGGAAACGGCGTGTCAGCGAAGGAAGTCATTGACGAACTTCGCGCATCCAACGTGGCGGAAGCCGTCGGCGCGCTCGGTGCGAGCGTCGTGCGGTGCGCGCTCGACGCTCTCACAAGCTCCGGCAAGATAACGTCCGAAACGATCGAAAACGAAATCGTGTACACCACTCGAAAGAGCTCGTCCAGGTCGACGGAGGATGCGCTGATTGGCGCGTGCACGCGTGCCGTCGCCGGCGTCGCGCTCAACTATCCGGGATCGTCCGAATCGCGCATCATCAACGCGCTCGGCAAGATGTACCCCATGCACGTCATCGCGCGCGCTCTGAAACAACTCACCACCAACGGCGTCTTATTCGAGCGCGTCACCGAAAAGCGCGCCTCGATCGTGCCCCCGGCGTTGGGCGGCGCCGAAACCGGCGACAGTCGAAACGTCGCCGAACGATTCTTCTTTCTCACCAACGAAACGTCCGAAGAGACCGTCACCTTGCTCGCGCCCGATTTCCTCGTGTGATTGGAACACATCATCGATCGCGCCGAGCGCTGTACGTACGACCGACTAGACCATTGTGCTGTAGACGCCGACTCGTAATACGAAGCGCCGCCTCGCGCCACTTCGCGCCTCGCGACATGCCCCCGCGTATGAAAGTAATCAAAGTGAACGCCGACACGTACGTCGACGAGATTGACTTTTTCGCGCGCGCCAAAACGCCCGATTCGCTCAAGGTGCGCGCGCCCCGCTCGAAGACGCGCGCGTCTTTTTTTTGAAAAAATTTCATTTTTTGAAATTTGAAAAGTAGACTCACCGCGCGACGTTCGAGCGCAGCGTAAAGCGTGTGCGGAGAGCCTCGCGCGCGCGGCGGGACGCGCGGCTAAGATTCGATTATCGGACACGTCCACGCGCGAGCGCGGTGGACCTTCGTCGCCGTTGGCGATCGAATTCTCGGAAAAAGTGTACGCGCTCTCCGCGCCGGCGATTTTACGTCGGCGTCGAGCGACTCCGTCGCTCAACGAGTGCGCGTGCGCGCTGTGCGAAGAACCGCTGCGGGACGTGCAATGTCGTTCTTACGAGACCTTGAATCCTTGGATTGCATGTTCATCTTGTGCGAGAGTGATGCACGCGAGATGCGCCAAGGTGGCTGGAGTGTTATCGAGCGACATCGCCGAGCGTCGATCGGCGCGCTTTGTGTGTCAAGTCTGTCGGGTGATGGGACCCAAGACGCTCGCGTTTTAATTGATGAAATGTGTATTGATGACTGTGTGTGAAACGTGCGTCATGTGTATGAATGTAATTACAAGTTGAGCAAGCGCGCTTTGCGCAAAGAATCTTCCATCATGCTCGGCGGTCGACGAGGCGGCGGATACGGGCCGATTTTCATCTTTAGCGCGAGGGCGCCGAGCTTTTCGCGAACCAAGGCGGCGGCGACCGAGAGCACGGCCAATGCGATGGTGTACTTGTTCGGCGCGGCGCGCGCGAACGCGGCGACGGCGGCGGTGAGGGCGGCAAAGGTGAGCACTCGAAGCGCCTTGCGCGCCTTGCCGATGGTGGCAAGCGCCTTGGAGCACGACTTGCAGTTGATCGTGTGCGAGTGGTAGCGGTCGAGCAACGCCTCGCGCGTGGTTTCTTGCGGCGGCAAGTCGGTCTTCATGGCCTTGGGCCATGCCGGACCGCCGCCGGCGATGTCGACGATCCACTTTCTGAACGCGGAGACGTACACGTCCGCCTTGGTCGGCATGTAGCACGACTGAGCGTACGACTTTCCAGCCCGTTGTTCAACCTCGATCAAACGCTCTTGCTTGTGCAGGAAAATTTGATCATCCTCTAAGATGGCGTTTTGGTTGGTGTGCGAGAACCACTGCGGATAGAGACCGAAGAAGAAGCGCGGAAGCGCCGATTTGAAGATGAATGGAAATCGCGCCATCAAACGACAACGACCGGGCGTCGTCGGCACGGCGTACACGACCGTCAGTGTGGTGAACGCCGGCGTTCTGAGCGTGTGGCGCATCAACGTCGGCGCGTTGTATTCCGTGTACTGCGAACCGTACTTACCCTTTCGCGGTCCCTCTTGCCAGATGCCTTCGAATCCCTTCGCCGTGACGCCCGATTCGCTCGTCAATTCCAAGTTGACCGGCGTCGCGTTCTCGCGCTTGCCCACCGAGTTGTGATGCGTGAACGGCACGTGACTCACGTCCATGACGTTTTCCAACAGCGTCGCCCAATCCATGGGAAGATCGCGGAAAATATCTTGGCACACGCACTCCGGGTCGTCGTACTCCGGAATCAACGGCAAATCTGGAAGCGTTGCCGGCGCCTTATCCTTGGACGTCGGGTACACCCAAAGCATACCTTGTGCCTCCATCGTCGGGTACGCCGCCACGCACGATCTCGGACTCTTCAACGCCGTGTCCAATCCCGTTCCCCGTTCGATTTGCGGAATGGACGTACACTTCCCCTCGCCCGTAAACGTCCATCCGTGATACCCGCACTCCAACTCCCCGACCTCGTTCACGCGTCCCTCGCTCAGGGGCACCAATCGGTGCGGACACCGATCCGCCACGCACCGCATCTCCCCGGCTTTATCTCTCCAGAACACCAACGGTTCGCCCAAGAGCGTAAACGTCAGCGGCGCGTCCGCCTCGAGGTCGGCGCAAAACGCCACCGGGTACCAGTGCGCGCGCCAATCGTACGTCTCCGCGCTCGACGCGGCGTCCACGGGCGTGTCCTCCGTCGTCTGAAGCGCGCGCGCGATCGTCGCGCGCGTCGTCGTCGGATGTGACGGCGACGAGGAAAAAGCGCGTCGCACCGTCGACGTCGTCGCGAACTCCTCCCCTCGTCGTCCTCGCGTCGCCGTCGCGCGCGCGCGTCGCGCGCGTCGCGCGGGCGCCACGCGTCGCGTCTTTCCATCGAGCGCCACGCGACGCGGCGTCGTCGCGTCGACGCGTGCGCGCGCCATCGTCATCATCTCGGCGGGTCGCTCTGACGTCATTCCCCAGCGATGGGCGCCTCCGCCTCGAAGACCGCGGCGTCGTCCGCGCCGATCGGCGCGGATGGGAAACCGAAGAAGATATGCTGCGCGTGTCCGGAGACGAAGCGCGCGCGCGATGAGTGCGTCGTCATGCACGGGTCGGAAGATGATGGAAAGTGCAAAGAATTGATCGAAAAGCATCTCAAGTGCTTGCGCGCCGAGGGGTTCGACGTGTAGCGCGCGCGGGAGAGGGACAGCGATGGCGACGCGATGGGTGCGTTGTCGCGATGGGTGGTGTAGAATGTAGGTAGTTCAGATGTAAATCAATGTGAGAGGTGTTTGATGAATCTCGAGTCGCCGACGCCTCGAGAACCGCTCAGAGCTCTGTCTTCGAGGACGACGCCGAGGCGATGAGTTGGTCGAGTTCGCGCAATTCGCGCTCGAGGGCGTCGATGGTGGTCGGATCGCACGCGACGGGCGTGCGCGCGACGCCGACGTATTCGCACCGCGAAGGCTCGTCGATGGACACGAGCTCGTCCTTCTCGCCGCAACGCAACGACAAGGCGAGCGAACGGCTCGGACCGCTCCAACACGAATCGCCCGCGCTGAATTTGAGAGTGACTTGACCGTCGTCGGACGTCTCGACGGAGTTGTGCGACCCGAGTCTGGTGTGGTCTTGCTTGGCGTCGCCGAACGGACACGCCGAGTACTTGTACTTTTCAATCTTCGCCTCGAAACATCGACCGAGGAGAGAAATCATCGCGTCTCCGGGACCGTAATCGCGCTCTATGTTGTTCTTCAATTCCTCGATTTTCGACTCCATGTCGTCCAACGCCTCTTTCTGTTGGCGGTGCGCGTCTCTCTTCGAACTCGCGCGGTCGGCCAATTTATCTTTGGCGCGACGCGCGACGAAACTTGTCGCGCGATCGAGAAGACCGCTGATTCTGGACTTTAACGAGGACGCCACGTCGACGTTATCGAAACCATCGTCAAACTCTTGCGGTTCCGGTTCCTCGGGCACCGGTTCCTCGGCGCCTTCGTCGGAAATCCATTGACTTGCGATGCGTTTGCCGCGCTCTTCGTCCGTCTCCTCTGCGTCCCCCGCGGGCTCGTCACCACCCGTCTCGTCCTCGTACGACGCGGCTTTGTCCTCGTGCGCGACGTCGTCCTCCCCCGTCGCCGCGTCGCCCTCGGCGTCGCCTCGCGCGCTCTCCTCACTCGCGCGCGCGGCTTCCTCCTCCTCTCTCGCCTTGGTCTCCGCCGCCTCTCTCGCCTCGCGAGCCTTCCGCTCCTCCTCCTCCACCGCGTCCACCTCCGCCTGCAACGCGTTCACATCCTTCCTCTTCTTCTTCGCCTGCTTCTCCAACGCCTCGCGCTCCTTCATCCAAGCCTCGCGTCGTCCTAGAGTCTTCGCCGCCGCTGCGTCTCGCGCCTTGGTCCCGCGTCTCGCGCGCGACAGTTCCGCCACCAATTCCTCGCGTCGCGCCTTTGCCTCGTTGAAGCACGCGTTCGGACACGTCTTCTTATTCATAGTAGACGTCCCTCGCTCGTCGCTTCCATCGCAGCAATCGCACACGCCGTCGTCCACTCGCGAGCTCGCCACCGTCTTCGGCGTCGACCCGAGATTGGGACAATAAAACCCGGGCGCCCCCGTCCTCCCTGCGCACGCCGACGTTCCCGGCTCGTCCGAACCGTCCGCGCAATCGCAATACTCGTCGTTGATTCGCGCGCGAGGCACGCGCGTGCGCCCGTCGTCGCACGAAAAGACGTCGACGTCGTAGAGATGGATCTTCGATGGGTGCGCGCCTCGAACGACATCAGCGCGCGCGCGCGCCTCGGACGCGGTCGACGGCGCGACGCACGCGAGCGTCACCGCGATCGCGATCGCGAAGCGTGCGCGCGGTCGCATAGCGCGCGTGTAGACGTGTGACGCGCGCAAGATGTGATGACTTATGTTTTGGATTATTATTTACGTAGTGTTTCGCCGGGACGGCGCCGACTTTGGGGACGCGTGGATGACGTTACACGGTTCCGCGCGACGCCTCGCGCGTTCACGGCGGTGGCTTCGGTGGTGGGTTGGGCGGCGGCGCGGGCGGCGCGACGCCGGCGTTGGCGGCGTAGTACTGTTGGTAGTACTGTTGGTAATAGTAGGCGTTGGCGGCGTTCGGGTCGGCGACGACGGGTTGCGCGTGGTACCCGTACGCGGCGGCGTACATCGGCGGTACGGTCGGCGCGGCGTTGAGTTCAGCCTGACCCATCTCCTTTAAGAGTTGATGAATGATCTCGATGGCTTTTTTCACCTGTGCCGGGGTGCCGACGACGCGACAGAGATCGCTCGCGCGACAGCCGTTGGCGCCGCGTTCGATGTCGACGGCGACGCCGGTGGTTTCGCGAATGTTTCGAATCGTGTTCCCACCCGGACCGATGATGGCGCCCGCCTTGTACGCGCAAGGAATCACTTCCTCGACGATGGTGACGTTCCCGTCCGCGCCCTCCTCCCAAGAATCGGCGATCATCTTCTCTATGATTGTTTGCGCCACCTTGACGCGATCGCCCGGTCCGGTGATGACGCACTCCTCGACGTCTCGCATCACCTCGATTCGGCATCCCGTCTGTTCCTTGAGCGCCTTGATGGTTTGTCCGGCGTTTCCTATGATGAGTCCCGATCGCGCCTTGCACCCAACCTTGACCGTCTTCGATCCCTTGACTTCGAAGAATTCGTCGAGCACTTTTTTCGCGTAGGCGATTTTCTCCTCCGATCCCTTAATCTGCAGCTTCCCTTCGCCGCGAACCACCTCTATGGACGTCCCGATGTCCTGTTGAAGCTTACGTATGGTCATCCCACCGGGACCTATGACTAATCCCTCGTATTTGACGTCCATATCGTAAAAATCCACCGTATACGTCGCCCGTTTCGCCGGTTCGCCCTCCGCCGCCGGTTCGCCCTCCGCCGCCGCCTCGCCCTCCATGCGCTTCGCCATCCCGGATCCAACCACCGCGCGTGCACCCACGTCCACCGTCTTCGGAGGCGGCGCTTTCCTCTCGCGCATCGTCCACGCCTCCTCGCTCTCGCTCTCACCCGCCTCCGCCTCCGCCGTCGTTCGTCGCGCGTCCCGCGGCGGCGGCGGTCGACTCAACATGGTCGCCGCGCGTTCCCTCGCCTCCTCGATCGCCTTCTCCACCCCATCGCGCGCCGTCGAACTCAGCGCGCGCATCATCTCAATCTGCGTCTGTAACTGCGTCGATCGCTCCCCCGACCGTCTAAATTCTCGCGTGGTATTCGTCGTATTCGCGTCGACTTCGTCGTCGCCGGCGGCGTCCCACCGCGACGACCGCGCGCGTCGACGTCGTCGTCCATCCCTCGACCTCGACCTCGATCTCGACCGCCGTCGACGACGGTGACGATCACGATCATCCTCGCGATCGCGATGTCGTCGTCGTCGTCGATCGCGGTCGTCCTCGTCGTCCGAACGCGCCGCGCGCCGCCCGTCGCCGTCCCGGTCGCGGGACGCGCTCCTCGAACGACGTCCACGCGATCTCGAGCGTCGCGCGCGTCGCGACGCGGATCGATCGTCGTCTCGATCGTCGTCTCGATCGCGTCGTCGACGATGTCGACGCCGACGCGACGCCGACGCGCTCGACGAATCATCGCGCCGACGGTGATTGTGATGACGATGGAATCGACGCGCGCTCCCGTCGTCGTCGTCGTCGTCGCGTCGACGGTGACGACGGCGAGACGACGACGGCGACGCGCTCGGTGTTCTCGAGCGCGCGCGACGCGACGACGGACGCCGACGCGCGTCGCGGGCGTCGATGTCCTCGTCCTCGTCGTCTCCAGGCATGATGTGGCGTGCCGCACATGTCGTCGACGAGCGTCGAGACGACGGGGGCGAGACTCGTGCGCGTGCGCGGACGGTCGTACAGAGACTTGTCGAGCGCGTCGTCGGCGTCGGACGGGCGGGTGACGCGCGAGGAGGCGAGGGAACGCGCGAAGAGAACGGCGAGCGAATCGAGAGGCTGGCGGCAGGATGAGGACTTTCGACGCGCGGACGATGACAACGACGACGACGGCGGGTGCGCGCGGGAGACGGTGGACGACGCGGACGACGCGGACGACGACGGGCCGCGGTGAGCGGCGCGCGCGCGCGGGGTCAGAGTTGGAGGAGACGTTCGCGAGCGTCGAGTCGTGGACGATACGACCGGTCAAGGCGCGGGATTTCGACGGCGTGGTGCGTGCGCGCGCGCGCCATCTCGACGTTCTATTGTTTTCGTTTTCTTCATGCGCTCGTGAATGCGCTCGTGAACGACGGTTGAGTGACTGACGCGACGGACGCGTTCTCGCCGCCGCTGCTCGCAGACGAACCTGTGCGAGACGTCGGGCGTCGATTGGACGCGCGATACCGTCGTGCGCGATCTCGAAGCGTCGACGTCGACGGATAAGAACACGGCGGCGCTCAATCGCGCGCTCGTCGCCGTGCCGGCGCCGGGGGAGCGCGCGGAATCGGACGCGCGCGTCGTCGCGGCGGTGGGTTTTTGTCTGTGCGTCGGCGGAGAGACGCAGGTGATGCAAATAGCGACGAGACCGTCGCTTCGACGGCGCGGGTTGGGCACGCGCATGCTCAAGGCGATGTTAGGTTTAGTCCCCGACAATATTGGCGTGTTGGAGGTTCGCGCGTCGAATGACGGGGCGCTTCGAATGTACGAAAAGTGCGGTTTCGAGCGCGTCGGCGTTCGGCGCGGGTATTATTCGGACAGTGAGGACGCCGTGTGCCTGACGCGCACGCCGAGCGAGAGACCGGTGTCCACGCGCGAACTCACACGTTTACTCGCGGGTTTAGACGCGACATCGGCGAGAAAACCG
>Ga0255743_10002912_pt1 | contig 13867 bp, 14 predicted proteins | sample 101ome_19_FD_179950 | JGI IMG/M metagenome (GOLD analysis project Ga0255743, IMG submission 179950) | Coastal salt marsh microbial communities from the Groves Creek Marsh, Skidaway Island, Georgia - 101405AT metaG (version 2) | ecosystem: Environmental > Aquatic > Marine > Intertidal zone >... | reverse complement strand
TCCATAAGGAGGTAATCTTCTTCCGAATATAAACCCCTTCCTATGCCAGATTGGTTTGTTATAACTATAAAATAGTAATCTAAATCTTGAAGAGCTCTTAGAGATCTGAAAATTCCATCTATAAATTTGAAATTTTCAATTTTGTGGAGATAGCTTACTTCTTGATTTATTACACCATCTCTATCTAGGAAGATAACTTTCTTGCTCACTTGAAAGAAATTACAGAAAATATTAGGTAGTATATTCTTTTTTTACATGATTTCAAATTATGAATTTATCAGTTGTTATTCCAGTTTTCAATGAAGAACAAAGTATCGGTTCTCTGATTACCGAAATTTCTGATGCTCTAATTAAGATAGACTATGAAATAGTTGTTGTAGATGACTGTAGTTCAGATGAAACTGCTAATGTTTTAATCAAGATTCAAAAGAATAATCAAAGATTGAGAATAATTAGACATAAAAAAAACTATGGTCAATCATTTGCTATTAGATCAGGAGTTAAATGTGCAAAATCTTCTTGGATTGCGACACTTGATGGCGATGGTCAAAATGATCCATCAGATATTCCACGACTCTTCGATGCATTAATCGAGAAAAGTGGAAAAAATAAAAATGTTCTTATAGCAGGTTTCAGATTTAAACGGAAGGATTCTTGGTTAAAAAGAATATCCTCCAAATATGCCAACAAAGTTAGATCAGGCTTGTTGCAAGATGAAGTTCCTGATACAGGGTGCGGACTGAAATTATTTTCAAGAGATTTCTTTTTGGATCTTCCTTCATTTAATCATATGCATAGATATATACCTGCTTTATATATTTCTAGAGGGGGCGTTGTTTTTTCACTGAAGGTAAATCATAGACATAGAGAAAAAGGCTATTCAAAATACGGGTTTAATAATCGTTTTTGGGTGGGAATAACTGACCTATTCGGTTTGATGTGGCTTCAAAGAAGATCTAGAGAGGTTGTTTACAAGGAGAAATAGTATGCAAGAAATACCAACCTCATGGTTGATTTTGGGTTTTTTGGGACAAGCCCTTTTTTCAATGAGATTTTTAATTCAATGGATATATAGCGAAAAACATAAAAAAAGTCTTATTCCAAAAGCATTCTGGTACTTTAGCCTAGCAGGAGGAATAACTTTATTTAGTTACGCATTATTAAGACAAGATCCTGTTTTTATAGCGGGACAAGGTTTGGGTTTGTTTGTTTATATTCGAAATTTAATGTTTATCAGGAAAGAATCGTCTATGAAGATAAATAATTAAATGCAGTCTTCTTTTGGCAAAATTAAATAATATAGTTTGTATTCTTTGTCACCAAATTTTGTTGAAACAATGTTTGCAGACCCCATATCAGAAACTTTCTCATAATCGATATTTCTTTCAGATATCTTTATGCATTTATCAAAATTTAACTCGGAGTTGTAGTTCAATAGTTTCTTACCATAACTCATTGGATTTGAAAATCTGGCTAATAAATGAGCAATCAAAGTATAGTTATCGGTGTGAATTATCGAATTAACAAAATGTTCTCGTGGAATTTTCTCTAGGGTCTCAATTATGGGGATATTTAACCTTCCATATATACCAAATTGCGGCCCAAATGTTGTTTGAAATACTCTAATAATTATTACTGCGGAAGTCAATAAAATCAAAAAATAGACAAACCTTTTCCTAACTTTTTTCTTAATTTCTCCTTCTCTTTCAATCCGTAGTAGTAGCCAAAAAGGAAAAATCATCATAATTGGATGAAGCCACCTAACTTTAAAATGTGGCATAGTCATAAAAATAATAATTAATACAGAGCATAAAAATAACACTTGGTAGAAATTCGAAAAAATCTTTTCATAGTCTGATTTTATAAAGGTATTTTTTCTACTAAGAATCTCCTTCCAATTAGTTATTAAAAAGAAAAAAACTAATGGGGTAACAAAACCTAATGAAGAAGTTAATAGGCTACCAATTGATTTAATTTTTTCAATAACTAAACTGTCATAATTAATTAATAACCTATCTTGAGTCTGAATGTAAATATCTTGAAAGTTCTGTTGTAGCCATATTAAATGTGGTCCAATCAGAGTGATAAAGACAAGAAAAGATATGATTATTTTATTGTTTAAAAGACTTTTTCTAAAGTTTGGAACTGCAAGAGCAGACAAGAGAATTGTAATCATAAAAATTATGAAACTATACTTTCCTAGTAATCCAATCGCTAAAGCAAATCCTATATATATATAGTTTCTAACACTCGTTTCTTCTTTAATTAATAAAAGAGCGTGAAGAGACATCATAATCCCAAGCCCTAAAAGAATTGTATGGGTAAAGCCTTGATGCATATGCCATGCGAAAGAGGGCATTAGTAGATAAGAAAAAAGTGCAATAAATTTAGTGCTTTGATATTTAAAGATTTTTTCTGCAATAAATGAAATATAAACAAAAGTGAAAAAAATTAATAGATATTTCAATAAGGTTGTTGAAAATAAATTTGACCCAAAGAGTTGAAACATTAACCAACTTAACCAACTATATAATGGTGGCTGTGGCATTGGATAGCCCAAGAGTAACTCCTGAGCATAAAATATTTGCTCCCTATCATCAACCTGAAGTGTTTGGCTAAAACTTATTCGAATTATGAAGCTTAAAAAGAGATATAAAATCAACCAAGTAATTGGCAGGTAAAATAATTTACTACTTAGTTTTGCTAAAGATTTAAATGACAAAAAATTTTTCAAGTTCAATTTACATTGATTATTATTTTAAACTTTCACTTGCAATAATTCCATTATTAGTAGTTTTTAATGCCAAGGGTTGGCTTTCCGTAGTATCAATACTTCTGATATCAATTCTAGGACTCATGGCAAATAAAGAAAAAGTAGAGTGGCTCAGATGGGAGAAGTTCTTTATCGCCTCTTTTCTAACATATTTTCTTATGGTTTCACTCAGCCTATTATTGTTTGATGGAGATCTTAGAGATCTGGATACACCTTCAAGGTTTTTATTAGTCATTCCAATTTTTTTATATGTCAGGAAATCAAAAATAACCCCTGTATGGTTATTGTTTGGATTTGTTGTGACCGCAATTTCACTCGGCTTAAATGAAATTCTTACTAAGACCATAGTTGATAGAGAATATTTATTCAATTTAAGCGATAATTTTCATAGTGGAATTCTTACTTTTTATGCTTCAATTTTTGGAGTTGGAAGTCTGTTAATAATCCATCCTTCAAGAAATTTATTGATAAACTTTTTATTGGTCTTTTCTGCAATAGTAAGCATATATACCTCATTTATTAGTGGAGGTCGAGGAGTTTGGATAGCTTCATTTCTAACTTTCATAATGTTTTTTTTACTAAATCCATTAAGATGGTCATTAAGAATCAAAGTTTTTTTATTTTCCATCTTCATTTTAGTCTTTACTATATCTTATATTTCTCCACTATCTGGCGTTCAAGGTAGAATAAATGATATTGTAAATAATACAAATGCTTGGATAGATAAAGGAACAGCTAATACCTCTATCGCACAAAGGTTTGAACTATGGAGGGCGGCTTCTTTAATCATTAAAAACAATACCCTTTTCGGCATTGGAGAGGGCAATTTCCATGAATACAAAAAAACATTAATTGATGAAGGTATGGCTCCTAAAAGCATTAAAAAATTTAATCACCCTCATAGCGAGTATATGGCTACATTGGTTGAACAAGGCGTTGTCGGCTTATTTGTTCTTATCTTTTTATTAATTACTCCTGTATTAGCTATGAAAAGTTATATTAACTCTGGAACTAGCCTCAATATAGCGTCACTTATTTCTCTCTTAATTGTTATTTCTTTTCATTATATTTTCTATGCTGTAGGAAATGGCGTCTTTGATCATCAATCTACGACAATATTTTTTGCATTTTTTCTAGCAACTGGTATGGGAATACTTAGAGCAGCTTTAAGGGCGGAAGAGTGAAAATTTTAATCACAGGCGGAGCCGGCTTTATAGGGTCTGCTCTAATAAGATATATTATCAAAAATACCAATCATGAGGTAATCAATATTGATAAGCTAACATATGCCGGTAATCTTGAATCACTTTTAAATATTTCTGAATCCCCTAGATATTTTTTTGAGCAAATCGATATTTGTGATTCAAAGAAAATTAACTTCGTTTTTCAAAAGTTTCAGCCAGATATAGTGATCCATTTAGCAGCAGAATCTCATGTAGACAGATCAATTGATGGGCCAGCAGAATTTATACAAACAAATATCTTAGGTACTTATGTTTTATTGGATCAGTCAAGATTATATTGGTCAAATTTAGATTCAATTAAAAAGGACAACTTTAGATTTCATCACGTCTCTACCGATGAAGTATATGGAGATCTTATTGATAAGAATAAACTATTTTCAGAAGATTCACCCTATATGCCTAGCTCTCCTTATTCTGCATCTAAGGCTAGTTCAGATCATTTGGTTAGAGCGTGGAATAGAACTTATGGTCTTCCAACTTTAATATCAAATTGTTCTAACAACTATGGGCCATATCAATATCCCGAAAAACTTATTCCTCTAATAATTTCGAATGCTTTAAACTTTAAACCATTACCTATATACGGAAATGGAGAACAAATTAGGGATTGGCTGTATGTTGATGATCATGTTTCTGCAATAATGCATATTGCTTTAAATGGTAAAGTAGGCGAAACATACAATGTTGGTGGTAATAATGAATTAAGCAATATAGATGTAGTGTTAACCATATGTAATAGTCTTGATGAAATAGCCCCTGTGAAACATGCAGATATTAAAAATTACAGGGATTTAATCTCATTTGTTCCAGATAGACCAGGTCATGATACTCGTTATGCAATTGATGCCAATAAACTTCTTACAGAGCTAGACTGGAAACCTGTTGAGACTTTTGATACTGGGATTCAAAAAACTATTAGATGGAATCTGGAAAATCTAGACTGGTGTAATAGAGTCAAGAATGGAAAATATCATAATGAAAGATTGGGATTAATATGATCATGAAAGGTATTATTTTAGCTGGTGGTTCTGGCACAAGACTCTTTCCTACAACCAGAGTAGTGTCTAAACAATTATTGCCAATTTATGACAAACCTATGGTTTACTACCCTCTATCAACTCTAATGATTGCAGGAATAAGGGATATTTTGATTATATCTACTCCAGAAGATACCCCTAGATTTGAAAGTTTACTTAGAGATGGTTCTCAACTAGGTATTAATATTTCATATGAAACTCAAAAAAAGCCTAATGGCTTGGCTGAATCATTCCTCATAGGTGAGGATTTCATCGGTAGAGATGCATGTGCTTTAATACTAGGCGATAATCTATTTTTCGGACATGATTTACCTTTATTCTTGAAAAAAGCAGCTGATATTGACTCTGGGGCTAGAGTTTTTGCACATCAAGTTAGTGATGCTTCCTCATACGGAGTAGTTGAATTTGATAATAATCAAAAAGTAATTTCAATAGAGGAAAAACCTTTAATTCCAAAATCAAATTTCGCTGTTACAGGTTTGTATTTTTACGATAACGATGTAGTTGAAATTGCTAAAAATATAAAACCCTCTGCAAGGGGCGAATTAGAAATTACCAGTGTTAATCAAGAATATATGATGAATGGTTTACTTCAAGTAGAAACTCTTGGAAGGGGTTTCGCATGGTTGGATACAGGTACTTATGATAATATGTTGGAAGCTAGTCAATTCGTAGCATCTATAGAAAAACGACAAGGTTTAAAAATCTCTTGTCCTGAAGAGATTGCATGGAGAAATAAATGGATTTCTGATGAGGATTTGTCCAAGATTGCATCCAATTATTCGAAAAACTCTTATGGCGCATATCTTAGTAATCTATTGGCTTAATTAATGAAAAAACAAGAGACACCTATTCAAGATGCTTTTCTTTTGCTGCCAGAAAAATATATAGATAGTAGGGGTTGGTTTATGGAGAGTTGGAATAAAAATGTCCTTAAAGAGAAGGGAATAGATTTTGAATTTGTTCAGGACAATCATTCTGCATCATCAGCTCATGTCTTAAGAGGTCTGCATTATCAGCTGCAAAGACCTCAGGGGAAACTAATTCGTGTTATAAAAGGAGAAATTTTGGATGTCATTGTAGATTTAAGAAAATCCTCTAAATCATTTGGAAAAACCTTTTCTGTTGGATTAGATGCTAAAAAAGGACTCCAGCTATGGGCACCTCCTGGAGTTGCGCATGGGTTCTTATCACTTTCTGATGAAGTTGAGTGTCTTTATAAGGCTACAGAATTTTACAATCCCCTGGATGAGCATACGATAATTTGGAATGATATTGATTTAAATATTAATTGGGGCTTAGGGAATTTTCAGCCAATAATTTCTGAGAAGGATTTGGATGGAGTGTGCTTCAAAGATGCAAAATATTTCGATTAATTTTTATCTGCTAGGCGTATCTCTTATATAGTTTAATATAAGATTCAATGTTTTTTTGACAGTCAAACTCCTTGATCTTTTTGTTTATTTCTAAAGAATTAATTAACTGTTTATTAATTATTACTTCCTTCATTAAATTCGATAATGATTCTGAGTTGTCTGTTTCAAATAACAAACCATTAACCATATGATCCACTAATTCCTTGTTGGCCTCTAAGTTACTAGCAATAATTACCTTGCCCGCTGCCATACCCTCTTTAATTACACCGCTAGAACCCTCACCGTTTGATGAGGGAACAATAACAAAGTCTGTCTCTTGATAAAATTGCTCAACATCGTTTCTAGTGCCGTAAAAGCATACATTATCTGACATCCCTAAACGTTCAGTAAGTTGAGTTACCTTGCTGAATAACTCACCATGACCAACAAGATGAAGGGCTAACCTAGGAAAATCTTGTAAGACTTTTGAAAATGCTTCAATCACTACTTCAATTCCTTTCTGCTTAGTGAAGGCCCCCACAAATAAAAAATTCAATTCACCTTTCTTCCTAAAGACTTTATGATTCAGTCTTTTGTTGAACCTATTTAATTCAACACAGCTATGAATAGTGTGGCAGTTCTTGAAAAATTTAGTCATATATTTACGAATATCTTCACTTACACATACATGAGCACTAAATTTGTTATATTTAAAGAGCCTAGATAAAAAATTTATTGGATATGAAACTCTTCGAGTATGGAACAATATGTATTTAGATACAAATTTCTGTCCAATGGAGGCAGATCCGCTATCATGACAATGGATAATTGAAAAATTATCTAATTTAAGAATGTTGTCAATTTCCTTTTTGTTTGGAAATAAGGTTCTCTTGTAATTAAAACCAATACATTTACTTACATTGTTTTCTATACATTTTTTGTATAGCTCACCATTTTGATTACATACAATAACACTCTCAATATTGTTTTTTAGAAGTCCTAAATGAAGAATTAGGGCTTGCCTCTGCCCACCCCTCCAGCTTAGTCCAGTGTCTATGTGAAGGATCTTCACTTCTTTCTCCACATCGACCATAATTTCATATATTTAAGTAAGGAACTGTAACTTGATAGAATTGCCAGAACTATACCTTCCTTACCATCTAAGAAGCCTTTTTTGAAGAAATACATCTTAATGAACTTTGTTATTCCCGATAAAACTGCAAAAAACAAAGGAGTTTTTTTTGATCTGATAAATAATGTTTCAGCACTGAGAGTTGTGTAAAGATTTATTTTTGAAATATGCTCATGTAAAGTCTTATAGGGGTAGTGATAAATAGGCTCACTAATTTTTAAAGTTTTAGATTTATTTAGAACGACAGATTCATGGACAGTTGCATCATCAAAATTTCCATATCTTTTGTTAAATAATCTTAATGGGTAGTCATTTTGCCAGCCAGAATATTTAATTTGTCTACCAAGGTAATATGAGATTCTTTTGATATAGGCGCCATTGAATTTATTTGAGACAATAATATCTTTGATTTCTTTTTTTAGTTGATTAGATATTTCTTCATCTGCATCTATAGAAAGTATCCAATCATTTTCTGTTAGATTCACACCTAATTGTTTTGTCTTGCCGAAGCCAAGCCAATGTGTTTTATGAATTTTACAATTATATTTTTTGCAGATTTTAAGTGTATTGTCTGTTGATCCTGAATCAACAACAATGATTTCGTCGGCCCAATTATAAATAGACTTTAGGCATCTCTCAATGTTATCTTCTTCATCTTTAACAATAATTGAAACTGATATCATTTATTTTTATTTTCTATTTGAGAAGTAATTTTCTCATAAGCTTTAAGAGTGCTTTCAGTAGTTTTCGACCAACTAAGAGATTGAGATTTCTTGAATCCTTGACTCCCAATTCTTTTGGCAAAATCTTCATCATTGTGCAACAAATTAATTTTCTCAGCAATTTCAAAAAAATCTTTTGGATCTTCAAGTATCAATGCCTCAGAGTTTGTTAATTGTTCAGTTAATCCGCAATAATATTTGCTGCTAATAATCACCGGAATTTTGAATGACATAGCTTCTAGAGGCGACATTGCAAATGTATCACCTAAGGTAGGATGGATAAATATATCCGCGGCACTATAAATTTCTTCCATTTTTTTTATGAGACCAAGAAAGAAGGTTCTATTTCGAACCTCTTCTGAAGAAAAACTTATTTCATTCTTGTCCCCCTGACCAACGACTATGAGAGAGATGTCATTGTTGTTTAATTTCTCAAGTGCATAAATTATATTCTGAAGACCTTTTCTTTTATATCCATGAGCAACAAATAACAGCATCAAAGAACCAGGTTTAATTCCGTATTTTTCTTCTAATTTTTTTTTAAATTTTTCTTTTTCGATTTCTTTGTTTGGCTGGGGGTTTATTCCAGGGTATGAAATAAGAATTTTGTCTTTTACATTAGGGTAGTTATCAATGATGTTAGTAGCAAGATAATTTGATACAGCAATAAAATACCTATTTTTAATAACTTTCATCTCTTGCTTTTCTAGCCATAAGTAAGAAATTTTTCTGAGACTCAATAAAACACCAAGGTAACCAAATAATCTTTTAATGTGTTTTAATTTTAGTAATGATGTTTTGAAACATTGCACATGCAGTGTGTAGACATTTGCATGAGTTAACATATCATGAGAGTGAACAATATCAAAGTTAGACTTTGTTAATTTCTTGGTGTAAAAAGAGAATAGAATTTGATTTATGTATCTTGGTCTATTGAGTATTTTTGGAATAAAGTGGTAATGAATACCAGATAAAGTCTCATGTGCGGTCTGACAAAATATATGAATCTCATGCAATTTCGAAAGACTTTTTGATAATTCAAAGCAGTATCTTTCGGCACCCCCTCCGTAGGGGCTAAAGTTCCTTATTAACATTGCAATTTTGAGAGATTTATTCTTTTTTTCGATCTTCATACCTTGTAAAAAGTTTTAGTAAGAATAAATGTAAGAAGGTTCTATGAGTAATAAATATTCGGGGTATTTGGAACAAGTTACCACCCTTTAAGGCCCTCCCTCTAGATACAGTTGTGGCAGTGGCATATCCAGAGGATTTCACGATATCCAGAGTGGAGTAATTGAAGTCTCCAAAGGGATAGCAAAAATGCAACACGGGACAACCAAAGTTCTTCTCGAGATCTGCTTTAGATTCCATAATTTCCTTTTTAGCGTCAGATTCTGATAACTGAGAGAGGTGCAGATGATGTTTACCATGTGAGCCAATTTCCATACCTGATGAAATCCATTCTCTAACATTCTTAGCGCTCATTGTTTTTAGTTCTGGTATTCCCTTATTCAGATCCCAATAATTATTCCCATTAATATTTTCACTCAATAAGTAACAAGTAGCACTAAATTTAAATTCTTTTAGAATTGGCAATGCATTCTGAAGATTATTTAGATAGCCATCATCAAAAGTTATACCAACAACCTTGCCAGTCTTTTCACCCTTCAGGTATGGTAGTAATTCAGACATAGAGATACCCTTATAACCCAAAAATTTCAATGTCCTCATATGCAACCTAAAAAGAACACTTGGGACATGGAGACTTCTCATCGGAGTCCCTTTAGGCATCTTGCAGATGCTGTGATACATAAGTACAGGATATACTTTCTCTGACATTAAGCGATTATAACAAAATAATAAAACTCTCCTTTTATAATCATAAGAATGAAAATATTGATCGAACTTCCTACTTGGCTTGGTGATTGTGTGATGGCAACGCCAGCTATAGAAAATATCTTAAATTTGCACCCTGAAAGCATAGTTACTGTTATTGGTTCTCCAACATCAATAAAGGTTTTAGAGTTTCATCCTAGAGTTAAAAAAAGAATCATTTTTAACAAAAGTTATTATTCCCTTATCAGGCAAGCCATAAATATTGGTAAATTCGATTTATTTTTCTCATTTAGAGGCTCTCTGAGATCAAGTATTTTTAAATTTTTTATATCATGTCCAAGAAAATTTCAGTTCAACAAAAATAGCTTTAATAATCAACATCAAGTTGAAAAATACAACAATTTCATCAATAGAGCTCTTGAAATCAACAGCAACCCAAAAAAACTGAAAATTTTTCTAGACCCTAATTTCAAAAAAAAATATTCAACTAAGAAATTTCTAGGAATTAATCCTGGAGCTAAGTATGGAAGTTCAAAGCGTTGGTATCCTGAAAAATTTTTCAATGTATCGAAACAACTTTCAAGTCAGTATCATATTATTCTTTTTGGAGGAAAAGAAGAAAAAGATATTTCTGGGGAAATTGCAGATCGTCTATTAGATGCAGGCATAGAGGAGTTCACTAATCTTGCGGGCAAAACTAGCTTAAAGGAATTAATTGAAAAGATATCTACTTTAGATTTATTTATCACTGGGGATAGCGGTCCAATGCATATAGCTGCCGCCTTCCAGATTCCAACAGTTAGCATCTTTGGCTCAACAAATGATATAGAGACTAACCAATGGCAGAATATTCACAGTGTCAATGTTAAAAAGAAATTAGACTGTCAGCCATGCATGCAAAGAGAGTGTCCTTTGAAACATCATAATTGCATGAAATTGATTAAATCCAGAGAAGTTATTGAAGCTGTACAAAAAATCAATTACTGAGATTTTCATCTATTGATTGGCATATAAGATGACCAACAAGGATGTGCATTTCTTGAATTCTTGGAGTATCTGTTTCTGGAATAATAAGATTTAAGTCGCAAATTTTATTCATATCCCCACCATCTTTGCCACTTAAACCAATGCCTATACAGCCCATTGAGAGAGCTAATTTCATAGCGTTAATGACATTAAGACTTGTTCCTCCGGTACTTATTCCAATAATTACATCGCCCGGATTTGCTAAAGCTTCAACCTGTCTTTGGAAAACAAATTCGTACCCATAATCATTAGAAATAGACGTTAATGCAGAAGTATCTGTTGAGAGAGCAAGAGCTGGGATCCCTTTTCTCTCATTCTTAAATCTGCCAACAAGTTCTGCTGCAATATGCTGAGCATCTGCGGCAGAACCTCCATTACCACAAATTAATATTTTTTTTTGTGATGAAATTGCAGATATACATAATTTAGCGGCTTCTTCAATTTGGTCTATAAGTCCATGCATTTTTTTTGAAACCTCAATATGTCTCTGAATCTCAAGTTTTATTTGCTCTTTCATGAATTTATAATTTTAGAGATAGTATTTGTAGTGCTTTTATCTTTAACAAAATTTACAATTTTTAACTCATCAACCAAGTCTTGACCAATAACTCTTTTTTCTTTGTAGTCTCCACCTTTGACCAGGGTATTTGGTTTTAGGATACTAATTAGATTATATGGAGTTTCTTCATCAAATATTACAACATAGTCAACTGGCTTTAGTGCTGCAATGATATGCGCCCGGTCGTCTTGATGATTGATTGGTCTTTTATCTCCCTTAAGTTTCTTAACAGAGTAATCAGAGTTTATACCAACTATAAGAATATCTCCAAATTTTTTAGCCTCTTCAAGATATTTAATATGCCCAATATGAAGAATATCAAAGCATCCATTGGTAAAAACAATTCTTTTACCTTTGGATTTCATATCCAAACAAATGGATTTAATCTCCTCTTGGTTCTTAACTCTATTTTCTGTAGAAGATCCTCTAATTAAAGATATATATTCATTTATTTCATTAAGAGTAGAGGTTGCACTTCCTAATTTTTTTACAACAACCCCTGCAGCTATATTCGCAAAATTCACTGCATCATTAATGTTCTTTTGACAAGCAAGCGCAAAACCTAAAGCCGCCAATACTGTATCTCCTGCTCCAGTAACATCAAAAACTTCTCTAGCAACTGTTGGAAAAATTTTGACGGAATCTTCATAAATGGAAATGCCCTGTTCACTGAGAGTTATGACAGATACAGCAAGATTAAGATCATGTTTTAACTTTTGTGTAGCTTGAGTTAAACTTACATCGTCAACTATATTTATTCCTGTTGCTTCACTAGCTTCTTTTTTATTTGGAGTTATAAGATAAGCGTTTTTATATTTAGAATAATCTCTTCCTTTTGGATCTACTAGGACTTTTATCTTAAGTTTAGATGCATAATTAATAATGTTAGACGTTAAATTTTTGGTTAACACACCTTTGCCATAATCAGATAAAAGCACTACATCATATCTATCAATTTTTGTCTTTAGACTATCAAATATCTTCTTCTCTGAATCCTTATTAATATCCTTACTAGTCTCTTGATCATATCTTACTACTTGTTGATTTGATGCAATGATGCGGGATTTTTTACTTGAAATTCTTCCTTTTTCACGAACAAGATTACTTGAATCAATATTTATTTCATTGAAGAGATCAACGATAATTTGAGCATTTTCGCAATCTCCTATAACACTATAAATATCAACTTCAGCACCCAATGAAACTAAGTTTCTTAAAACATTGCCAGCTCCACCTAACAACATTGTTTGTCTCTTGACGTCTATAACTTGCACTGGAGCCTCAGGAGATAATCTATTGCATGATCCCCATAAGTAATGATCAATCATTAAATCACCAATTACAAGAACTTTAGGTTTCTTATCTTCAAAATCAAACATATATTAATCGATGGGCAGATTATGGAATTTAATTATTTCTGGAATATATTGTTTGATGCCATCTTCTAGAGAAAATTTAGGATCAAAATCAATTCCACTAATTGATTCAGCTATATCTGCTTGAGTATGTACTTGATAGCCTTGGTAAGGGTTTTCAAAATATTCCGTACCCAGGTTAGTTTTTAATTCTTGTTGCAAAATATCAGCAATGTCTTGAAAACTTCTAGGTTTTCCTGTGCCAATGTTAAAAACACCGCTCTGATTAGGACGACAAGATTTGATATTGGATTGGATCACATCTTCGATAAAAATGAAATCTCGAAGTATTGTGTCAGATCCTGAAAAAAGTCTAGGAGCTTTCCCAGATAAGATTTGATGACCAAGCTGAATAACCATTGATGAGGTTTTTGCTTTAAAGTATTCCCTGTTCCCATACACATTGAAGAATCTGAGTCCAACAATGCTGATATTGGGATTTTCATTTGCAAACTGCATAGCAATTTGGTCCATAAGATACTTGCTGTAACCATAGGGATTTTCAGGATTTTCAGTTCCAACAGTTTGAGGAGAAGGCAAACTTCCATAGACGGCTGCTGAACTTGCATAGATAAGAGATGAGGAGTCTTTTTTAGCTAATTTCAAAATAGCATAAAAAGAATTTACATTTGTTCTTAACACCAACTCCTGGTCGTAAACTCTTGTATCTGAGATAGCAGCATGATGAAATATATAATCAAATTTATGGTCATTAAGTAATGCCAGATCTTCTTGGCTATTTAAATTTCCACAGATTACTAATCCATT
>Ga0255743_10002883_pt1 | contig 13934 bp, 10 predicted proteins | sample 101ome_19_FD_179950 | JGI IMG/M metagenome (GOLD analysis project Ga0255743, IMG submission 179950) | Coastal salt marsh microbial communities from the Groves Creek Marsh, Skidaway Island, Georgia - 101405AT metaG (version 2) | ecosystem: Environmental > Aquatic > Marine > Intertidal zone >... | reverse complement strand
TGAGCTGATCGGTGGCACCACCACGGCCTATGACCTCGTGGTGCAGGCGCTCGAGGCCGGCAAGCATGTGGTCACGGCGAACAAGGCCCTCATGGCGTCCCGCGGTAATGAGTTGGCGGCCCTCGCGGAGCAGAAAGGCGTGGCGCTAAGGTTTGAAGCGGCAGTGGCGGGCGGTATTCCAGTGATCAAAACCCTACGGGAGTCACTGGCGGCGAATGCTGTTGATTCTATCGCAGGGATCATTAATGGCACCGGCAATTTTATATTGACCGAGATGGCCAAGGCTGGCCGCGCCTTTGAAGACGTGCTTAGCGAAGCGCAGGCGCTCGGTTACGCGGAAGCAGATCCCACCTTTGACATTGACGGAACTGACGCGGCACACAAGCTCGTGATTTTGGCGACCCTGGCGTTTGGTATTCCGCTGGACATCGATGGTCCTTTTACCGAGGGCATCAATATCGTGGCGCCCGAGGATCTTCGTTTTGCCGAGGAGCTCGGCTATGTCATCAAGCATCTGGGTATCGCCCAGCGGGTAGGCGATCAGGTTGATCTCCGGGTTCATCCCACCTTGATTCCGAGAGACAAACAAATTGCTACCGTCGATGGCGTATTGAATACCGTTATGGTTCGCAGCGACGCCGTAGGCGAGTTGGTTTTGGTGGGCCCGGGTGCCGGCGCGTTACCGACAGCGTCAGCGGTTTGTGGTGATGTAACGGACATTGCACAGCATGTGGCTCGAGGCACTACCGATGCACTGCCCGTGTTGGGTTTACCAACCCAGGCTCTTCAGCGTCTGCCTCGTGTTTCCAAGGACGATGTGCAGAGCGAGTGGTATTTGCGTATGGTGGTGTCGGACCAACCCGGGGCGATGGCGGACATTACCCGGTTGTTGGGTAATGAGGGAATCAGTATTGAGTCGCTGATTCAACGCCCGCCCAAAAGTGGTGCTAAGGAAGTCAGCGTGGTGATTATCACTGATCGCGCATCAGGGTCCGGTATTCAACGGGCGGTGGATGCGATCGAACAACTTGAGGCCCTGGCCGGGTCCATTACCATGCTCCGTGTCGAAGCATTTGAGGGCTCCTAAGTGGCTATTCGCTATATCAGTACCCGGGGCCAAGCACCAGCACTCAACTTCGAGGAGGTGCTGTTAGCCGGGCTGGCGTCGGACGGGGGCCTTTATGTTCCCGAGCAATTGCCCACCTTTAGCGAAGCCAGAATTCGCAGCCTTCGATCGCTCTCCTATCCGGAGCTCGCGTTCACTATCCTAGAACCCTTTGTCGAAGGCTCAATTGCTTCGGATGATCTGAGAGCGATAATTGACGACACATACGCGCAGTTTCGCCATCCCGCGGTAGCGCCCTTGATTCAGCTTGACGATAACCAGTGGGTGTTGGAGCTTTTTCACGGGCCAACATTGGCGTTTAAGGATTTTGCTTTACAGCTCTTGGGACGCTTACTTGATCATGTGCTTCAGCGTCGCCAGCAGAAAGTGGTGATTATGGGAGCGACCTCGGGAGACACGGGGTCAGCCGCGATTGAGGGTTGCAAGCGTTGCAGCAACATCGACATCTTTATCTTGTACCCTCACGGTCGCGTGTCTGATGTCCAGCGGCGTCAAATGACGACGGTGCAAGGCGAGACCATTCATAATCTGGCAATCGAAGGCAATTTCGATGACTGCCAGGCGATGGTCAAAGCGAGCTTCGTTGCTGAGCCGTTCCTGCCGGATGGCCGCCAGCTTGTCGCGGTTAACTCCATCAACTGGGCGCGCATTATGGCGCAGATCGTCTACTATTTTTATGCGGCATTGCTATTAGGTGCACCCGATCGGGCGATCAACTTTTCGGTGCCGACGGGCAATTTCGGCGATATTTTTGCCGGGTACTTGGCCCGCTGTATGGGGTTGCCCATTGACCAGCTGGTGATCGCGACCAATAAAAATGATGTGCTTCACCGAGTCCTGACCTCGGGGGAATACGCGCGGCAGCAGCTTGAAAAGTCTCTCTCGCCAAGCATGGATATCACCGTTTCTTCCAACTTCGAGCGCCTGATGTTTGATCTTTATGATCGAGATGCAGCGGCGATTGATCATTTGATGCGGGACTTTAGTTCCGGGGCTATCCAATTGTCCGACGCTGCGATGATGCAAGCGAGAAGTCTGTTTTCGAGTCACTGTGTGTCCGACGATGATACTGCAGCCGAGATTGCCGAGGTGTGGTCTCGCTGCGGGTATTTGCTCGATCCCCACAGCGCCATCGGTACCCGTGCGGCGAGAGTCTGTCGGCGCGAAGCATCTCAACCTATGGTGACCTTGGCTACGGCCCACCCGGCCAAATTTCCGGAAGCCGTGTTGCGAAGCGGTGTGGCGACCCACCCCGAATTACCGCCTCATTTAGGTGACTTGTTTGATCGCGAGGAGCGGTTTGTGGTGCTACCTAATGATCTAGCGCAGGTGCAGGAACACATGGCGTCACATCTCAAGGCCTGATGCGACCCGCCGTTAAAACTCGCCACACTGTTCCCTCGCGGTCCCTGGCCGCGGCCACGCTGCCCGACATCCTAAAGCGTCTTTATGCCAATCGAGGTATCACCGAGGCGTCAGACACGGACCTGTCGTTGAAGCACCTGTTGCCTCCGCAGCAGTTGCGCGGGGTCGCCGAGGCAGCCGATCTGCTTGCGGATGCCATTGAAGGGGACGCGCGGGTCATCATTGTGGGTGACTTTGATGCCGATGGAGCGACCAGCGTTGCGCTTGCGGTTTCCGTTTTGCGCCAGTTGGGCCTGAAAGATGTGTCCTATTTAGTCCCCAACCGCTTTGAATTTGGCTATGGCCTGTCCCCAGAGATTGTCGCGTTGGCGGCCAATCAGGAGCCCGACCTGATTGTGACAGTGGACAATGGTATTTCCAGTCACGCCGGGGTGATGACCGCCCAAGGGTTTGGCATGAGCGTGCTTATTACCGATCATCATCTCCCGGGCGATGAACTTCCGGGTGCCGATGTCATTGTCAATCCTAATCAGCCTCGCTGTCAGTTTCCCAGTAAAGCCCTCGCGGGTGTTGGCGTGATGTTTTATGTACTAACAGCACTGCGGGCTGAACTTCGCTCCCGGGGTTGGTTTGATCAGACCGGTCGAGAGCCGCCCAATATGGCTGATTCTCTCGACCTGGTCGCGCTGGGTACCGTCGCAGACGTTGTGCCCTTGGACCGAAACAATCGGATTTTGGTCGCCGGTGGATTGGCGCGCATACGCGCCGGGCGGGCCCGCCCGGGTATAGAGGCATTGCTCGAGGTTGCCGGCCGTGATGGCCGCGGGATTAGCAGCACTGACCTCGGTTTTATTTTGGGACCACGACTGAACGCCGCGGGTCGGCTCGACGATATGTCGGTTGGCATTGAGTGCTTGTTGGCCGAGAGTCATGCCGCGGCCCGCCCTCTGGCACTGCAGCTGCACGAGCTCAACCGGGAGCGACGGGATATTGAGGCAGACATGCAGGAGGAAGCGCAGGCGCAGATGAGCGCTTTAGCGCTTGAGCCAACGGCTATGCCCTTTGGGTTATGCGTGTACCAGCCGTCATTTCATCAGGGTGTTGTCGGGATTGTTGCCAGCCGATTACGCGAGCAGTACCACCGCCCGACCATTGTGTTTGCAGACGCGGGCGAGGGTGAATTGAAAGGATCGGGGCGATCGATTGAGGGCGTGCACATTCGCGATGTCTTGGATTCGATCGCGGCATCCCATCCGACCTTGATCGACAAGTTTGGCGGTCACGCGATGGCCGCAGGGTTGACCCTGCCTGCAGCCCGGCTGGGTGAATTTGAAACGGCTTTTAATGAAACGGTCGGCGCAGTACTTAGCGGTGTCCCGCCGGAACCCATACTTGAAACCGACGGCGAGTTAAGTGCTTCAGAGCTCGCACTGGAGACGGCGGAACTGATCGAGCGGGCCGGCCCTTGGGGCCAGCATTTTCCGGAGCCAGTTTTCGAAGGGGTGTTTAGGGTGCTGGAGCAGCGCCTGCTTAAGGAGCGTCACCTCAAGCTGCTGCTCGCCCATGAGGACCAGCGACTTGAGGGCATTGCGTTTAATGTCAATCTCGAGGAGTGGCCTGACTTCGGCGCCGATAAGGTGGCGCTGATTTATCAGCTGGCCGTCAATGATTTCAGGGGCGAGCGACGCGCGCAGCTAGTCATCAAGCAGCTGTGGAAGTGTTGATGCTGTGATCTTGTACCGTCTCGCTGGCACCCACTAAAGACCTTCGGTACACTCGCGCCTCGTCAAAAAAAGAGTCCCAGCTTGTGGAAGTCGCCCCCCTTACCAATCTCATTAAAGATATTCGTGCGCGCACTGACGTGCTTAGGGGGTATCTTTGACTATCCGGAGAAGAAAGATCGCCTCGCCGAGGTAGAGCTGGAGCTGTCCGAGCCCAGCGTTTGGGATGACCCCGAGCGCGCGCAGGGACTTGGCCGTGAGCGCGCTTCTCTGGAAGCCGTGGTTCAGACTATTGACCAGCTTGATCTTGGTGTTGCGGATGCCGATGACCTGCTGGAAATGGCGGTCGCCGAGGATGACGAGGAGACTGTAGACGCAGTCAGCGCCGATATCGATGCCCTTGTTAAGCAATTGGAGCTCCTTGAGTTTCGGCGGATGTTCGCCGGTGAGATGGATCCCAACAACGCCTATCTCGACGTGCAGGCGGGTTCGGGTGGAACTGAAGCGCAGGATTGGGCCGAGATGCTGCTGCGCATGTATTTGCGCTGGGGTGAGGACAAGGGATTCAAGGCGACGATTCTTGAGGCCTCCGCGGGGGAGGTGGCGGGACTTAAAAGCGCCACGGTTCAGTTTGAGGGTGAGTATGCTTTTGGCTGGCTGCGAACCGAGACGGGGGTGCACCGTCTGGTCAGAAAATCGCCGTTTGATAGCGGGGGCCGCCGCCACACCTCATTTGCGTCGATCTTCGTGTCCCCGGAAATCGATGACAATATTGATATCGAAATTAATCCGGCGGATTTGCGCGTCGACACCTATCGTTCCTCGGGCGCGGGCGGGCAACACGTCAATACAACCGACTCGGCGGTGCGTATTACCCATGAGCCTTCAGGCATTGTGGTCAGCTGTCAGACCGAGCGCTCTCAGCATCAGAACAAAGACAATGCCATGAAGCAGTTGCGGGCAAAATTGTACGAGATGGAGATTTTAAAGCGCAGTGCCGAGAAACAGGCGCTGGAGGACAGCAAGGCCGATATAGGCTGGGGCAGCCAGATACGTTCCTATGTGCTGGATGATGCGCGGATTAAGGATTTGAGAACCAGCGTGGAGACGCGCAATACTCAGGCAGTGCTGGATGGCGATCTCGATATGTTCATCGAGGCTTCTCTCAAAAAGGGTCTCTGATAAACGGCTAACAAGGTTAGAGATGCAATGAACGATTCAAGTGACAATACGACTGAGGGCGCAGTGGATGAGAACAAGCTCATCGCCGAGCGGCGTGCCAAGCTCGCACGTTTGCGAGAGCGGGGTCAGGCGTTTCCCAATGATTTTCGTAAAACCGCTGAAGCCGGGTATTTGCAGGCGCAGTTCAGCGAGGCATCCAAAGAATCACTGGAGCAGGACAACCATGAGTTCGCGGTAGCCGGCCGCCTTATCCGCAATCGCGGGGCATTTTTGTTGATTCAGGACGGTGCTCACAGCATTCAGCTCTACATCAACCGCCAAGGACTGGACGAAGAAACCCTGGAGGCACTCAAGACCTGGGATCTGGGCGACATTGTGGCGGCTAGAGGGCCTCTCCATCGGAGTGGCAAGGGCGACCTTTACATCAATATGAACGAAGCCCGCTTGCTCACTAAGGCGTTGCGACCTTTGCCCGACAAATATCATGGTCTAGCGGATCAGGAAACGCGGTATCGCCAGCGCTACGTTGATCTCATCGTGAATCCCGAGAGCCGCGAGGTCTTTCGCGTTCGCTCCGCTGTGATCAGTCGTATCCGTCAGTTTTTGGATGCCAAGAATTTTATGGAGGTCGAGACCCCCATGCTGCATCCGATTCCCGGTGGGGCCGCTGCGAAGCCTTTTGTGACGCACCATAACGCTCTGGACATGGACATGTATCTGCGCATTGCCCCTGAGCTCTATCTCAAGCGGTTGACGGTAGGGGGCTTCGACAAGGTCTACGAGATCAACCGCAACTTTCGCAACGAAGGACTTTCGACTCGACACAACCCCGAGTTCACCATGATCGAGTTTTACTGGGCGTATGCCGATTATCGTGATGCGATGGACTTAACTGAAGAGATGCTGCGAGACGTCACCTCTCATGTTCTCGGTCAGCACGAGGTTGTTTACGGAGATCAAACTTTCGATTTCGGTAAGCCCTTTGCTCGCATGACCGTGCTTGAGGCGATTCTAAAATACAACTCGCAGATAACCGCCGACACGTTATCGACGCGGGCATCTGCCGCTGAGTTGGCCGAAACAATGGGTATCGATGTCAAACCCTCCTGGGGCCTTGGAAAAATACAAATTGAGATCTTTGAGGCGACCGCCGAGCATCAACTGGTTCAACCCACTTTTATTACCGCCTATCCCACCGAGGTATCGCCCCTGGCGCGACGTAACGATGAAGATCCTTTTGTCACTGATCGCTTCGAATTTTTTGTGGGTGGACGTGAGATCGCTAATGGTTTCAGTGAGCTCAACGACGCCGAGGATCAAGCGGAACGTTTTAGGGCTCAGGTAGCGGAGAAAGAAGCCGGTGATGAAGAGGCGATGCACTTTGATAGTGACTATGTCAGAGCCTTGGAATACGGGATGCCACCTACGGCGGGCGAGGGCATTGGAATCGACCGTCTGGTGATGCTGCTGACCAATTCCGCTTCAATTCGCGACGTCTTGCTGTTTCCGCACATGCGTCCTGAGTGAAAGGCTGGCCGGTAAAGCCAACGGGTGCTATTCTCCAACAAACCTAAATAGAGTAGCCCCGTGAAGCTATCGCAGCCCCCCCACGCGTATCTATTGACCCTTCTGTTCACCCTACTTGTCGGGTGTGCTGTCCAGGCTCCTTCGGATGGGAGTGCTGTTTCAAACGATGATTCTGGTCTCGCAGCTACCGTTGAGACACGGCAAGACTGCGATTGTGACGCGCTGGCGTCTGAGACGGTCAGTGATTTTGACCGCGGGGTCCGGGCGCTGGCCGACCGGGAATACGGTGTCGCGCGGATCCACTTTGAACAACATCGAGAGGGTGGCACTGCTGAAATGGTGCGCGAGGCTGAGGTGGGCATCGCTTTCGCAGCCCTTATGGCCGAGGCGGAGTCGGTAGCCGAAGCCGATGAAATCCTCGAAGCCCTCGATGAGCGAGCCGAAGTCATGATTCTGGCATTGGCGGCGGTTCAAGCTTTGGAGGGTCGAATCGAATCACTTGATGCGATCAATGCGGCGTTGACTGATGACCTTGAAAAGCGCGACGAAGCTATTAAGCGTTTGCGAGAGTTGACTCTTGGTCAACAGGAAGCTGGACGCTAAACCGACTGCCCACCCCCGGCTTGCTTTCGAGCTCGATGGTGCCGCCAAGCATCGTGCAGAACTCCCTGACAATCGCCAACCCAAGCCCGGTTCCCCCATATTTTGTTCCCGTGCTTGACTCTGCCTGCACAAACGCCTGAAATACCCGTGACTGTTGATCCGCGGTCATGCCAATGCCGGTGTCGGTCACGCTCACAGTAAGCCAATTGTCGTCCATGGATGCTGCCACGGTGATAACGCCGTTCTCGGTAAACTTACAGGCGTTGCTGAACAGGTTAGTGACGATTTGCTGCAGCTTGCTGGGATCGCTGTTCATTTCCCCCATGGAATCATTGTCGATCGCCAGTTCGAGGCGGTTGTTGTACTGATTGACCAAGGGGGACAAGGCATCACAGACCTGAAAAATCAACGCTGCCGGCTGGAACCACTCCAAGCCGACTTGCATCTTGCCTGTTTCAATTTTAGACAGATCCAGAATGTCATTGATGAGGCTTAGCAGCTGCCGACCGGAGAAAATAATGGTGCCCAGGTCATGACGAAATTGCTCCCGATCTACCTCTCCGGGATCACCGATCTCGTCCTGAAGCATTTCGCTATAACCGATAATGGCGTTGAGCGGCGTACGTAATTCGTGGCTGACATTGGCGAGAAACATCGATTTCGCATCATTAGCGGCATCGGCATCTGCCTTGGCACTCTGGACGTCATCAATAGCAGCCTGAAGCTTTCCTGACATGTCATTGAAAGTTCGCGCTAAATCTCTGATTTCACCGGCCTCAAGACTTTCTTTGATGCGGTAGGTGAGGTCTCCGGAGCCAAAGCGTTGGGCGCCGGTTTTCAACCGTTGCAGGCTGGCGTTGGTCGCTCTGATTAAAAAAACCACCAGAACCAGGGTGACGGCGATGGTCGTGATAAAGCCGATGACGGTGATGCGATCGGTTAGAGCAATCGTGCGATCGATGGCATTGGAGCGCTGAATGGCCAAAAATTGTTGTCGCTGGTCGAGCTCCCCCAGACGCTGTAAGGCATCGTTAAAGTTGACCGCCGAGTCGACGTCGAGTGCCGTGTCGGTGTCGTTGTATTGTTGATAGAAACTTTGCCAGCCGGCGAGGAGTAGGGTGGTACTGTCTTTTAGACGAAGGTAGTAGTCCTCGGTTCCCTCATTACCTATGGTGCCTAGGCGTCGCACCTTTGCGTCAATGCCTTGTAATTCGCTGAGTGCGCTATCCCGCTCGCTGCTATCCAGCGGCTCTTCGGTTGTCTCTCGTAGCGTAGACAGAACGAGTATTTGCTGGCGAGCCGCCTCCAAACTTTGCTGCAGATCGTCGGTGAGCTGTGCGGCATTCACGGTGTCGCGATAGGCCACCAAGCTCTCCGTTCTCGCCAGACTTCCCCAGAGATGGGTCGAGACGTTGACGGCAAACAGGGTGAGAATCGCGCCCGAAAACAAATAAAGTCGGGCTCGCAATGATAGGCCGGCGGTGAAACGATTCATGACGGCAGCACGCCCTGGATTTTTGCGACCAGCCCGGGGAAGTCAATGGGCTTGGTGGCATAGTCATCACAGCCCGCTGACAAGGCTTTTTGGCGATCGGCCTCCATGGCATGGGCGGTCAGCGCAATGATGGGGATCGCGGCGATAGCGGGATCAGCCTTGGCCTCGGAAGCCACGGTCCAGCCGTCCTTGATGGGCAGATTCATGTCCAAGAGCACGACGTCGGGCTTGGCATCATGCATCTGCTCAATTGCTTGGGCGCCATCTTCTGCTAGAACAACCGCAAAGCCGGCGCGGTCCAGGCGCCGGGATAACATATCGCGATTGAGCGCATTGTCTTCCACCAGGAGCACTGACAGATGTTGTTCGCTCATCCTTTGACCTCCAACAGCGGGTAGACAACGAGCGCCTCTTCCATGCCTTTGGCGCTGAGTTCACGTCGATCCCCCACCACGAGAGCATCGGGTAATTTGTCCCGGGTGCTGTCTGATATCAGGACTTCGCCGCGGCCCGCTGCGTCCTCGATGCGGGAGGTCACGTTCATTGCGTGACCTACAAAGCCATATTTAGAGCGCCGCTCGCTGCCAATGTTACCCGCGACGACCGAGCCGGTATTGAGGGCAATTGCCATATCGAGCTCGGGTAGGCCGTCATCGAGATTGGCAAGATTGATGTCACCCATGGCCGCCTGCATGGCCAAAGCACAGCGAAGGGCGCGCTCCGTGTCATCGGGTTGCTTCTTGGGTGCCCCGAAGACCGCCAGTACGGCATCCCCGAGAAATTCATCGATGGTGCCACCGTATTCGAGAATGATATCGGTCATGCGGCCGAGGTAACGGTTCAGTAATTGTACGACCTGTTGGGGCGGTAGGTGCTCCACATGGGTGGTAAAGCCCCGAATGTCGGACATCATAATGGTGACCTCTCGCAGGTCCCCTCCAAGGTCCAAGCCTTCTGGGCTTTCAAGGATTTCCTCGACAATTTCGTCTGACAGGTATCGGCCAAAGGTTGCCCGAATAAAGCGCTCACGACGTTCGAGCTGCTCCCGATACTGATCTTCACGGTCGTACCATCGCTTACGCTCGATACCAGCGGAAATCCGCGCCTGAAGCAAAACCGGGTTGAACGGCTTGAGCAGGTAGTCATCCGCCCCCGCCTCGATACAGGCGACAATCTGATCCATATCTTGCCGCCCACTGATCATGATGACCGGCGTGGCGCGCAGGCGATCATCCTCTTTCAGCCTCTGCAGCACTTCCGAACCACTGATCCCGGGCATCATCAAATCGAGGAGCACGACGTCGACCCCCATTGTTTCCAGCAGTTCGAGGGCTTCCTCGCCGGATTCTGCGGTGATGACCGTGTGACCCACTTTGCTGAGCAGGCGCGAGACGAGATCGCGGTTTTCAGGCAGGTCATCGACTGCCAAGATGACACCCGGGTCTTGGGCGGTATGCCGCGCGGCCTTCTTTTTCTTGGCCGAGGATTTGGCCAGCACCACCGGCGACTCCACTGCTTGGAGTAGCGCCGGTAAGGTGCTCGATAGAGAGGGGTGTAAAGTCGGTGAGTCCTCGGCCAGTATTTCCCCATAGCCCCGCACGGCACCGATGACATTCAACCGATCGTGACGCGCTTCGTGTCCTTCCTGGCCTGCGAGGTCGCTGAGGCGATCCACTGCCTCCAGCAGGGCGTCGATATCCCGTCGCTCACCCTCGGAAGTGGTCACCGTTCGGCGCCCGAGGGCCTCGCGAAGCGGTGACGCGGCTTCAATGATCCGTGCCGCCCACTCTCTCGATGTGTCGTCTGTTTCTGACAAGGCAAGCCTCCGTTTTGCAGAGTATAGCTTCAAAGCAGTGTAGATCGGTTAATCGATTAGCCGGGGCAAGATATCGTTATTTGGGGATAGTCGATCACGTAAATTATGGGTAGTATCACGCCATCAGAAAAAAAATGAGGACACACAAGCGATGCTGGATCAAGTGGAAATTTTTCACGGACTCAACGCCGAGGAACTGAAAGCGCTCGAGTCCAGCAGCACCACCCGTGCTTTCCCCAAAAATACCGTCGTTATCCACGAGAATGATCCCGCCGATTCTCTGTTTGTGATTGAGAGCGGCAAAGTCAAAGTCTATTGCTCGGACAAAAATGGCAAGGAGTTCATCATGAACACCTTATCTGCCGGGGATTATTTCGGTGAACTGGCGCTGCTTGATGACTCAACCCGCTCAGCATCGGTACGCACGGTCGAGAAATGCGAGTTTCGCATTGTCATGAAGGAAGATTTTAGTGGGGTGCTCGAGGAGCATCCCAATATTACCCGGCAGCTTATTAGCAACCTCGCCGGCCGCGTGCGTAAGCTCACGGCGGATGTTAAGAGCCTTGCACTCCAAGATGTTTACGGCCGCGTCGCCAATGTGCTGATGGACCTGTCGGAGGAGCGGGGCGATGGCACCCTGTTTATTCCCGAAAAGCTTACCCAACAAGACATCGCTGATCGTGTCGGTGCTTCCCGGGAAATGGTCGCGAGAATTCTCAAAGACCTGACGATTGGCGAATATATCCGTTTCGAAGGCCGCCACATCATCATCAACACCCGGCTCCCAGCCAAGTATTAGCCCGCGCACTGGCTGTCCCGGTCAGTGGTCCTGGCGCTGCGGGCGTCTTGCCAACCTTTTAAAGCGCTATTCAGGCTGCTCCGCGACCTTGTCGACTCGCTCGACTGTCGTCTCCAGACTGCCGCGGTGTAGTCTGAGCGTAAGTTGGTCTCCCGCTGTGACGGTGCCTGCATCTCTGACGATGCGCTCGTCGGATGACCTTTGTACGATGGCATAGCCGCGGGACAGGGTGTTCTCGGGTCCCAAGGTTTCCAGCAAACGCCTTGCTTGGGTCAGGCTTGATTGCTCCGCTTCCAATTGACGGGTGATGCCCGATCGCAGTTGATTTCCGGCTTCTTTAAGCTGCTCCGCGGTTCGCTGTAACGCTCCTCTGGGGTGACGACTTCGCAGCTGACGAGTCATTGCATCAAGACTCAATCGATCATGGCCTAAGCGGGCCTTGAGCAGTCTGCCAAGGGCTTTGCGCTGGGTGTTCAGGGTGGCTTTTTGCTGCGTCAGTTGTTTGCCGGGATGCTTGAGCCGCGCTTTTAGGTGGTCCAGCCGTTCCCGCTGCCGGCCAATGCGCTGCCGGAGAGTTCTGTCCAAATGCAGTTGCATCCTGTCCAGACGCTGAAACCATTCATCCTGGTCAAGGCTCAGTAGTTCAGCCGCCGCACTAGGCGTCGCGGCGCGCTGATCGGCAACGAAATCGGCGATGCTGAAATCAACCTCATGGCCCACCGCGGAGACAATAGGCAGGGCGCTCGCTGCGATGGCACGAGCAACCGCCTCGTCATTGAAGGCCCACAGGTCTTCAAGAGAGCCGCCGCCTCGGCCTACGATCAGGGCCTCGAGGGGTAAGTCGTGTTTTGCCATCCGATTGGCTTGTTCGATCGCGGCAACGATCGCCGCTGGCGCTTCGGCCCCTTGCACTGGCACCGGAAATAGATAGACCTGAGTCATGGGGCTGCGGCGCTCCAGTACCGATAAGATATCGTGGAGCGCCGCCCCCGAGGCGGAGGTGACCACCCCAAGGGTTTTCGCAGCTTCCGGGACAGCCCGTTTTCGGTCCTGGTCAAATAATCCCTCTGCCTGCAGTTTCGCCTTTAATTTGTCGAAAGCCAGCTGCAAGGCTCCCTCACCGGCGGGTTCGATGTGTTGCACGATCAGCTGGAACTCACCGCGGTTTTCGTACAGGGAAACCCGCGCGCGGATCCGAACGCTATCACCTTTTCCAGGGCGGAATTTGAGTTTGCTGTTGGCGCCCTTGAACATGGCGCAGCGTACCTGGGCTGAGGAATCTTTGAGGGTGAAATACCAATGGCCAGAGCTCGCCGCCGTGAAATCGCCGATTTCCCCCTCAACCCGGACAAAGTCAAAATGGCTTTCCAGGAGCATTTTGGCCTGATGATTCAATTCGCTGACGGAAAAAGCGGGCTGGTCCGGTAGCACGGGGTCCTCAGGGGTATATTTACCGCGTTCGGGGGTAGCCGTTATACTAACGCGTTTTCCAGCTCCGATCTCGGCGCTGGGTTAAACCGAGGCCCCTATGCTGCGTATTGCCCAGGAAGCACTGACATTCGATGACGTCCTTTTGCAGCCCGGTTACTCTGAAGTAACTGCCAAAGACGTTTCTCTGGCCACGCGCCTGACCCGTAACATCACGATGAACCTGCCCCTTGTGTCCGCTGCCATGGACACTGTGACCGAATCGCGGCTCGCGATTGCTCTTGCGCAGGAGGGCGGCATTGGCATCATTCACAAGAACATGACGGTGGCCGAGCAAACCGAACAGGTTCGTCGGGTTAAGAAATTCGAGAGTGGGGTGGTCAAGGACCCCATCACGATTCAGGAAAGCGAGTCAATCCAATCACTATACGAGTTGACCCGTGCCAACGGTATTTCTGGGGTGCCGGTCCTTCGTGGATCCGACCTCGTCGGTATCGTGACCCGTCGCGACGTTCGGTTTGAGACCGACATGAGCCAGCCGGTCTCGGCGATCATGACCCCCAAGGATCGGTTGGTGACGGTATCCGAGGGAGCACCCTCGGACGAGGTGCAGCGTTTACTGCACCAGCATCGCATTGAAAAGATTTTGGTGGTCAACGACAACTTTGATTTGTGCGGCATGATCACGGTCAAGGATTTTGATAAAGCCGAGAGCTTCCCCTTTGCCTGTAAGGACAGCTTCGGTCGTTTGCGGGTGGGAGCATCGGTCGGCACCAGCCCCGACACTGACGAGCGCGTGGAGGCGCTCATACGTGCCGGCGTGGATGTCTTAGTGGTTGATACGGCCCACGGTCATTCGCTCAACGTGATTG
>Ga0255743_10002868_pt1 | contig 13963 bp, 15 predicted proteins | sample 101ome_19_FD_179950 | JGI IMG/M metagenome (GOLD analysis project Ga0255743, IMG submission 179950) | Coastal salt marsh microbial communities from the Groves Creek Marsh, Skidaway Island, Georgia - 101405AT metaG (version 2) | ecosystem: Environmental > Aquatic > Marine > Intertidal zone >... | reverse complement strand
CCACTGCCAGACTTAATGTCACTTAAAAATTCTCCCGTATAGACATCACCGCTAATAAAAGTATAGACACCATACCCGTGCGCCATATCATTTAAATGATCCCCAACATATATATCTCCATTTGAATAAAAATATTGACCATGGCCAGTTCTTATATCTTCAAAAAACTCTCCTATGTACTGATCGCCATTAGCAAAGCTATAAAGACCATTTCCATGTTTTTCATCATTTTGAAAATCACCAATATATTGATCACCATTATCATAATCCCTCATTCCATAACAGTTATCAAAATAATTTGATGAATAACTACAGCCAGGAAGAGCAATTACATATTGTGGATAAACAAATAAAAATAGTGTTAGAATTAATAGAAAATATTTAATTTTCATTTTGTCCCCCAAATATCAATTTTTTTCATCTCAATAACTTCATTTTCATATTCAGTATGATACAATTCTATAATTATAGAACCAAAAAAAGTAACTGACAATCAAATGAGCTATAGTTTTCTTATTACTGGTGCAAACAAAGGTATAGGTTTCGCCCTAGCAAGGGAACTATTGAATCAAGGGCACAAAGTAATAGCTCTCTGTAGGGAGTCGAGCGATTTAATCAATCTAGAGAAATTGAAAAGTGTAAATATAGATAATTTAGAAATTTTCAATGCAGATGTCACAGATGAAGATCAATTAAAGGATATCTCTAATAATATAAATCAAATTGATGTAATTATCTGTAACGCAGGCATTATGGGAGCTAAGGGTGGAATGTTTGACCAACAAAACACTCCCAATACCATTCTCAATATCTTGATGACGAACGTAGCAGGTCCATTCTTTACAATTCGATCTTTTCTGGAAAAGTTAAAAACAAGTAAAAAGCCAAAAATAGCCATTATTTCATCTCATATGGGCTCACAACAACACGGCAGCAGTGATGCCTATTTTTATAGAGCGTCCAAAGCTGCTGTTAATAATCTGATGGTTACATTCTCCAGGGAATTACACAATTATGAGATACCCGTTGCTTCGTTCCACCCAGGATGGGTGAGAACTGATATGGGTGGAAACTACGCATCATTATCACCAGAAGAGAGTGCGAAAGCCCTAATAAAGCTGATTTTGGAGCTCAATATGAAAGACTCAGGAAATTTCTTTAACTACGATGGCAGTAATCTACATTTATAGTTAGTGGTTAAATAAGTTCAATTCGAACTTTTTCTACCCTGTTATCTTTTGTCTGCTCAACAATAAATTTATAACCATGTGCTTGAACAATATCACCCACAACTGGCAGCCTTTCAAGTGCATTCATAATCAAACCTGAAAGTGTATTTGCATTTGGATCATCAATTTCGTCATTATCAAGGGCTCGCTGAATATCTACCAATGGTGATAAACCGTGGGCTAGCCAGAACCCATTTTCATTAATTATCTCAAATTCATTTTCAATTTCATCAGTTTCATCAGCAATCTCACCAACTAATTCCTCCAGAAGGTCTTCCATCGTCACAAGTCCAGTAAACGAGCCATATTCATCTATCATAAAAGCTATATGACTTCGTTCATGTCTCATTCTTTCAAACAGATCCTTAACTTTCGAAGTCTCAGGAACAATCATAGGTTTTCTTGAAAAGCTTCCTAAATCATTCCAAGGGTCCTTTTGCCCCTTGAATAATGCATCTATAAGATCTTTCACAACTATTGTTCCAATCAGTTTATTATCCTTATCCAATAGAGGAAATCTTGAATGCTGAGTTTCAGCAATTATCTGTCTATTCTTTTCATTATCACCATTTAAGATTAAAACTTCTGATTGAGCACTTGGAATCATAACACTTTCTAATGTTCTTTCGTCAAATGCAAATAGATTTTGCAACCTTTCTGCTTGATCCTTGTCCATTACTCCATGCTCAACTGAAACATCAACAAGTCCTTTTATCTCTTCACCTGTAAAGATATCCTCATATGTAGAAGAGGCAACCCCCATCCATCTTAATATTGAAGATGCAGCTGATTTTAATGCGATATTAAGCGGGTAAACTAAGATATATGTAACCCACAATGTATGTGCGCAAGCTTGAAATGTAATCTCAGGGTTTCTAATACCAAAAATTTTTGGCACTTGCTCTCCCACAACGATATGCAAAGATGAAAATGTAATAAACCCAATCATAAATGCTACAAAATGAATCAGATGCTCAGGTAAGAAATTTCCCAAGACTGGTTCAATTAATGCTGCCACTGTTGGTTCACCTACCCAACCCAGGCCCAATGATGCCATGGTTATGCCCAATTGACAGCATGCTAGATAATTTTCTTGAACTGTTAAAATGTGTTTACATAACCTAGCAGCAAATTGATTTTCAGCTGCCATCTGCTCTATTCTGAGAGGTTTACACTTGACTATCGCGAATTCAGCGGCAACGTAGAAACCATTTGCAACCAAACAAAAAAACGCTATTCCTAAATTTAGCAACGTGCCATCGTGGCCCATAGACTCTGCTGCCATGTTTTTTTATCTTTCCCTTCCCTTGATCAAAAAAACGATAATCCAATCATTAAATATTAATATTGAAATGTGTGGATTTCTTGATACTCACATATTACTTTATATGCCTCGAAACAACCTTGTTAGAGATGTATCAGCTGACTTAAATAAGTTATACATATAAATTCTTTTTGTCTAATATTTTATACGAAAGTTTTACAGATGCGTAATAAGGATAATAGATGGGAAAAATAATATTAATATTATTCTAATAAACTCAATAAAAAAGAAGGGCAAAACACCGCGGTAAATACTCCTTTGGTTAGTCATATTTTTACTAATTGAAAGATCTATTTTTGCAATCGTATTAATATTTAGACCCACAGGCGGTGTAATCAAACCAAGTTCAACAACAATTAACATTAGAATACCAAACCAAATCTTTATAGATTCTTGATCCATATTTAAATCAAGATTCAATATTGGAGGTAAGATAAATGGGACAAATATTAGGATTATGGACATACTATCTAGTATGAATCCCAAAATAATAAAAATTAGAAGAATTAAAAAAATAAGTAAAAGAGGATCTAAAGCGCTGCTCGTGATAATATTTGACAGGAATTGAGGCAAATCAACTCTTGCATAGAATATTTTTAAAACTTCTGCTCCAAATATAATCAAATAAATCATCCCAGATAATTTTGCAGTGTTCAACAATATTCTCTTTATATTTTTATTATTTAATTTCTTTGTAAAAAATCCATAAATTATAACTAATAGTGCAGATAGTGATGCAGCTGGAACAATCGTAAATATGCCAAATACTAAACCTGAAATAATGATCGTTATTAATGTTAATATTGGTAAGAGTAATTTAAGAGCATCAAAATTTGATATATTTTCTTCTTCAATCAATCTTGGTTGAATGGGGTTTTTTTGAGCAAAAATAACTATCACACCTATGAAAAAAATTATCGCTAATAAAAATGGGATTATTGCCGCCTTGAACATTGCAATAATATTAACTTCAGCAATAATTGAATATACAATTAATACTATTGAAGGAGGAATTAATATCCCGAGGGTCCCACCAGCAGCAATTGTCCCAGAATATAGGGATGGGGGGTAATTGAATTTACGAAATTCTCTTATAGAAATTTCACAAAGCGTAGATGTGGTAGCAACCGATGAACCACTGATAGAACCAAAACCTGCAGCTGTAAATATGGTTGCAATTGCTAACCCACCTGGAATAGTTCTAAATATCTTATTAAAAGCTTTGAATAACTTTTCCCCATATCCAATATTTTGAACAATTATCCCTACCAAAATGAACATCGGAATTACAGATAAATCATAATTTGAAAATTGGGCAATAGCCAGATCTCTGAGTTGGAAATGTAAAATATCCATCCCATCCACAAGTCCAACTCCAGCAATTCCAAGCAAAATCATCACATAAGCAATTGGTATTCTTAAAATTACCAATGCCATTAAAAAGATAGTACTTAGAAATATTTGTAGAAAATTCCATTCCATCTTATGAAATCTCTTCCTTAATATTAATAATTGCTGCCAATATCAGTAAAAACAGTGAAGTTAATATAGGTGGATAACTTAACCAGATTGGGATACTCATAATGACTGTCTCATACCCAAATGAATAATAATCTATCATTCCATAGATCATTTGATGAAGGATATAGGTACTAATGAGAATAACAATTGTACTTTTTATTATACTTAATAGCAATATGACCCTCTTTTCAAACCTCTCTATAAAATAATCAAAGGTTATATGTGCTGATCTCAATTCACAATAAGGTAAAAAATTGAATATAACCACCGGCATAAGAAATTGAATCAACTCATATGGTGTATAGGGTACATTTTGGGTAATATTATCAAAGGCGATCCCAAAAACGTTGATAAGTAATAAAAAAAGTAACAAACCACCGCCAATTAGTGCCCAGTAAGTGATAATATTTTTTAAATAAATTATACTATTGGTGAATTTCATACATTAAAAAATCCTGGGAACTACTCACCCATGAGTTGCATTGCTTTTTCTAGTATTGGAGCTCCATCTATATTTTCTTTTGATAATTCTCTTAACCAAATATCATGCGTTCCTTTTAATTTATTTTTGATTCCTTCAGTTTCATTATATCCCAGAATCTTATGTATATTGCCATTTTTCAAAGCATAATCAAGACCATCATTATCGTTCATTTGCCAAATTTTACCTGCATTTTTCCATTGTGAAAGATTTGAATTAGCTTGAAAAATTTCTTTGATTTCATCGGGTAGATTGTCCCATTTTTCTTTGTTCATTGATACTTGGAATGTTAATGTTCCAAAACGAAAACCATCATACCCCTCTACTTGATATTTTGTATATTCATTTAATCTAAATGTTGGAATTATTTCATAGGGGATTAGAGCTGCATCTATCATATTTTTGGATAGGGTTTGAACTACATCAGGCATTGGAACTGAAATAGACTCTGATCCTAATTCATCAAGTGTCCAGGAACCAGTTCTAGATGGTGTTCGAACTTTCATTCCTTTGAATGAATTTATGTCCGATATTTCTTTCTGAACAGATTGAAACACATTTCCAGCATGAACATGCAAAAAGAGTACCTTCAGACCAGAATAATCTTCTTCTAAATATTCACTAAACATTTCATACATAACTGCGCCTGTTTTTTCTGGATCATTGGTGTGAATTAGAGGTAGTTCGAATAACTCTGTTCTTGGAAACTGACCTGGTGTGTAGCCATTAGATGTCCATATCAAGTCCACAACTCCATTTCTGGCTTGACTTACTAAGTCTGCTGGCCGCCCTCCAAGCGTCATCGATGGGTAAATATCAATTTTGACTCTCCCAGCTGAGTCCTCTTCTACTTTCTTTACCCATGGCTCTATCATAGAAATATGTGCAGGTGATGTTTTTGGTAAGAAATGATGGAATTTAAATTCGTATTCTGCTGCGCTTAAATTCATAGTCATAAAGAACAATGAAAAAAGAGATAAGGTTAAGCTGAAAATAAATTGTATTATATTTTTTTTCTTAATCATTGAGCTCCCATCAAAATAAAACAGACTCTTGCAAGTTTATCACTATTGTTCACCCATGCATGGCTGGTGCCACGTTGTATAACAATATCACCCTGACTAAGGTGAACTTCTTCATTATCAAGTATGAGAGTAATTTCACCCTCCAGAATAATAGCGTAATCTAAAGATTTTGATTTATGCATGAATGGATGTCTTTTACTTTTGACTAATGTATTACTTGCATCTAAATCTGAAAAATATGCCTCACTATCAAAATTATCTTTCGCATGAGATTTTTCTGGTTCAAAAGAAGATATACGGCAAATTGTCTCAAAGGATTTTGGAAACATCGTAAACTCTTGATCTACTTCATCAATGTCAGCAGAGTTATTATTTGGAAAAACTTTGGTATGCCAAATATTATTTAGGCTTACTCCAGGACGTGAATTTTTTTCCATTTGGTTATTCACGAAACTTTCAGAAATAACAACGGAGTCACCTTGTTTATTAAAACCTGTAACAACTCTTCTACACTTCTTTTCCATATTGGTTTGATAACATAAACCAGAATTTATTCATACAGAATTTTAACTTAACAAGAGATCTTGTGATATTTTATATATGTGTTTATATATATTAAATATATTGCGCCGGTAGCTCAGCTGGATAGAGTATCTGACTACGAATCAGGAGGTCGGGGGTTCGAATCCTCCCCGGCGCGCCAAACCAATGAGATACATATGGAAATCAAATCATTCAAAGATAGGGTAGATAATTTTTTTAAGTGGGTTAAAGGTACCGAACTTGTTCTACTTAATAACATAGATGTTAATGAGGATCCTGTTCGCCCACATTTAGACTTAAAGTTTAGAACTAGTTATGGGCGTCAAATTTATGGATTGGCTTATGATGATAACATTGAAGGTATAGTTTGTGTCGCTTTGACAGATGAAATTCCTCATACAGAGAAGGAATTGGAACTAATGAGTAAGAATTCTTATTTAGAAAAAAATTCAACAATTATGATTCCATACACAGTCTGGTCTCGAAAAAGGGGGGCAGGAAAAGAAATAATGAAAAAAGTCATAAATCATACTATTAAAAATATGCCAAATATTGAGAAAATAGTAACTCTCTCCCCCCTTACTCCTATGGCAACGCATTACCATATTAGGAATGGGGCAGAACTTATTAGTATTAATTCTGAAACACAAAATTTTGAGTATAAGATTAATCGTAAACACGATTAGGGTTTTAATGGGGTTGGTTTCCAATTATCTTCAGCAATTTTAAACTCAATATTATTTGGTAAGATTTGAACCATTGACTGGTTGCCCATGGTCTCAGTTGTAAACCATTGATGAGCCTTTAGTTCTTTTTTTTCTCCAACATTAAGATATTGAGCATAAGCATCTATTCCATTTGGTGATACTGTTAATACTACAATATCTCCGGATATAAGGCTTATAGATATATCTTTTACTGGCATTCTCCATGAGATATAATCATCTATTGATAGTCTTATCATCGGATTTAAATGCCACCCATGGCAGACCATATCATTCTTATACCAATTAATAAGAACAGAAGTAAAAGGTACTTCTTAAAAGTATCTGCATCAATTCGCCTTCTAACTATTCTTCCCAGTCTCATTCCAATTATTGCAGTAACTGCACAAAGTGCTGCAATTGGAATCATTTCTAATGAAAAAACGTCTGTTTTATAATAACCATAGGTGGCTGGAACGCTTGCTATTAAGAATAAAAAACCTGTTGTATCAACAAAATCTTCTTTAGACGCCTTCCTGAGTATCAAATAAATTATTATTGGAATCCCCCATATTGAAGTTAACCCTCCCACAACACCTGCAAGGGAACCCATCCCAATTTGCCAATACTTATCATATTTTAGATCAAAGGACCATGCTCTCCTGAATAAATTATCTAAGGCAAAAATCATTACCATAAGTCCAATGAGTAATTTAATTAGATCATCGCCCAGAGTTGCAGCCTGGACAGATGTAATTAATATCCCTGCAACCATAAATATTCCGAATAAATAATATTTTTTTGCTGTCTTCACTGGGCTTTGTGCAGACAAGAATTGAGTAATATTTGCAACTATAACTGGTACCATATTTAGACCAATTGCTTGTAGTGGATTTATAAAGAAAATTAATAGAGTGATTGATGTCATTGGCAATCCAATACCAGTAACACCCTTTACCATCCCAGAAATTAAAAAAATAACCAGAAAAATAAAATATAAGAAATTGGTATCTAAAAATGAGTCAAACATATTTTGTAATGTAATTCTTTTGGTATTTGGAAAAAACTTGTTGTTAAAAAGTATCGAAGAATGCTTAGTATCAAGAATTAAAATTCATCTAAATTATTCATTTTACAGTAAATTATTTAAACAGAGTTGTGTCAATAAAATATTACCTTTAAAAAAAACTTTACATTATAAAATGTTATGTTATAACATAACAATGAATCACTCAAAAAATATAATAAGAATTCTTAAAAAGTCATATTCCCCAATAAGTGCGTATGATATTTTGAATGAAATAAATAGGACCAACAATGTGCAGCCTATGACAATTTATCGCGCATTAGAAAAATTGATGAAAGCACATAAAATTCATAAATGCCGTCAAACAAAGAAATATTTTATTTGCGATCAAGACCATGAAGTAGATACTAAGCTTGGAATTTTGTTTTGTGATAACTGCGGTAAAACAGAGGAATTCAACACAGACATAATATCAAAGCAAATAATGAATAAGGACAAATCAAACTTTAACTTTAACAATTTTCAAATTGAAATCTCAGCGATTTGTAAAGATTGTGTATAGAAAGGATATTGCATGGAACATGCCCATAATTTACCTGAATTTCTTCATTTCATCGAAGAATATGATATTTTGAGAGGTTTCGTATTTGGTATAGTACACACAATCATACCATTGATAGGGTATTATAGTGGTTGGAGTATCAATAGGGCACTTAAAATAATTTCAAATGGTTATCTTGCCGGTATATTTGGGATTGTAGTTGCTCATGTTATTGCAGATTTTATAGCGGCTACTTTAGACCCACATTTAAAGTCTGCGGCAATAGGTATTGTACTAGGTGGACTTATACCCCTAACACTTGTTCCATTTCTTGACAAGTATATTACAAAAAGCAAGCATCACATCGTAGTTGGTGATCATGAAGATATTAAAAAGGATCTTGAGCACGATCATAGATAAACAAAAAATTTAGGCTTCAGTTGGTATTCTTATTTTTTGTATAACTTGAAGAGATGAATGTAGCTAATATTATTATTACTGCAAGTGTGGAGAGAGTAACGGTAGCATCAAAACTTGTTATTAAATAGCCCGACAATGGATACATAAAAAGCCAACATAAGTGACTTAATGAAAATTGTGCTGCAAATAATTGAGATAATTCATTTTCCTTCGCAGATTCTCTAATTATTCTTCCCATTGGGGTCAACATAAGAGAATAGCCGAAACCCGATATAAACCAGAATATTAATAATAGCATAAAATTAAAAATGCTTAGTTCAATAAGAATAGAAAACACCATAAATACTATTGATATAATATATGCTCCTGAGTGCATTAACTTCCATATGGAATATTTTTTTAATATTCTAGGTACTTGGGTTGCGCCCAAAACAGAGCCAATTCCAAAGAAAAACATGGCAACTGGAAGTGCTTCTTCATCCATACCCAGCAGTGATCTTACCAATATGACTGTATTAACCAATATCATAGCCCCACCAGCAGATACAGCAAGATTCATAAACATCAATCCCTTTAACTCGGGCAAAATAAAAAATTTCTTTACACCATAAGTTATTTTCTGAATAAATCTGTTATCTTTCGTTTCATCACTCTCAGTAACCATAGGAAGAAATATTGATAATATTAATAGTGCTGAGGCAATAAAACCAACCGAAGTTCCAATAAATAAACTCTTATAATTATAAAAAACAAGAATTAATGCAGCTACGGAATACCCCAGTATATTCTCTAGATCTATGGCCAAACGTGATAATGATAGAGCTTTTGTGTAATCTTCATCCTCATTGAAAAGTTGAGGTATTGTAGATTGGTATATTGGTGTGAAGGCAGCAGAAGAGATATAAATTACAGAAATAATAAAGTATACATGCCATATTTCTTCTACAAAAAATAACCCAATTGCTGCAATTGCACGAACAATATCTAAAAAAACTAGATAGAGCCTTCTATTAAACTTATTAGCAAATGCTCCAGCAATAGGAGAAAAAAAGACATATATTACCATCTTTATAGTAAACAAACTTGATAATAATAATGCAGCATTTTTTCCAGTTAAATCAAATGCCAACAAGCTTAAGGCCACAGTTGCCAAACCTGTACCTAACAAGGAAAAATTTTGAGCCAAAAAGAGATTTCTGAAGCTTTTATTCGATAGAACTGAAAACATTGATATTTCTATATTCGGACCCTATCCCTTGGGTAATTATTAATTCTATATCAAAGTAAATAAGTATTGGTTGCGGGGGCAGGATTTGAACCTGCGACCTTCAGGTTATGAGCCTGACGAGCTACCGGGCTGCTCCACCCCGCGATAAGATAGTAATTTAGATAACACTATGTATTCTAAAAGGTCAAGAAACAAAAAAAAAATCTTATTCTTCTGTTTCAAGGCCTGTTGGTATTGGAACATTCTCAGGCTCAAGCGAAATCCCAGCACCATCAGCAACTGTTTCTAAAAGCATACCAAAGTCTTTTTCTAGATTTTCTTTTGAAATTCTTTCAATTCTCCCAGAATGTTGTTGCACCGCTTGCCTTGTTGCAGCTGTTACCGGCATTGGCACACCTAATTCCTTACCTGATTGCAAACCTAAATCTAAATCCTTTAATAAAAGTGGTGTAGTAAAAGTAGTTGTCCAATCTAAATTTGCAAATGCGTTTGATTTGTATTTTGTAAAAATAGAACCCATAACAGAGTTGTTCATAAAGTTTAAAAAAGCATGTCTCGGAACACCTGCTTTTTGTGCAAGAATTGTAATCTCTGCAAGATTTTGGATTACAACACCTAACATTACATTATGAGCTATTTTACAGAATCTTGCTAAATCCCCTTCTCCAACATATGCAACACCGCGTGGAGCAATAGTTTCTAAGTATGGTTTTATTTGGTTGAAGATATCCTCAGGCCCAGAAGCAACTATCGATAAAACTCCAGCCTTCACAGCCTTACCATTACCACTGACAGGGCATGACATATATGCAATTCCTAGTTCTTTTAACCTGTCTCTGATTTCATTTGAGTCCTCTGATGAGATTGATGAACAGTCTACAAATATTTGATTTTTCTTTGTACCTTTTGATAAAACACCTTCATCACCAAAATATACTTGTTTGAGATCTTTACCTGTTGAAACCATAGTAAATAAGACATCTACATCATGTAATTCATCCATATTGGTGACTACTTTTGCACCATATTCTGATAATGGATCAGCTTTTGATTTAGTTCTATTCCATACACTTATGTCTTGTCCATCTTTTGCTAGACGACCAGCCATTGGATAACCCATTCTTCCTGTTCCAACCCAACCAATTTTATGTGACATGATATTCTCCTTTATATTTCACTATTCCAGTTAAATTCTTCTATAATATTTTTTACTTCTTTTAAAAAGCTAGCAGCATAAGCACCATCAAATGCCCTATGGTCAAAACTCTGACCAAGCACACCAATTTTTCTAATACCAATTGTGTCTCCAGTATTATCTTCAACAATAACTGGCTTTTTTTGTATGCCATCAAAAGACATAATCGCAACTTGCGGCGGATTCACAATAGGCGCAGTCATATAAGTACCCATACTACCATTATTCGATATCGTATATGTCCCCCCGAAGTATTCCTCTTGTTTAAGTTGATTATTTTGAGCCCTTTGAACTAGATCATTTAAGTTTTCATTCAAATCAACAAGCCTCATCTTATCAGCATTTTTTAATACAGGAACAATTAGTCCATTGTAATTTAAATCGACTGCAATTGCTAAATTTACTGCAGAAGCAATGTGCAATTCTTTCTCACTAAAACAGCTATTCACTAGTGGGTATTCCATTATAGCTATGGATATCGCTCTGGCAACAAAAGAGAGGTAAGAAACCTTTAGTTCCCTATCTGAATATTTTTGTTTAAGTTCGTTTCTTGTCTTATCCAAATTACTAAAGTTAACCTCAACTGCCTGGAAAGCCTGTGGAACCTGAGGCCAGCTTTCAGATAAACGTTGCCCTGTCGTTCTTCTTATACGATTAAGAGCTACTTTTTCTGGATATAAATCATGATCTATCTTAACGGGTATATCTGATCTGGCTTTTGTCACAGACAATGAGGAAATATAATCTTCCAATAGTTTACGATTAACTTTTCGGGCGTTATTTTTTTTAAAATAATCAGCAAGCTTTATCAAATCTACCCTTTCATTATTAGCTAACCTCTTTGCTAGTGGTGTAAATTTAATATCAATATTTTTACTAGAAAAAGCCTCGTAATTATCATCGGGTGTTTGTACTTCGTTTAAAAAAGAAAACCATTCTGGTGCATCTGTATCTATTACAATTTCTACATTACTTGTTTTTTGAGAAGTAAATGACTCTTCTTTTTTGATAGCTAAATCCGATTGAGAAGACTCTACACTCATATTGATATTTTCCGAGGTTGTGTCTTCTTTTATATCATCTTCTTGTGGCTGTTCTCCTTCACCACTAATCACTGCAACAATACTACCAACTGATGAAGTTTCTCCCTCATTAACTAAAATCTTCGTTAATTTGCCATCAGTTGTAGCTGGAATTTCCATAGAGGTTTTATCTGTTTCAATTTCAAATAGGATTTCTCCAGATTTGATATCATCCCCTATGTTCTTGTGCCACTTGGATACAGTACCTTCAGCAACTGTTTCACCTAATTGTGGCATTAATATATTCATAACTTCCCTACCTACTTTAAGACATCTAAAATTTTATTATAAATCCGATCAACAGATGGGATAGCAATATCTTCGAGGTTATCTGCTGCAGGAAGAGGTATATGCGGTGTTGTAATTCTTACAGCAGGACCATCTAAATCCCAGAATAATTCATCAACAACTATAGAAACAATTTCTGCACCCCAGCCACATAATCGTGGATTTTCTTCTACTGTGAATAATCGCCCTGTTTTTGATACAGATTTAGCGATAGTTTTCATATCTAATGGTACTAGTGTTCGTAGATCAACCACTTCAATATCAATACCGTGTTCCTGCATCAATTTATCTGCCGCTGCAACAGCACGTGGTACCATCAGAGCGAGTGCAATAATTGTTGCATCTTTACCTTCACGTACAACTTTAGCAGTTCCAAGAGTATCGACATGCTCACCCTCTGGAACTTCACCTTTAATGGCATATAATGATTTATGCTCAAAAAATATTACAGGATCATTGTCCCTTATTGATGCTGCTAAAAGACCCTTAACATCAGCAGGTGTTGATGGAGCTACTACTTTTATGCCTGGAATTGCCATTGCCCAATTTTCGATTGATTGTGAATGTTGAGCTCCAAAACGTGAACCGCCTCCATTACCAGTTCTGACGACAAGTGGACATTTTAGTTGTCCATCAGACATATATCTTGATTTAGACATTTCATTTGCAACAAAATCCCAACATACTGCTAGAAAATCTGAAAACATTATTTCTGCAATTGGTCTCATTCCAGTCATGGCAGCACCCATAGCAGCACCTAAAATTGCTTGCTCTGATATTGGGGTATCAATGACTCTTTTTGGACCGAATTTATCAAATAATCCAACAGTTGCTTTAAATACTCCGCCGGCTCTGGCAACATCTTCACCAATAAACGCAACTGTTTCATCCCTCTCCATTTCTTGAGCAATTGCAGCTGCTACAGCTTCTCTATATGTTAGTTGCGCCATGCCCATCCTCCATTAGCATATACATTCGTTGTTAATATATCCTCCGGTGGCACTGGTGAGTTTTTAGCTTCTTCTGTTGCTTGATCAACCAGCTCTTTAACGTTATTTTCAATATCATCGATTACATTTTGTTTTATACCAAACTCAATCAGACGCTCGCGATATCTAGTTATTGGATCGTTGTTTTTCTTCCAATGCTCAAGCTCCCCTTTTGGTCTGTATGCCCCAGGATCTGCTCTACTATGCCCCGATTGTCTGTAGGTTTTACATTCAATTAGTGATGGACCTTCACCTGTCCTTGCTTTTGCGTAGGCCTTTTGTGCAGTTCTATATACTTCATCAGCATCATTTCCATCAATTATAATACTCTCTAGTCCATAAGCAGAAGCTCTATCAGCAGCAGGA
>Ga0255743_10002850_pt1 | contig 14005 bp, 9 predicted proteins | sample 101ome_19_FD_179950 | JGI IMG/M metagenome (GOLD analysis project Ga0255743, IMG submission 179950) | Coastal salt marsh microbial communities from the Groves Creek Marsh, Skidaway Island, Georgia - 101405AT metaG (version 2) | ecosystem: Environmental > Aquatic > Marine > Intertidal zone > Salt... | reverse complement strand
CTTCCTTCGTCCTCGTCGTCCTCGTCTTCGTCGTAACGACCGAGGCGCGCGCGATTCGCCGACGAACCGAATCTCTCGAGCGCGGGTGACACCCGCGTCTCCGTCGAAACTCGCGCGTTCTTTCGTTCTTTCGTACTTTCGTTCGTACTTTCGTTCATTCGCTCGTACGTTCATGGCGTCGACGCAACGAAGAGCGCTCGCCATGGATGGGGTGTTCGCCTCGGACGACGCGCGACCGCGTCGAGACGTCGCGTGGTCTCTCGCGTTCGCGGTGACGACGATCGCGGCGGTGGCGATCGGGATCGCGTCGGCGACGACGACGGCGACGGCCACGTCGGCGTCTTGGCGGGCGCTTCGCGAGGGCGGGGCGTGTTTCGAGGGCGTGCCCGAGGACGTCTGGCGGGCGACGCTCGACGCCAACCGGGCGCGCGTCGAAGCGTCGACGACGACGAGGCCGGTGAGCGCCGCCCTCGGGGTTGGGTCCGGGAAAGGGTACGGGCGAAGGAGTACGGTGATGCTGGGCGGCGCGGGAACTTCGGGAGGGGGCGTCGTCGGCGCGGGGGACGACGGCGCGGGAGGAGGGACGGACGCGTCTGCGGTGTTCGAGGCGGCGTGGCCTTGGGTGTTGACCGCGTTGGTCGCCTCCGTCGCCCTGGGCTTCGCGCTCGTGCACGCGCTGCGTAAACACTCTCGAACGGTGGTCTGGGGAGTGATGTACGCGAAAGTGGGCATCATGGGTGCGGTGACGCTCGTGTCGCTGACGTGGGGGCTGATGGGTCCGACGCTCGTGTTGGCTTTTTTCACCGCGCTCGCGGCGTTGGTGTGTTACCTGTGGAGAGACGAGCTGAACCTCATCGCGTCGATGCTTGCGGTGTCGACGCAGAGCATTACGGATAACCCTCACTTGCTGACGATGACGATGCTCCTTCAGCTGACGGTTTTGTTGTATCTCTTCCCGGTGGCGTGGTTGGCCATCAAGGCGTCGCAACACGGTTCGGCGGTGATCAACGAGTACGCCGTCGATAAAACCGCCGACGCGTGCTTGGGGTACTACACCCAAGCCGTGGATTGTTGCGTGTGGCGAGTGGAAAACTGGGTCCCGGCGTACTACGCGCTCGCGACTTTCGCCGCGATCTGGGTCATCGCCGCGGCGCTCGAATTTAGAATGTTTGTCATCGGCGGTTCGGTGACGCAGTGGTACTTTTCTCCCGCGGGTACGAAAGACTTCAAGGGGACGACGATGACGTCTGTCAAACACGCGCTCGGGCCGTCGTTCGGTACGATTTGCTACGGTTCGTTCGTCATTGCCGCGGTTGAGATGCTCAAGCGCGCGGCGGAGAAGTCGCGTCGCGAAAACAGAGGCAACTTGCTCGTCTACTGCGTCGTGTGTTGCCTTGAATGCATCTACGCCTTTGTCGAGTACATTTCTCGATTCGCCATGCTTCAAGCATCCATGACGGGTGAAGCGTTTTGCGACGCCGCGAAGACGGTCTCTGATCTCCTCTCGAGGAACTTTTTGCTCGCCTACGGCACCTACGCCTTTCCGCAATACGTTCTCTCCTTTGTCGTCTTCGTCATGGCCTTGGCCCTCGGTCTCACCCACTACTACCTCGTCTACTTTACCTACGACGTCACCTCTGACGCGTTTACCTCTGGCAGCTACGCACTCGTCGTCGGCGGCATCTCTTTCGTCGTCGCGTACATCGTGCTCGGCTTTTTCATCATGGTGCTCCTCAACGTCGTCGACGCCGTCTTTGTCTGCTACGCCGTGGACAAGGATCGCAACGCCGTCCACCACGCCGATCTTCACGAAGTTTTCGACAAGGTGAACGAGCGTCAAAAACGCGCCAACGAAGACCGGGACGGGGACCAGGAATACGGTGAACCGCTCAACGCTCGAGGCACCAAATACGCCAGCATGTAAAACAAGACAAACACACACTTTCTCTCTCTCGTTGAAAATTCACATCCTCTTCCTCACACGCCGTCGCTCGTCGTCGTCGTCGTCGTCGTCGTCGTCGTCGTCGTCACCGTCGCGTTGACGGCCGACGATGTGGCGTCGTCGATTCGGCACCGCCGCCAAGGTGGTCTTCGCCGCGTACACCGCCGCAGAGAGCTCCGCATTCGTCGCGCACCAGCGTCGAATCGCGCGAATCGAAAACGCCCCCGTGCGCACGCTCGACCCGAATTTCGACGTCAAGGCGCACGCGTCGTGGTTCGCGCGAGAGCTGCGGAGAGAACCGAACCCGCGGAGGCTGTTTGAGGAAGTGTTCAACGACGCGAGGATCGACGCGATTCCTCGAAACCGGGCGCACGCGATGCTGTGCTTTTACCTGAGCGCGAAAGAGGCGGAGGAGTTTCCAAACGGGCGGTACCCGGTGGAAATCACGAGACAGGCGAGCCGGTTGTTGGTGGAATTGGAGAGAGCGCACGATTTGAAGTTTGCAAAGGCGCGACCGAGCTGGCCGGCGATGCCGGGGGATGAGCGATTGGCGGATTTGGTGGAGGACGAACGGAGGGCGAACGAGTCCGCCGCCGCCGGCGCCGCGGCGGTGGCTCGAGACGTGAATAAATCAATCTTTGGGTGGGTGAGCCGGTCGTTCGGGTACAGAGAATCGCGGATAGAACCACCGGCGGAAGGGGCGCCGGATTTCATTCGGACGAACACGCATAACATTACGGCGTGGTATAAACCGTTGGCGCTGCGGTTTTTAATCTGGAGGTTTCGGTACATCAGCGATCGCAAGTTGAGAGAACACGGTTTTAAGATGTACAGGGACGAGACGACGGACGTCAAGCTGTGGGTTAGGATTCCAGAGAATTGCGTGACGGATACGGTTTTGTATTTTTTGCACGGTTTCGGCATGGGTGTGCCCCCGTACACGTCTTTCATCGAAAAGTTGCCAAAGGACAGAATCGTGGTGTGTCCAGAGTGGCCAAACATTTCGTACGATAGAGACCGTTCGCACGAATACCCCACGCCGCTACAGCTCGCCAACGTGCTCGCCAGAACGGTGGAGAGAGTGCAGGATGAGAAACTCTTGTTGTACCCGAAATTAGAAGAGGTGGACGACAAGAAGTGGTATCGTGAGCGATTCGGAGGTTGGTTCCGTAAAACGCCAACAAAGCGAGAGATTACAAAGTGTGACGTGATTGCGCATTCATACGGAACCGTCGTACTCACTGGGTTTCGAAGGCACTATCCAGAGATGCTGAGACGATGCGTGTACATCGATCCGGTGTGTTTCCTTCCAGCGTTCGGAAGTTATCTCAAGTACGCGTACGACGACCACCTGTTAGAGTGGCGCAACTTGATGCACTACGTTTCGAACAAGCTCGCAAATCCCGACGAGCCTATGGATTTTTTCAACATCATGTTGAGTTCTTGGTTCATCAAGGGAGACGTCTCCACGCAGCAACTCATGAAGCGTCTGCTTTTCCCTCACGAAGCCTGGGAGCGAGGTCCCATGGGGAGCGAAGACATGATTGTTTTGTCCGGCTTGGATGAAATCGTTGCGTCAAAAGAGGTGGACACGCGTCTGAGCATCGCTTGGCCGACGGTGAGAATGATACACGAGAAACAGTGGCAGCACGGAGGGTTCTTGTTGGAGCCAGACCCTCACGATGTCGTCGGTCGCATAATCAAGTTCGTGTCTGGACGGCTCTGACGCGGCCGACATTTTAGAGAATCTACATTTTTTAGCATTCAATTTTTAGTGAGAGACTAGAAGATTATAGCACGCCCATGCGCTTAAGAAACGGATTCAGCGACGCCTCACGCCCTAAAAAGTTTTTGAGCATCGAGTCCCCGTCGACGGTGGCACACGGCGCCAAAATCGTGTCCCTGTATTTGCGACCAAGCGTCGGATCGCAAATTTGCGGCTTCTTCGCCTCAAACTCGCTAAACAGATCAGCCGCGAAAGCTTCAGACCAGAGGTAGCCAAAGTATCCGGCGTCGTAGCCCATCATTGGGTGATACCACGACGCGCACGGGAAAGCTCCGGTGACGCTCGGAATCTTGCTCAACTTTTCAGTGATGACGTTGTAAAAGTCGATGGTGTCGTACTCGATGCCTTCGAATTCGTACGGACCAGGACCTCCGTGCACGGTGAGATCAAACAGAGCCATCGAGATGAATCTCGACCGGGCGTATCCTTCGAGCGCGCCACGACTCGCGCTGAGCGCATCGATGTCCCCGGTCGGTAAACTCTCACTCGTAGAGTAGTGCTTGGACAAGCGCTTGAGCACTTGCGGCTGCCAAACAAAGTTTTCGAGCATCATGGACGGAACTTCGAGGAAATCTTGCTCAACCCCACCGGGCCACGGCACGGCGCTCCAAGCCCATGCGTGGACGCTGTATTTGCTCTTACTGAGCACGCAGTGCATGACGTGGCCGAACTCATGGAAGAACGTCTCGACTTCTCTAAATCGCAAGAGAGCGGGTTTACCATCCGCTCCAGGCTTACTCAAGTTGCCAATGTTCACACACGCAGCCGTCACTGTGTTGTCGCCATCGACGAACGACGGTCGAAGAGGATAGACGCACTGGTGCGCATACTTGCCCGGACGGGGGAACAAATCGAGGTAAAAGAATCCAAGCGTTTTCTTCTCGCCGTCCGCCTCTTGTACTTGGTAGCATTCGACCTCTTCATGCCAGACTTCGGCGTCGACTCGCGTGAAAGTCAACCCCAGAAGCTCCTGGTAGATTTCGAGAATCTGTCCCTTGACGTGCTCGAGCGGAAAATACTCGCGAATCTTACCCTCATCTACGCCCAAGGTTGCCTTGTACGCTCTAGAGTAGTACGCCACGTCCCAGCTCTCAATCGGACCGGCGTCTGGGCCCTCCTCCGCCTCTTTCAACTTTTGCAAGTCAGCCAGGTCGACATCTAGCTTGGACTTTGCCTTTTCAAGAAGGTCTCGGAGGAATTCTTCGGCGCGCGCCGGCGTGCCCGCCATCTTGGGCTTGAGCATGTACTCGGCATGTGATTTATAACCCAACATTTGTGCGCACTCGTTTCGCAGCTCGACCACCTTGAGAAAACGCTCGGTGTTGATCTCTTGACACTGCCGAGCCTTAGCTTCAGTGATCTTCCTGCGCGTCTCTGGGTTCTTCGCAAACTGTAAGACGGGCATCATATCCGGCGCGATGAGTCCGACTCGTCTCGTACCTGGCGTCGCACCCGCGTCGTACGCCGAGACGTCCACGCCATCTAACTCTTCCTCGGTGTACTCCACGCGCGTGTCGTCCTCGTTCAACGCCGCACAAAAGCTCGAACATAATTCCTCGATTTGTCCGAGCTTGGCCATGTATTCAGCTTGCGCGTCAGCGTCGAGAGCGGCGCCTTTACGCTCGAATTCCCGTAAAAGGTACTCGCTCGCCCGCTTCGCTTCGTCGCTTGGCGCTGCTTCAGACCCCACGTTCCTGAGCGCCTCGTACACCCCACGTCGCGTGAACGTCTCGTCAAACATTGCTTTTAGCACATCCTTCCCAATTGTGCTCCGTTTACGCACGTCTTGATCTCCGTGCGTCATCGCCGGCAGAGTCACCGCAGCGGAAGCCGCGCTGGCGCGTCCAAGCGCCTCGAGCATAGCGCCGAAGGAAGCCTCCCACGACGACCCCTTGGACCGCTCGCACGCGTCCAGAGCCGAGCGATAATCGGCGACGATGCGTTTTGTCAAGCTGTCGACGTCCGATGCGGTTATTTCTTCCGTGAATCGCGGGGTCGACGACGGTGCAGGGGCGATCGAGACCGCCGTGGTGGCGTTCGCACGCATCGAGCTCGACGACGCGCTGAACCGAGCGTAAGCGGACGATGGGACGATCCGGGAGGTGGTGATGAGCCCCGTCGAAGTAGACGCGCGTGCTAAAGGAAGTCGAGCGATGCTTCGCGTGCTCGCGCGCATGACACGACGCGTTGTGGGGCACGGATTGAGACGGCGTCGCAGCTAAAATCTAAAGCTATCCGTCGAATGACAAGGAGAAGGAGCTAATAAACGACGAAGACGACGACGCATAAGATGTCGTCGTGTCGCATTGTGCGAAATTTCTAAATTTCATCTATAGGTAACGCACGAGCGACGTGAAGAAGTTGCGGTCGGTACACATGCGGTGATAGATGTACGACGTCTTTGCGCCGAATCCGGCATCCTTTGGCATATTCGCAATCCAATCGTCGTCGTCGTCCGAAGCCGTAGGATCGATGCCGAGAGATTTGGCCTCGGCGGATTCTAGCATAGCAATCTTGCGTTTGGCCTCGTCATCCTCAACCAGCTCTGAGGACTCGTTATCCGTCGCCTCGTCAGCGCGTTTGGATCGCATGTCATTGTACAAGTTGACAAAGAAAATCGACAACTCCAAGCCGTGTCCGATGAGCGGCGGTCCCCAGGTGGACCAGCTCTCGTCCATGAGCGCTTTTTGAATGGTCGCCCCCAAGCCACCGGCGATAGACAGCAGCAATCTCATGTAACTCATCGCACCCGATACCCCAGAGTGGATGGACTCCCACAATTGCGGCACGTAACGCGTAGTCTCAAACACGGCGTTCATCACTCCGAGCATGATTGCGTAGTTCTCAAACTCGTAGCACGTCGATCCGAATAACATTCGTATCGCGGGCGCGAGTAACACTAAACACGGGAGCAAGTGCAAAACCATCCCGTACCAGGCCGCCCTTCGCTCCGTCATGACGTGGCCGAAATACGCCACCTTTTTATCGCTCGAAAAGTGCGCCGCAAGCGCGTACATCGGCATCCACAACAACGTGTAAATGAGCGTGTAATACAACGTCAAAAGCGACGCCTGACACCGATCGTACTCGTACCCATCCTCACCTTGCACGCAATACCTAATCTGTTCAAAGTGCAAAATGAATACGTTCAACGAAGCGCACAAATTCGATACGTTTGTCAACGCCAACGACGTCAACGACAACCCCTCCGCGCTTCCCAAGACTATCAATTTCAAATACTGCGGCATCGCTCCCAGCACGCACCCACTAATGAAGACAAACATCACCGCCGTCGCCGCACCGCTCGCCGGAAATGACTCGACAAAGCACGAAGTATCTGTCCGCGGTCTAAAGTCGACGCCGTCCACGACGCGATCAACCACCTTTTTCGTCGCCGCGCTCGACGTCGACGCCGCCGCGGACATCATCGCGCCGACGAAAGATCTTCCACCAGCGATATCTGCGCCCACACCACCACCACCATCACCACCACCGCTCGTCGTCACCGCTCGACCGCCATCACGAACGCTCGCACCAAGCGCTCCAACACCCAGTTTCGCCAACGCGCTCAACCCGGCGCCACCGCGTCGCACCACCTCCCCGAGCGTCGACTCGACGATGGACGCTCGCACCATCGTCCTCTCACCGCGTCGTCGTCGTCCTCTTCCGCGTCGTCGATCTCGCGCGTCGGTCGACGGACCGTCGGTCGCGTCGGTGACTGCGGTTGGGTGTTCGACTTCGTCACTCACCGACGACGACGAACTGGAAAGTCATCGACCGGGCGCGCCCCGAATGCGATCGATCGCGATCGCGATCGCGCGCAGTGGAGCGTCTCGAGCGACGACGACGGCTGCGCGAGCGGTGACGCGCCGCGACGACGTGTCGAGCGTTGAACGCGTCGTCGCGTTCGGTCGTTGGAGCCGTGGTAATCAACACCGACGACGGATAGCGACGACGACGACGCGCGCGATGGTCGATGAATCGACCGCGGATGCAAAACGTGCGATGCGAAAAGAGATTTCCTCGGCGTTGCGATCGATGTCGACGGAGGAATTGCGCTTGGCGAACGATGAGATGGCGAAGAGGTTGGCGGTCGCGACGCGCGAAGCCAAGCGGTGCGGCGCGTACTTAGCAAGCGCGAGGCTTCGAGAGCCGAGCGTCGATGGGTTGATTGAGCGAATCATCGCCGATCCGGATGGGTACGTGTTCTGTCCAGTCGTTGACGTCGATGAGGTAAGTGGCCCGACGATGCGGATGCTTCGCGTGGAGGACGTAGAGAGAGACACGCACGTCGGCGCGTACGATTTGAGAGAGCCAACGGAACGCGCAGAGGACGGATCTCTGAGAGACGACGCGATTCGCGACATCGAGCGAGTGGGTGTGCTTGACGCCATCATCGTTCCCGGCGTCGCGTTCGATGCCCGAGGGCGAAGACTCGGACGCGGTGGTGGGTATTACGACGCGTTTTTGGAAAAGTACGAAGCCGCCGCGGTTGCGATGCGTCGACCGCCGCCGCTCGTCATCGCCTTGGCCTACAATTGTCAATTCATCGGCGATCGAGACGTGCCCGTGGACGCACACGATCGTCTCGTTGATGTCATCGTCACGCCTTTGAAGACGTACGGCGCCACGGAACGCGGGCGTGCGGCCATTCAATAAAGCGAGTGCGCGAGCCTTTGTGTCGCTTTCCCTCAGTCGCCGCCTCTGTTCACGCCGCCGCGACCATGTCCGGGAGCGTCGCCTCTGATTTCTTCCGCGCCAAGTACGAACGCGAGGCGAGGAAGAACTGGGACATCTTTTACAAGAATAACCGGGACAATTTCTTCAAGGATCGTCACTGGCTCGCGCGAGAGTGGCCCGAAGTTTTCCCCGTAGCCGTCCGTGGTTTGGGCGAAGATGCGAACGAAACACCCGACGACGACGGGAACGGCGTCGTCGAGGATGTGCGCGACGGGCCGGGATCGACGTACGAGGTGGACGCGAGTAAACCCCGGGTTTTTCTTGAGCTCGGGTGCGGGGTCGGGAACACGGTGTTTCCTTTGTTGGAACTCGACTCGGAGGCTACGGTTTATTGTTGCGACTTCAGCGCGAGAGCGGTGGATTTAGTCAAGGAACGCGCTTCAAAACTCCCAGAACGGGATAGAGATCGCGTCAAGGCGTTCGTGTGCGATGGAACGTGTGAATCGCTCCTCGATAACGTCCCCATGGGGTCGGTGGATGTGTGCACGATGATTTTTGCGTTGAGCGCAATGTCGCGCGAAAAAATGAGCTTTTGCGTGAGAAACGTCGCCACGGTGATGCGAGGCGGCAAAAAAGGCGTGGTGTGCGTGCGAGACTACGCCGCGGGGGATTTAGCGCAAGAACGCCTGAATGGGAAAGATTCGCAAAAGATTTCGGACAACTTTTACGTGCGAGGCGACGGTACGAGGGCGTATTACTTTTCCCCAGACGATTTAACCGAGTTGTTCGCGGCGGAGGGCATGGAGATGCGCCGGTTGCACGTGCAGTCGCGCACGATTACGAACCGGGCGAAGAGCGTCGACATGAATAGAAGATGGATACAGGCGAGTTTTGCGAGCCGGGACGAGCCGCTGACGGAGTTTGTGCCTCCGCCGCCTGAAGCAAACCCGCACATCGCCGCTTGGCGCGCGGCGGCGTAGACGTGTTGCTCTCTAGGAATTTAGACTTTGATTAAACAATACGATAGATAGCTGAAGCATTGACAAAGAAGCAAATGGTAACCACCTACACATTACCGCGACAAAAATTGCGCCTCATCCACATTTTGGACTCGCCTTTAGGAGAGGAAACCCTTCTTTTCGAGGTAGTCTGCGATTTGCTCAGCCATTTGTTGCGGCGGTGCGAGAACGCCATCTTCCTTTGCGACTTCCATTTCAATCTCCGCGTTTTGCGGCTCCTCGTAAGGATCGTCAATACCGGTGAAACCCTTGATCTTGCCCGCGCGAGCAGCCTTGTAGAGACCCTTCGGATCGCGGTCTTCGCACACGCTGAGCGGAATTTTCATGTACACCTCGATGAACCGGTCACCAACGCGTTCACGAACGCGTTGACGATCCTTCACGTACGGCGAGATGAAAGAAACGAGAGTAATCATACCGCTGTCGGCAAAAAGCTTGGAAACCTCACCGATGCGGCGAATGTTTTCCTCGCGGTCCTCCGCGGTGAAGCCCAGGTTTGAGTTCAACCCGTGTCTAATGTTATCCCCGTCCAAAACCTGCGCCACCTTGCCTCGCTTAAACAGTTCGTGCTCGAGCGTGTACGCCACGGTGGACTTTCCGCTTCCGCTCAAGCCGGTGAACCACAGCACGCATCCTTTTTGCCCGAGCGTCTTCTCGCGCGTCTCCCGGTCCACGCTGCCCTCGTGCCACTTGATGTTCGTGCTCTCGCCAACCTTGTACGCGTCAACCGTGGACATTCTCGTCAACGCCGGCGCGGCGTAGGTGGACGTGCGCGCGTGGGCGAACGCCGCTTTCGTCGCTCGTCGAAGCATCGATCGAGTCGAGTCGTCGTCTGCCGTCGCGCGGGCTCGACGTCGAGAAGGGTGTCTCGCCGTGTTGTGGTTCGCGCACCGAACAAACCCAACAAACCCCGAAAAGTTCGGACATTTGGAGATTTATTTCTTATGAATAACTCCGTCGATTGTACGTATATTGTATCAATCACAAAATCTATTTAAGACACATCGGATGGCCTACGGGAGAAGAACATCTCCAAAACCGGGAGTCCCTAGTCATTTTCAAGATTCGTGAACGGTCGAATATGGCTAAAAAACGTAAAGTCTGACGTGGAAAAGCGCACGAAGTTTCAATTCAATTCAATTCTGTTGGAAAATTGCCGTGGGAATCGCGACGGACGACAGAAGACGACGACGACGACGCGGCGACGACGCGGCGAGGAATACGTGCGCGCACGAATACACACACGCACGCGCGAGCGTGACTCTCCGATCCACCGAGACGAATCATGTACTTTGAAGACATCGCGCAACAATTGCGTGACTTGATGAAACCAGCCGACGTCGGGGCCACGAAGGTGACGACCAAGGCGCAGGATGGCGCCGTGGATATCGAAGTCGACGTTAACTCTGCCAACCACACGCTCGCGGGGTCGGTGGCGCGACGAATCGACCTTCTCGATGGTGTCACGCTGACGGCCAAGGGAACGCACTCGGCGGAACTGAGCGCGGACGTTGAGACGAAGGACTTTTTGACGAATGGTCTCGAGCTCAAGCTGACTGGATTGTCCAAGGAGGGCGTCGCGAATGCGAACGCAGAGGCGAAATTCGCGATCGATGCCGTCGCGGTGTCGGTGGAGAGCGCGTTGAGCGGTGGATCTGATATCACCGCGAGCGCGTGCCTCGCTGTTGACGATGCGACGACTGTCGGTACCCAGGCAACCGTGCAAGCGAGCAGCGGCGGACTCGTGGACTGGACCATCGGCGCGCAACGCAAGGATGGACCGACGACGCTCAGCGCGGCGATCGCCAACTCTGGTAACTCGATCGAATGCGGTGTCGTCAGCGAGCTCGACACGAAGACGACGGCCGGTATGCGAGCCACGCTCGCAATGGGTGGCGAACGCAACTCGTTGAGCTTTGCGCTCGCGATGAGCAAACAGCTCTCGTCTGGCGACGTCATGCGCGTCGTTCACGACAGCCACGGCGACACCGATGTCACCTATAGCACCTCGCTTTGCGACGGCGCCACCGCGACTGGGTGCATTCGCTTGGCGAACAAGGGCCATCATTACAAGACTGGTATTTGTGTTTCCATGGGTGACAAGTAAGCGCGCGGCGTTCCAACTCTTCGTCAACTTTTCTGTTTTGCTTTACAACGAAAAAATGCAAGAGCGTTAATAAATAATGTAATGACTCACTCATGCCATGATATCTACGTTACGAGTTTAAATTCTGAATCGGGTTGTACGCCATCGCGTTTCTCGACACCGTCCTCGTGAGAGTCTGCACGTCTTGCGACTTTTCAAGCTCTTGCGCCTTTTCCATGATGCTCTCCACCGTCGTGTCCGCGTCCGGGTACGTGGCGAAACCCAACATTGACAATCGCTCGTTCGCCTCATCGGCGGTGAACGCATCGAGTCCAGCTTGCATGGAGAGATTTTTCAAACTCGCCGTCGTGTCGTGATTGCCTCTCGCAGAGTTATCGCGCACCATGTAACTAAACTTGTTGATGACGTCGAATACGTTTTTCACGCTTTGTCGTCGTGACGGCGTGCTGTCGCTCGGACTGATTGATCCCTCATGAACATCGTCGACTGCGACTTGTGCGGCGTCAGCCTCGCGGAGGAGAGAACTCTCCACGTCTGCGGCAGCCTTTAGGCGGTCTTTCGCGACAGCCAAGTCGGCGACGAGCTCGGCGATTTCGGCATCCAGAGCTGAGGCAAACGTCTCCGCTTCGGCAGCCATGCTCTTTGTAGCGGCGTACGCTTCTTCATAAACCTTACCCGCCGCGTGCGCCATTTTCCACGCAATCGTGGCGCGTTGCGCGGCAATGTAGCTCGTACGCTCACCATCCGCAGCGGCGTAATACTCTTCTATACCATTCTTAATGTCTTCATCGACGCCCACCAATAAGACTCTCGTCGACGATTCCAACGCTCGCATCTCCGCCATGCATTGACTCGTGGCGTCGTTGAGCGAAGCTTCAGCGCGATCACGAGCCGTCAGCGCCGCGGCGGCTTCAATATCAAACGAATCATCTTGCTTTCTCGCCGATTTCGTACCGACGGCATCGATGGCATTCATGAGTGCCTCTTCCAGTCGCGTCGTCATGTGATCGTACGCGTTGAACATTGCCGTCGTGACGTTTGTCGCTCGAAGCGCAAACTCAGTCTGTCTAAACTCCAAAAGTTCAATGCTCGAATCCATCGACCCGCGCACGGCTTGACGGAACGTTTGCAAGATGCCTTTTTTCCTATCGCGAGAGTTTTTAAGCGCCGTGCGAGCCGCGTACATGCGCGCAGACGCTTCCGCCATCTTTACGTCTGCGGCGAGTCGAGCGTCGTCGAGCGCTCTCAAATTTTGAAGCTCTTGCTCACTCTCATCCTTGGCTGATTCATACGTCGCCCTCGCGCGCGCCGCCGCGGCGACCCGACGACCCTTCTTTTCCTCCATTTTCCTCAAGTGTTCCTGCACGTCGTTGTACGCGCGTTTCGCCGACTTGAGTTCCCAAATCGCGACAGAGTGCGCGAGCTTTTTTACAACCAACGACGCCTTTTTCGCCGCCGCGCGCGCATCGCCCTCCCTCGCGCGCGCGACGGTAACCATGACGTCCCAAGGCATGAGCGTCGACAAACCTTTCGATCCCGTCTCGGCGAGCCCCTCCTTCGGTTCTTCTTCTTCTTCATCCCCGCGTTGTCGTTGCGCATCCTCCTCCGCCTGTTTCGTCGCCTTTTCCGCTTGGACGACGAGCTCCAACAAACGCTGCTCCTCCACTCTCGCCGCCGCGAGTCTGCTCTCCATCACCCTCGCCGCAGCCTTGTGGGTATCGACACCGATGGACAAAAACCAATGCGCCTCGTCTCCGTGTTCAACCACGGGGACCGAACTCGTAAAGCTCTGTCGCCGTTCGTGTTGCGTCGTCGGACTCCCGTCGTCGCTCAAAGCCGCCGCCGCGTTAGACGACGCCCCCGACGACCTCCACCCGAAAAACTTTGACGACGACGATTCCTTCTCCTCCGACCCCGACGACCGCCACGAATCACCCGCGTCCGCGCCGCCACCATCCGCACCGTTTCCCCCTTCGTCCTCGCTCTCGCTCAACCCGGAAAACTTGACAAACGACGCCTTGCGCGCCAACCCCGTCGCCGTCGTCGTCGTCGTCGCCCCACCCCCCATCGCGTGTAACCGCTCCGCGCTCGTCACCGGGGACACCCCAAACCCAAACCCACCACCGCCGCCGTCGCTTCCGGCGTTGCCGCCGTTCCCAACCGTCCCCGTCGGGCTGCTCGGCGCGCTCCCGCCTTCATTCGCGAGACTCGTTCGCGAGCTCGACGTTTTGAGAATGCTTCTCCCGGGCGTCGCGTCTCGCCCCGGGGGCGCGCGTCGGCGCTCCCGACCGTCACCGGCGTCATCACCGGCGTTTCCGATCGCCGGTTTCGCGCACGACGACCCCATATATGGACGTCGGCGTCGGTGTGACGGTGTGACGGCGGGGTCCCGGCGCTCGCTCGCTCGCGCTCTCTCCAGGTGTGGTACTCGACGACGTTTACAACAACAACAACAACACACTGTTTACACA
>Ga0255743_10002848_pt1 | contig 14013 bp, 36 predicted proteins | sample 101ome_19_FD_179950 | JGI IMG/M metagenome (GOLD analysis project Ga0255743, IMG submission 179950) | Coastal salt marsh microbial communities from the Groves Creek Marsh, Skidaway Island, Georgia - 101405AT metaG (version 2) | ecosystem: Environmental > Aquatic > Marine > Intertidal zone >... | reverse complement strand
CAATAACAGTTCTAACATAAAGTAGATCAAGTTCTTCATTTTGCTTTAATTTTTTGAGAGCACAATAAACCGCCATAAATGTTTTAGTTGAACCTGCTGGTCCAGCTATAAATATAACTTTATTATCGTCTTCTAGCCCTAGTCGAACTAACGACTTTTGCTTTTCAGTTAAGCCGAGATTTTTTACTGTAATCTTGGATTTTAACTGCCCAATTTGAAGGTCAGATTTTTTCTTTGACATGCAATAATATATACACCATAATACACTAAGGTAAACTAAAATTCCAACACGAAATTCTTAAAAATTTAAAATTTCGTATTTTTGTTACATTTTATTATATTTAATGCGAAGATTCAATAAAATCATAAAAAATTACATTTCTTTTACTTGGATTAGAATGAAACCATGCCCAAGGATATGAATTTTTAATTTTATTTATTTTATCTTGTAATTCTTTTATATTCTCTTGTAGGATAGATAGGTCGTTGCGGGTAATAGCGCCAAGGTCGGGCGCTAGATTTGCTTCTTTTCCGGCATCCAATAATTCTTGTAAATTTCCTTCTTTCTTGGCAGTTGTGGCTTTTTCGTATATTTCGCGCGCATTTTCTTTATTTTTATTTTTATCTGGATGGGTTTGCACCGCTATCTTTCGATATAGTGATTTAAAAGAAGTAGTATTGCCCCCGACATTTTTATCCTCATCCTCTTTAGCCTCTGTTTTGCCGAATGGATTTTCTAAATTATTATTTTCACAAAATTTATTTATATTTATTATAAATTGTTTTGCTATTCCTTCATATAATACAGATATATCTTCATATTCTTTTTTCTTTTCTTTCCATTGCCTTCTATAAGAGTAGAATTTCTTTTTAATGTATTCTGACATATATAATTATAATGCCGCCAAATTAAATTTAAATATAATCTATATTTTTTTGATTTATTATTTGTGTTTTAAAATTAAATCTAAATTGATTGTCTATCATTTCTACTATAACATAGTGTTCTCCATCAGTTATTGTTTCCATGAGTATTTTTGCTTTATAGCGCCCCCATTTAGTTTGCACCCAGCAAAATTTACATGCAGACGACGAGTCGCCTGTGCTCTCTCCGTTCATTGAACTAAAATTAATTTAAATTAGATTTGGTCAGATAATAATGCTGACTTCTCTATCGCTATTAATTGAAGAATGGATTTTTCGCTATCTAACCTTCTGGTGCCGTCTAATACGAAACCATGGCGAGCCATTGCTTTTAAGAATTGGAATTTGTATTTTTTTTCAATTTCTATGGCTATTTTACTTGGCATAGAATTAACCCCGAAATCAGAATACCATGTGTTGTCGCTGTATTCTGCACAGATTGATAATATTGAGTTCATTTACTGGTATATACACATATTGCCGCCGACTTATCCGATAATTCTAATAGGTAATTTCCAGGGGAGATTGAAATATACCACCCCCCCGCTTGTTTGTGTCAAGCATATTCGTGTTTTTTTTGAGAAATGGGGTGGGTAGTTTGTGTGAAAATAATTGCAAATAAATTTGACATAAGCTGTTTTTGTGTTTATATTGTTTTTATATGATAAAGATAAAACAACAATTCAAAAAGGGAGATGTCCTCATCTCACGCGATAATCAAATTCTTCAGTATCAAGGTAAGTTCGACCACCCCGAACTTGGTGTGATTGCAAAAGTGCGCATCTATCGTTCCGACCGAGTCGTTGGAATTCGTTTTGAAGATGTTAAACTTCACCCATTTTTTAGTTAAATAAAGTTTGACTTTTAATCCATAATAGACGATAGTATAAGTATGACAGAAGAACTAGAACAATTCATGACGGAAGAGCTAGGCATCATTGATCGCTTAGGCTTTGAACCACTCGAAGGCGAAGAACTATTCTTGGATGTTGGCAACAACGTTTGGAATCTCGACCAAATCCTTCATGCTTTCAATAACCAATGAGTGAGCGCGAACCACATCCACCACTTGACTGCGCCCTTGCCATGAGCAAGGCGCGCGGCAATCTAAACTTTCTTGCGAAAAGAATAAAAGAAGAATGGCGCGAAACTGACACCACGGCACAAGCTATACAGGATGCCCATAATGCACTCGTGCAAGCGCAAAAAGAATACGAAAAAGTCTTGACTTTACTTAATAAATCAACTAATGTAAATGTATGATAACAATAACACAAAACAAAAGTTTTTCAAATTGGTTTGACCTTAGAGTCTTTGGTCAGTTAATAGATCAATTTAATAGTGAACATAAGGCTTTGCACATTGCTAAACGTATACGTCGCAAAGAATATCCTAATGCTAACATAAAGGTAGTAACACAATGAGTGAAACATATAACGGATGGAAGAATTGGGCAACTTGGAATGTAGCCCTTTGGCTAGGCAACGACGAAAGTCTTTATAAGATAGCTCGCAGGTATGTGAGATATGCTGATCTTGTAGATGCGCTAGAGGAAATGGAAACGTTTAGAACCCCTGACGGGGCAAGCTACTCAGATCCCGACCTTGACACTTATGCTCTTGACGAGTGGCTAATGGACGAGTTATAATAGCATAATGAAAACAAAATACTTGCTTACCACATCAGAAGACAGAGACGTAATAGTTGCAGAAGTACCCGAAAATTACTCCTTTAAAGATAAAGGTGAATACCTTGTAAGTAAATCTTTTATAGATGTAAACGTAAAAGCGGGCAACTTTTTAGAAGTAACGGGCAAGGTAGAATGGGATGGCAGAATATGGATACTAGACTCAGACTTCGCATAAGTCGTTGACTATGAGGCGCTTATGGCGCCTAGGCGCCAGAAGTCGTTCAGTGTTAACATTTTACAACATAAAAAATAATTGAAAATAAATGCGAATATGCTTGCTATACACTGCCAGGTGGGCTATGTTGTTTGTATATGAAAGATAATTACGACTCACTCGACCGCCTTGCCCACTCCACAGGAATCACCGACGTAGAACACGAAGAACGTCAGCGTGTTCTCGCCCGCATTGCCCACGAAGAGGAGCAAGCTCGACTTGCTGAAATCTACGAAGCCGAAGATGCTCCCGTATGGGAAGACCATTACGAAGACATCGACTACGGCTACCACGACCAATACGACTGTTGACATAAGTCGTTGACTACCAGGCGCTTATGGCGCCTAGGCGCTGTAACCCCTTGATTATCAGCGCTTTATGAAATTAATCGTCAAAGATCGAAAGGAACATTAAATAGAACGCGAAAAATGTTGGTGTCAAGAAAAATAAATAAATAATAAATTCTACAAAATCCATCATTTGTAAACTCCTTTCATTTCGGGGCTAACTCCAAACTCTTGATCTTCTTCGTCAATCGACTCAGCGCTTGGGTTGTAATCTATCAAAGACATTTCGTCTTCGATGTCGTGGTCTTGAGTGTTAAGCAAACCATGCTCGCCCAAAACTTCTTCTGACTTAATCTCAGAAATAAAGTCTTCGAGAGCTTTAGTTTTAAGCCCAAGACCTTTGGATGCTTGGACGGCATTTTTAATAATAGCGATTCTTTGTTCTTGTGTTAATTCCATAATAATAAGGTAGTTTAGTTTTTAGTGAGAGTCAACAAGTTTTTCGTTAAAATCTGCTCGCATTGCTACAAGCAAATCTTCGTGAGCTTTTCCGTCCATCTCAAATTGGTGCATAAGTGAAGTAATTCTGTGTGGTTGTTGCCATGCTAGCACATCATCAGAAACAGCTAAAGGAACCCAACCTCCATCAGAATTAAATACTGCGACTTCGTAAGTATCGGGGTAACGACCATAAAATGGATTGTAATCATCACCCTTGCCCGCAATAACTGAGAAAGAATATCCATTGTCGAGTGTGAGCGATGCCATCCATCTTCTCATGGATTCATCGTAAGTGAAATTTAAATCATCAAAACTTTTCATAATAATTATATAACTTCTTGTAAGTCTTTTGTCAATGCCATTTCTGCATCTACTTGTTGTTGTAATAAGTTGAGTTTTTTAAGTAAGCCTGCATAGCCAGGATAGTCACCACGAAAGTGACCTTCCCATTTGCCGTCAACCTTTTTAAATGTAATATCCCAAGCTGACTTATAGTCATAAGTACGTAGCAAGCCATTAGCTAGGCGTTCGAAGTAGAATTCTTTTCCGTTGTCTTTAATTGTCATAATAATAATGTAGCGCTGTTGGTTAGTTAGTGCAAGAAAAAAGTGAAATAAAAATCACACGTAAACATGATTAAGTTTTTTGTTTTTTGATATACGTTTTAAAGCTCTCGTCAGCGATGATTCTTTTGGCTTCTCAGGGCTAAACCATGTAATATCTGCATATATTCTGCCATATACAGGATGGTAGGAATCTGAGGTTTCTTCACTGATAGTTTTTTTAAGTGAAAACTTGCTTGAAGCATATCGAGTTCTAGTTGGTGCGGGTAACAGAGAATCTCCATCGTTAAACTTAATCCAAATATCCATTTGGTATTCATAAGCATTTCCCGTATGCGGACAACGTTTAGTGTTTTTTAAACTTGAATCTAGTTTGCGTATATGTATCGTTCTAATCATAATCATACAATAATCCCAAAACATAATTACCGCAAGAAAAAAGTGAAATTAAATTCACTTTGTTATAAGTCCTTAACTATCAGGTACTTATGACGCCTAGGCGCCATAAGTCGTTGACCTATAGGCACTTATGCAATTAATGGGCTAAGTATGCTATACCCTTCTTGCATCCCTTAATAAAGCAAAGGTTGCAATTATTCGCTTGACAAGTTGGCTCGTTGCCTTCTATAGTGGCGGGGCAAACGTAATGCCCGTCTTGCTCGGCTTGCGCTTGTGATGTATAAACTGAAGTGCCCGCGTCGAGTCCGTTTACTTGAGGTGCTGGCTCATCTACATAAATGGCGCTTGGCTTAATGCAAACATTTTTGAGGTTAGCTAACTTTTGCAAGTGTGGAAGTTGGGAGTCGCGCTTCCATTCACGAGTTGGGAACCAAAATTTGATAGTTGGAAATTGCTCGCAAATCTTAATCCAAGCAGAAATATACTTGGGAGAAAATAGGTCGCCCGAATCATGCACGCGAAATAAATCGGTGTTTGTCTTTTTGAGTTTCTTTTTGTTGCCGTGCTTGTCAAAATACTTTGCGCGAATTTGCTTGCACATCTCATCAATAAAAGTTTGCCCGTTGTCTTGGTGCAAAGATTTTGTGATAAGATCCGCCTTGCCTTGCAAACTTGCTTTAACATTGGAAAACATATAAAAACCCTTGCAAGCGTAGCAAGAGTCACAAATAAACTTTTTGCCCGCTTCTTTAATCTTTGCTAATAGCTGCGCGGCTGGGCAATACTTGAAAGCGGGAATGTTGAAACTATAGCAAGGCATCTTGCTCGGATTGGATAGTAAGTTAATCATAATACTAAACTAAACTAATTTTTAAACTAAAGCAAACACTAAATCTTCAAAAAAGTCAGGTTCAAGACCGAACTCGTCGACGAATAAATCTTCCCAATCCCAAAGGCTTCCACCTTGGTTTATATCAAGAGCCATTTCGGAAAAGAAAGCGGATACTTGCAAGTCAGCGTCTTCATGGCTTAAGCCGTCACGCTCCATAAGGATTTTTACTATTCTGTTCATACCTATAAAGTAGCGCTTAACTTAATTAAACACAAGAAAAAAGTGAATTAAATTGAAGATTGTCGTAAGTCGCTTACTATCAGGCATTTATGGCGCCTAGGCGCCATAAGTCATTGACTGTAAGTAGTTTGTGAAAGTTCTATGTATACAAAAAACCCCTCCCGAAAGCGGGAAGGGGCTATTTGCAACTATTTAGTTTATTATGCGACTTTGTTGAGTCGATTTAATTTAGCCAATAAATGATTGTGATGTTTGCGAAGCTGATGGTATGCGAAGCCATTTTCTCCCCTCATTTCACGAACTGCTAACTGATAACCTAACTCCCTAACTTCTGATTCTAATGTGTTCATAATTATACTCGGTTAAGTGATACGATTCTGTCATAACGAAATGATCTAACACCACCCCTGTTATAACAATAAGAACGAAAACCAACAACAGACTTGCCTTCTTTTTGGTTGCCAAATTCATGCAAGTGTTTTGGACGATTGATTGTATACATCTCAGTATTACCATCTTTAGCTGTATAAACCACTTGATAACGTGGAATAAATAGATTAAGAATTGCTTTCAATAGTTTCATAATTTTCCTCCTTAACGGGGTTTTGATTGTAATAATTGTAAGCATCAGTCACTTCTTGAGCTGATTCGAAACTTACAGAAATAATATCTCTACTTTCATATGGGTGGTAAGAGGTGGGCGACTCTTCAAAGAATAACTCCCAAAGCTCGCTTGGCTCATCCCAAGTTGGTAGATCAAGTGGTCTGCCGATGCAGGTTGCTTCTATATAATTGTTTTTCATTCTTCTATAATATCAATTCCGAAGTGATATGCAAGCTCTTTCATCATATTATCTTTGTTAAAAAAGTTGTAAGCAAATGTAAGTAATTGCTCTTGGTCTCTACTGCTATAATCTCTAATCTCATCGTAAATTTCAAATATGTTAAGGTTCCAATTCCAGGATTCTACTTGTGATTCTACTTGTGCGGGTGTCATGATTGTTCTCCTTGTAATAGTTTTTTGAATTGATCGTAAACTTTTTGTTTGGATCCGGTGAGACCAAACTCTTGTTTGATGATACTGTAGCAACTTCTGCCCCTAGATAATCTGAGGCCCATGATTTCTCCTTGTAACCCCCTAAGTAAGGTACGTTGACGAAATGCTTCGATTTGGTTTGGTGTGTCTAATATCATAATGATGCTCCTTCCATTGAGTCGTTGAGACATAGTTCGTGTTCAAAGTCTTGTAGATCGCAAATTAAATCTGCAAGAGCTTCTTGTGGTGATTGTACGGTGAATCCATCTACGCCAAGTTCTCTGCCGCGCTCGACATTGACTCTATCCATTGCATCGGCATACCTCATGTTGCCTTCGCAAAGTTGGCGAATGGTTTGTAAGATTTGTTCGTTTGTCATCATATAAACAATATAGCTTACCTTAGGGCTGTTGTCAACTCATTTTGAAACTTTTTTGCTTCAACTAAATCTTTTAGATCAAAGCTAATAGAAACAAGGTTGTCGTTGATATTCTTCATTACCTTGACGAGATCCTCCATGTTGGCATGTCTGCGGTGTTCTAAAATCTCATCGCTGAGTCCGTCAATGGCGAATTTAATTGCTTTTAATTCTTCTTTCATTTAATTATACTTAACTCCTTCTAGTTCTGATTCTAGCCACATTATAGCTTTTTGTCTGATGTCACAGTGTGAAACTTCAGTAAATACATTGTCATTGACACGAAGATAAAGATCAAAGCCATGCTTTTTCTCTGTATCAAATCCATTCTCTGCATACCACTTTTGGGCATAATCTATCATTCTTTCTTCTATTCTCATTTTACTTTTCCTCTATGTTGAAGTTTTCTACATTGCAATGAAATAATTCTTCATCTTTATCCATAATAGCTACAAGGTCATCATAGACATAACTCATAAGGTCGTCAAGATCCATATCGTCTACAATTTTTTGTGCTACTTTCTCTATGTTGTCGTCTGTGTAATTCATGGTATATAGGCGGTTACTTGGTTGTGTGATAATAAAACTTCATCTGCATAGTATACAAACTTCTCGGTGTGCTTGTCAACAAAAGTCTCATACTTGTATGGGTTATATGTTACATCGGTTGCGGGTCTGTCTGTGTTTACATTCTCGGCATCTTGAAGATAGCCCTTGACAAAAGCATGAACATTCTTGCGCTTCTCACGAAGAACCTTTTCTCTACCCTTGATGTCAACATGAAAATAGCAATCCCAAAGCCCAATGCTTTCGCCTTGTGGAATGTGAGCCTTAACTAACCCGTGTTGCTTGATGCTCCAACAGTCTTTGTGTAGATTCTTGTAAACATATACAGGTCGATTCTTTTTGATGATGTATCTTGGGTCTTGTTGGTTTCTCAGTATCATATATACATACTAAGGCAGTTTTTTAAATATCGCAAGAAAAAAATGCAACTAAATGCATTTTGTTGTAACCGGTTCAATACCAGCACTTTATGGCGCCTAGGCGCCGGAAGTCGTTGAATATCAACAACTTATGAAAATATATGATACAAAAAAACCCCGCCTTCCCGAACGATAAGGAAGACGGGGCATGACAGCAAGCAACAAACCTAAACTTCTATCAATTCGCCCTCAACTACTTCCATGTCAAGAGTATTCTCAACATGATCGTTAATTTTGAAGTCAACAAAATTGTCAAACACAGAGTGCAAGGCATCCGAGCGATTAGGAAGTTGAACAAGGTTGCCCTTGTAAACTTCGGTGAAAGCATTGTAAAGAGAATTGACATTGCGATCCCAAAATTCGGGATGATCGGAAGATTCCCATTGGTTGACCACATCAATAATTTTTGACTTAGGCAAAGCACCTGCCTTGGTTGCTTTGATGATTAAGTCGTGAGCATACACGTTACCGAGGGTGCGATTTTTATATGCTTCGATGCGAGCATCTTGACCATGCCAAAATCCGAACAACTTACCAAGGGCGCGATTGATGGTGAAATCTAAATCTTGCAAGATGTTTTTTGTGTGACGACGTGCAAGTTTGATTGTATTAGTGAAAATAAGATTGTCACAAACGAATGGCGCGTCACCTGCACACAATCCCGCAGGAAAAGTTTTGTCGTGAGAATTGCGAACACCAACCACACAACCACGATCAGTAGCTACGCGATTTGGATGATCGACTGAAAACAAGCCAAAGTAATGCTTGTCATCACGAGCAAGAGAATGTACCTCATCTTGAATGGTAAAACCATTACTTGCAAGGAATCCCTTGGTACGATTCACCAATTCATGGTGCGCGATTGGTTGGTAAGAGATGTTGCGCTCGCCAAGGGCATTTTCTTTCTTGCGAAACTCAACAGGTGGAGTGGGAACAAGTGAAATTTGTTCAAGGTCTACAAGTTTGTGATTACCTCCGCAGATGTTAAGGTTAACGGATTTGCGAGGAGCGATGTTGTTGTTTTCTTCGTTATTCATAATGTCTATAATATAGTAGTGATTGTTTTTGTCAACGATTAATTTCGAGAATATGGGCTTTCGATGAATTTTTCTGATTGTGCTTTTTGATATGCTTCGGCATCTTTTGCAATATCAAGAAAGACTGATCCAACCATTGCGAGCATATCAGCATCATCACCATCAAGTTCATGCTTGCGAGGCTCAATAAAATTCTGCCATATCCATTGCATGGATACTTGCATAGCTCCAACGGCTGAGGGTACTTCTTCGGGGTTAAATTCGGGATTGATGTTCATACTAATGCCTCCTTGTGTTTAAGTTTTCTGTGAATTGTTTTGATGCGCACCTTATGTGGGCGCGATTTGGTAAAAAGAATTGGTTTTCTTACTTTTACTTCTCTCGCTTTCATATATACATACTAAGCTAGTTTTTTAATTACCGCAAGAAAAAAGTGAAGTTTTTTTTGTGTTGTAAGTCGTTGGCTATCAGGCGCTTCCGGCGCCAGGGCGCCATAACCTGTTGAATGTCAAACATTTATGAAATTTAATTTAGTTTAATTCAAATTCAATTTAGTTTAAATCATATTATATTATATTTGCTATATATTTGGTTCATATTTGTATGTTGTATATATATTATGTATCTTCTTTATGAAATAGTATAGAAAGAAAGAAGCAAATGGAGAGTGAGATAATTGAAAGCATATAAATGTAAAGTAAATTAAGTAAAATAAAAACACCCCGCCCCCACTAGGGGACGAGGCGCACAAGTAAGTGTTAAAAGGCTCGTAGTGATTCGATTGCTTGTTTAACCGCAAAGGGCACAAATGGAGAGGTACTCATTCCATCCAATGTTCTTGCTGGGATTGATATATCACGAACATAATCGCCCGTTTCCTCGACATAATCCATTCTAGCTTTAGTGTCTTGAGCTTGAGCGATATATCTGTCGCGCCCGCATCGGATGAGAAGGGGAAGGTTAGGCATCTCAACTTCTAAAGCATCGAGATCTTCTTTAGTGACGAAACCAAATTGTTGTTTGGAGAGAACTTTTAATAGTGTGTTAATCATAAGAATACAATAATGGATCATGTATAGTTTGTCAAATAAAAAACCCCCGACCTAGCTGGGATGGGGGAAGGGAACTAGATCGAGGGTTTGGCGAGAGAAAATAGATGTGGGGCAGGACTACTGAATACCTGCAACTTTCAGCGTGAACATCAGTTCATCGGTTAACCTACTCGAACTACACTTGGATTGGTCGTCCTACCTCAGACATTTGCCCATTGGTACTCCACCATAGAGAAGCATATACTTTACCCCGCACACGAAGGGGCATTAAAGTTACCCACAGGAAGGATTATAAGCCCTTCCAAAATTTATTTGAATCAAATTTAATTCAAATTTAAAATGTTAAAGATCAATTTTATTTTATTTAGTTGAGTTTGGTTCTCAATTTTGATTATGTATATATAATACTATTTAAATTGTTATTTGTCAACTATTATTTCAGCTTTTTTACATTTTGTATTTATTTGGCAATTCCTTTGGATTCTTTAATACATATCTAAGCATATCAATAGGAGACTCAATATCTTTAAAAAGGTTAGGGTACATCTCTACTGCAAGCATTAAGCTAATTGTGACTTCGGGCGCAATATGGACATCATTTACGATAAAGCATGGTAAACCTGTTTTAAGTTCCATTGTATTATTGTATTCTACCTTACGGACTCGAACATCATCAAATATTTCGAGTTGTTCTATGTAGGGTTCTAAGAATTGACAAAAATGACAATTATAATCATATATATATTTAGCAACTATCATATATTATATTAAATTAAATCAAATTAAATCCAATTAAAATTAATTTGGCATTAATAATTCCTTTAATTGTTCTATTGTTCTATTTGTTAAAAGTGATAGTTGTTCTAGTGTAATGTTCCAATTTGTATCGTAGAGATGTTCTATCTCTTTATCAGTCCATTGTTCGGGTAATTGAAAGATATTGATATTCATTATGCTAACCCTTTCGCTAACCTTATTTGTCGTTGTGCTTTTATTTCGCGCAATCTGCGATCTGCTTCTTTTTGTTGGGCAAAGAGGCTATCTGTAACTACTGAGCCGAAGTTGGCAAACTTTGCTCCACGAATGTAGTGTCCACTCTTTACGTTGTTCATGATTGAGGTAGCTTGGGCGCATTTTGCAATATTCATTTTAATTCCTTTTGTTGATGATTAATATAGAACTACTATATAGGGGTAGAGAAGTAAAGTCAACACTTTTGTTAAAAAAAGTTAAATCAAATCAAATTTAATTCAAATTAAGTCGTAAATTGTTGATTATTATTAATTTACAGCGCCTGAGCTATAATCAAATCCTGTTTGGTAGGGCGGAAATAAAAGAACTAAATTTTGATTCAAACTAATTGCACTTCTTGGGTAACCATTATGATTGTAATGCTCAACACCCTCAACCTCATAGTCTTTATTTGCAAGTATCTCGCTAAAATTTGGATCATTGTCCATCCAATAGTCAAGATATTTACTTATTTCGCCTTCATTCATTATTTCGCGCGGTTTTATTTACAATTATTTCGTTCGCAATTATTTCGCAATTTTAATTCAAGTTAATTTAATTTATATTTATTTAGATTATTTGCATTAATTCTATTTGTATTTAAATGAAGTTAAATCAAGTCAAAAAAAGTTAAAATTATTTTGCGCTATTTGAATTAAATTTAATTACAATTATTTTGGTTTATTTGAATTAAAATTTATTTTATTTAAATATAGGAAATCCAAATTTATTTCGTTCAATTTTATTTTCTTTTATTTCTCTCTCGCCATTTAAATTGATTTGATTTTGATTTGATTTATTTTGCTCGTTTTTTGTGTTTAGTTTATTGTAATTAAAATTTTTGCTAATTATTTCGCAATATTTGCCTCGCGCACCACTCAACACCACTTTCCACCACTTTGACCCACTCATAGCTTTATTGATGGTTGGAAACCCTCATTTCTATAAGGGAATTCGCAAATTTTAATCAAATTCAATTTTAAAATATTTAGTTTAAATTTCATATTATTATTGTATATTGTTCTCTATATATTCTTATATATAATGTATTGTATAAGTTATTAGTAATTATATTGTAAATTATAAAGTATTTCAAGTATAAAAAGAAGTGGGGGGAACACCCAAGAACAAAAGGAAAATCTTGGATGAACCCCCCATGATAGGATAACACAAAAGTTAATTTGAGCTACGTTTTAGTAATGCTCGACTAAGAAGAAATCTATTTTTAGAGTCATAAATTCTACCATTTTCATCTTGTGGTAGATTGCTAATAACTTCATCTTGATCTAAATTTAGTACCGCGCACATTGCTTGAATCTTGCGCAAAATACCCATATCTCTATACTTTAATATAGCCCAAAGAGCATCCATTTGATGTTCATTTGCTTCCCCAATTTTAATAAAAAGCAAATTATTATCATTCATTTTTATTTAATTTCGTATAGATATAATGGTTTATCTGCACTCTCATCAACATCATATCCCATATCTTTAACAATAGGTAATATTTCTTGACAAGTTAAATTTCTATCTCTTGATACTTTAATATCAGCAAGATGTTTTAATGTAACTTGTTGACCTTGATGTACTTTTTTGCGATCAATATATGTAAAATAAGCATCGCGCAAATCTGAATCATTAAAATCTTTGGATTGAGGATTAGGAACTTCTTCAAAGTTATCATCTTCATCATCCCAATCACCTTGATCGACAAAATCATCATCGTAATCTTCATCATCATCGAAGTTAATGTCATCGTCTGATCCGTAGATAGGCTTATTAGCCTCGTAGACAGGCTTATTTAACTCTTTTCTTGAGTCAGTAATATCAGATACTACTTTGTACTTAGAAACACGAAGTTTTTGAAAGTCGCAATCAGTTGGAACTGAAACTGCATCAGCAGGATCAAACTCTACAACAAGCAATTTACCACTTTCTCCTGCCCATTCATTAGCATAATCGTATGAACCGACATGAAGACCGAAAGAACAATGATTGTCTTTGTTGTCATCTACACAACGACGTGCAACTTCGATAGTCGCGCCAACCTCATTGAGAATTTGGTGACGTTCGTTGGTTTGACCTTGAACAACGATGGTATCTGCGTTGCCTGTTGTACTCCAATAATCGGATTGTACACCTTTGTAACCTAAAACTTTACCTTCAGCAGTTGTTGGTAAGTTCTTGTAACCTAAGAATGTGTATAATTCTGCTACACTATTGGCACTTGGATTGGCTTGCAATCGAGTAATAAAGTTGGTGATTGGTGCAGAGTCTTTCAAACCTGCGCGAAGCATTTCGAGCAATTTGTCAACAACTACACCATGAAGACGATGACCTCTGTAATAAACAACTTCATCTTTGACTTCAATATCACCTTGAACGAAATCTTCTACTGCACGTTGAACATCGACAAGATCGGCAAGTTTTTCTGTCTCACCATCTAGTATTGCTTTACGAGCAAGATTGAAATTAGCATGATCTTTGCGCAAAGTGTGTGGTTTGCCTTCGACAAAGATTGTTAGGGAATTTTCGCTTAATATATATGGAACACTCATTTTTTTATCCTTTGTTTTGTTAATTATGTTAATACTATATGTGAGTTTTTAAATAATGTCAATAGTTTTTTTAAAAAGATTGGGGAAAGGGAGCAATCACTCCCCCTCTCCCCTTTGATTATCACACAAGGAAATATAGTCTTGCACTTTGATTGTCATGTCACCATGTGTGTGGTGAGCGCGCTTATTGTAGTAATGGTAAGCATCATCAAGCATTGAAAGATGAGGATAATTTGATTTAAATTCCTCTGCATTAGAAACAATG
>Ga0255743_10002839_pt1 | contig 14037 bp, 10 predicted proteins | sample 101ome_19_FD_179950 | JGI IMG/M metagenome (GOLD analysis project Ga0255743, IMG submission 179950) | Coastal salt marsh microbial communities from the Groves Creek Marsh, Skidaway Island, Georgia - 101405AT metaG (version 2) | ecosystem: Environmental > Aquatic > Marine > Intertidal zone >... | reverse complement strand
TGTGGCTGTAGAGGCAGGGTGTCTGATGGTTAGAAAATCCAAAAATCCGCATGGATCGGCTGTACCGCATTGGAAGTGGCAGCGTCTCAGCGCGATCGTGACCTTGCCGCTGATGGTCTATTGTGTGTATCTGCTGGGCGGAGTGGCGACGCTTGACTATGTCGCGGCCCGGTCGTTCATTGCCGCCCCCTCAGCCGCGGTGCCGCTGGCGGCCCTGATCGCGGTGGGCATTTATCATGCCGCGCTTGGCGTTCAGGTGATTATTGAAGATTATGTGCCGTTGGCAAGTGGCCGTAACGGGTTGATTATGTTTGCAAGAGTAGCGTTAGGGGGAATCGCGCTCGTCAGTCTTGTCGCACTGGCGCGCATCACATTTTAAATTGGGTCTGTTGGTCTTATCTGTCCAGCACCGGAAGGTTTGTCATGACTGCATATGAAATTACTGACCATCAATATGATGTTGTTGTTGTTGGTGCTGGCGGCGCGGGATTGCGTGCGACGCTGGGGATGGCGGCATCTGGATTGAAAACCGCATGTATCAGCAAGGTGTTTCCCACCCGGTCCCATACGGTAGCGGCGCAAGGCGGTATTGGCGCGGCGTTAAATAATATGGGTGAAGGCGATAACTGGCAGTTTCACATGTATGACACTGTCAAAGGGTCTGACTGGTTAGGCGATCAGGATGCGATTGAATATATGTGTCGCAATGCCATTCCTTCGGTTATTGAACTGGAGAATTATGGTGTGCCGTTTTCGCGCACTGAAGAAGGTAAAATTTATCAACGTCCATTTGGCGGTCATACGCTTGACCATGGCAAATCGATGGCCCGGCGTGCCTGTGCCGCGGCTGATCGCACGGGTCATGCTATTTTGCACACTCTCTATCAGCAATGTCTAAAGCATGCGGCGCATTTTCATATTGAATATTACGTTCTTGATCTTTTGATGACAGAGGCTGGTGAATGCGCCGGGGTCATTGCGCTATGTATGGAAGACGGTACATTGCACCGGTTCTGGGGCCAGCAAACGGTTCTGGCAACAGGTGGATATGGACGGGTGTATTTTTCCTGTACATCCGCGCATACCTGTACTGGCGACGGCAATGCGATGGCGTTACGCGCTGGCTTGCCGCTTCAGGATATGGAGTTTGTACAATTTCACCCAACAGGTGTGTATGGCGCCGGTGTTTTGATCACCGAGGGGGCGCGCGGTGAAGGTGGCTATCTGACAAATTCCGAGGGCGAACGGTTTATGGAACGGTTTGCGCCAACCGCAAAGGACCTGGCCAGCCGTGATGTGGTGAGCCGGGCCATGACCATCGAGATTAATGAAGGGCGCGGGGTTGGTCCGAATAAAGACCATATCATGTTGCATCTAGAGCATATCGACCCGGATACGTTGCATGTTCGTTTGCCCGGCATTACCGAAACAGCACGTATTTTCTGTGGCGTCGATGTGACGCGCGAGCCGATCCCGGTATTGCCAACGGTGCATTATAATATGGGCGGCATCCCAACCAATTACCATGGTGAGGTGTTGTCACCAACCGATAGTGACGAGAATGCCGTGGTGCCGGGGTTGATGGCCATTGGTGAAGCGGCCTGTGTGTCGGTACATGGTGCCAACCGGTTGGGTACGAACTCACTTCTCGACATTGTTGTATTTGGCCGGGCGGCGGCGCACCGTGCTAGCGAGACGGTAAAAGCAGGCGCGGCGGCGGTCAAAGCGCCGCAATCGGCAACCGACAAAGCGCTGGATAGATTTGACCGGATGCGGCATGCCAATGGCAGTGAGTCAGTGGCCCAGCTTCGGCTTGATATGCAACAAGCGATGCAGCGTCATGCCGCGGTGTTCCGCTCAAGCGAATCCCTGTCAACCGGCGTGCAAAGCATGGATAAAATTGCCAGCCGTATGGGACAGCTGGGCGTTGCCGACAAATCACTGATTTGGAACACCGATTTGATTGAAGCGTTGGAACTTGACAATCTAATGGGGCAAGCGCTGGTGACCATCCGGTCTGCGGACCAACGGCAGGAATCACGTGGTGCGCATGCGCATGAAGACTGGCCCGAACGTGATGATGAAAACTGGATGAAACATACGGTGATGTGGCTTGATGAACACAACAAATCAAAGCTCGCTTATCGTAAGGTGGCGATGAATACGCTGAGCAATGACGTGGCTCCGATACCACCAGCCCAGCGTGTCTATTAGGCAGCAATGAAAGAGGACGATCATGGCCGAATTTAAATTGCCTAAAAATTCAACCCTGACCAAGGGTGTGACGCATAAAGCCGACGGTGCGGCACAAAATGTAAAGACATTTGAAATCTATCGCTGGTCGCCTGATGATGATGCCAATCCGCGCATTGACAGTTTTGAAGTTGATCTTGATCGCTGTGGGCCAATGGTGCTGGATGCGCTGATCAAAATTAAAAGTGAACAAGATAGCAGCCTGACTTTCAGACGGTCTTGCCGCGAGGGGATTTGCGGGTCCTGTTCAATGAATATTGATGGCACCAATACGCTGGCTTGTCTGAAGAGCATTGATGATGTGAAAGGCACCGTCAAAATCTTTCCGTTGCCGCATATGCCGGTGGTAAAGGATTTGGTGCCAGACCTCAGCCAGCCATACCGGCAACTCACTTCAATTGAGCCATGGTTAAAATCTGAAACAGCCCCGGCTGACGGTGAAGAGCGCCGGCAGTCTCCGGCTGAACGCGAAAAGCTCGATGGGTTGTGGGAATGCGTTTTATGTTTCAGCTGTTCAACAGCCTGTCCAAGCTATTGGTGGAATAGCGATGCATATTTGGGTCCGGCTGTTTTGCTACAGGCCTATCGTTGGATTGCCGATAGCCGTGATGATCATAAAGCAGAACGGCTAGAGGCGCTGGATGATAGTTTTGCTCTCTATCGGTGTCATACCATTATGAATTGCGCCAAAACATGTCCAAAGGGTCTGAACCCGGGCAAGGCGATTGCCAGCATCAAAAGCGAGATGGCGCAACGTTAGTTTAGGGGTTGCCGCTGGCGAGGTGGTGCCTGACAGATAACCATGTCAGTAAAGGTGGCACGTTGCGATGACCAACCCGTCAGACCGCCAGCAAGCCTATCCCACCCGCCGCTTAGCCGCCAAAATCGCCGCTGGTGATTTTACCGAAGATCAGGCGCAAATGGCGGCGGCGATGCGGCTGGATGATTTGATTGACAATCTCTCTCGTCGCCAGTCGCAAAACTGGGTGAAAAAATTCCTGCGGCCGCCACAGCCGGTAATGGGACTTTATCTTTATGGCGGGGTTGGCCGTGGCAAAACCATGCTGATGGATATGTTTGTCAACAGCCTTCCCCATCATACCGCCGCGCCAACGGTCTGGCGGTTACATTTTCACGATTTTATGGTGCTGGCCCAAGACAGCATCCATGCCGCCCGCCAAGCTGATGATGATGATCCGATTGAGGCCGCCGCACAAATGCTGGCGGCACGCGGTCAGGTGATCTGTTTCGATGAAATGGAAGTGCGTGATATCGCCGATGCGATGATTTTGGCACGGTTATTTTCGTCACTCCTAGAACGCGGCATTACCGTTGTTGCCACCTCAAACCGGCATGCTGATGATTTATATAAAAACGGGCTACACCGTGATCGGTTTTTACCCTTTATCGAGTTGTTGAAGTCGCGCTGTGAGATGGTTGAACTGGGGGCAGGCGTTGACTGGCGGAGCACCGTTTTGGCATCAATCCCCACTTGGTATCATCCGTTGTCTACGGCCACGCACACCGCGCTTGATGCGGCATTCCGGCATGTGACTGGTGATACGGCGGTGACCAGCGAGACCATCCGGGTGGCGGGCCGTGATATCACCATCGCGAAAGTGGCGGGGGATATTGGCTATGCCAGTTTTGCCAGCTTGTGTGATGCGCCGCTGGCGGCGCGCGATTACCTGGCCATTGCTGGGCGGTTTGCCGGGCTGGTGCTTGCTGACATACCGCAATTTACCGAAAAGGATGAGCATCTGGCGCGGCGTTTTATGTGGCTGATCGATGCGCTCTATGATCGGGGCCGGTTTCTGGTGGCGTCTGCCGCGACAGATATAGATGACTTATATACAGGGCATCAATGGCAGTTTGAATTTGATCGCACGGTGTCGCGGCTTGGTGAGATGGTGGCGCGTGGCCAGATTAGTCCGACATAGATATGGGCGGTACGTCCGATGGAATTTTCCGCTTGCCGGGTGATTGCCCTTGTATGTTTTTCGATAGTTCGCTACACCACAGCAACACGCCGTTGCTGCGAGATTATGATTCCCCGAAGCGGCGTCATCTGGATAAAGCAACAATGGAAGTAAAGCATCATGGCACGACATAAAATTTCCCTGATTGGCGCTGGCAATATTGGCGGCACCTTGGCGGTCCTCGCGGGTCTCAAAGAACTTGGTGACATCACATTGTTTGATATTGCCGAAGGCATCCCGCAGGGCAAGGCGCTTGATATTGCGCAAGCAAGCCCGATTGAAAGATTTAATGCCACTGTTACCGGTGCGAATGATTATGCGGCCCTAGCCGATAGCGATGTCGTGATTGTCACCGCTGGCGTGGCCCGCAAACCGGGCATGAGCCGTGATGATCTGATTGGCATTAATACCAAAGTGATGAACCAAGTTGGTGCCGGCATCAAAGCACATTGCCCGAATGCCTTTGTGATCTGCATCACCAACCCGCTTGATGTGATGGTTGGCGTTTTGCAAAAAGCGTCTGGTTTGCCGGCGGCCAAAGTGGTGGGTATGGCTGGGGTGCTGGATTCGGCCCGTTTCCGTTTGTTCTTGGCAGATGAATTTAATGTATCGGTCGAAGATGTGACGGCGTTTGTTTTGGGTGGACATGGCGATACGATGGTGCCGCTGGTGCGCTATTCGGCTGTTGCTGGCATACCTGTTCCAGATTTGATCAAGATGGGGTGGTCAACTGACGATCGCATTGCCGATATCGTGCAACGTACACGTGATGGTGGGGCTGAAATTGTTGGTTTGCTGAAAACCGGATCGGCATTTTATGCGCCAGCCTCATCAGCCATTGACATGGCTGATGCCTATCTTAAAGACAAAAAACGGCTGTTGCCTTGTGCCGCATATGTTGATGGTGCCTATGGTCTGGATGGCCTTTATGTTGGTGTGCCAGTGATTATTGGTGCGGGCGGTGTTGAACGCATTGTCGAGATTGACTTGAATGCTGAAGAACAGGCGATGTTCGATAATTCAGTTGCGGCGGTTAAAGCCCTGAATGATGTTGTTGCTGGGCTGGGATAAATCAGTGAAACAATGATGAAATATAGCCGGTATAGGGGGGCATGTCCGCTTTATGCCGGTTTTTTTATGTGAAACGCCTGCCCAGCTATCGATTTTATGTGCGGTCTAACTTGAAATACAAAAATTACCGCATAGACTGATGCTATGATGAGTTTACTGGCAAATTATTGGAACGCGATTTGTTATGGATGATGCTGCTTCGAGTTTGAGTGACGCTGGTGCGCAAATTGATTTCAGCTTGTTATCAGGTGCGAATGCAACTTTTATTGCGGAAATGAACCGAGCCTGGCGGGCCGATCCAAAATCTGTTGATCAAAATTGGAACGCCTATTTTCAAGCTTTTGGTGATTTGGCCGAGGCTGGCGATGATATTGAGGCAGGCCCAAGCTGGGGACGTGACCAAAGCCGTGTTGTTGGGGCGGTTGATCCAGACGCATCGATAAAGGCGGTGGCCAAGGGCCATGTAACGGGGCGGATGATCAATGCCGCTGACATGCGCGCGGCGACACTTGACTCATTGCGCGCCGTGATGCTGATCCGTGCCTATCGTATTCGCGGTCATCTCATTGCTAATCTAGACCCGCTGGCACTTGAGGATATGTCGCTTCATCCAGAACTTGATCCAAAAAGCTATGGGTTTGGTGATGATGATTGGGACCGCCCTATTTTCATTGATCATGTGTTGGGGCTGGAAACAGCAACGCTGACTGAAATTATTGAACGACTGCGCCAAACCTATTGTGGGACCATTGGTGTTGAATTTATGCATATTCAGGACCCTGCCCAAAAGGCATGGATTCAAGAACGTATCGAAGCGATTGGCAATCACACAGATTTTACTGTCAAAGGCAAGATGGCGATTTATGAACGGCTTGTCGATGCCGAAGAATTTGAACGCTATCTCCATAAAAAATATACCGGCACAAAGCGGTTTGGCATGGATGGTGCCGAAGCGGTAATTCCGGCGCTAGAACAAATTTTAAAGCGTGGTAGCCAACTTGACCTGCGTGAAGCGGTGATTGGCATGGCGCACCGTGGGCGCCTGAATGTGTTGCATAATGTTTTGCAAAAGCCGTTTCGTGCGATTATTTCAGAATTTCTTGGCAACCCGGCAAACCCAGAAGATGCTGGCGGATCGGGTGATGTGAAATATCATATGGGGGCATCTGCCGACCGCGATTTTGACGATGCGGGTGTGCATCTGTCACTTGCGCCCAACCCATCGCATCTTGAAATTGTTGACCCGGTGGTTGTCGGCCGGGTGCGCGCCAAGCAACAACAGCTTGATGATCATGACCGGACCCAGGTTTTGGGTATTTTGTTGCATGGTGATGCCGCGTTTGCTGGGCAAGGTGTTGTTGCCGAAACATTTGCCTTTTCTGCCCTGCGGGGGTACCGCACGGGTGGCACAATTCATATCATCATCAATAATCAGATCGGCTTTACCACCAGCCCGTCATTTTCCCGTTCGTCACCCTATCCGACCGATGTAGCAAAAATGGTGATGGCGCCAATTTTCCATGTGAATGGTGATGACCCGGAAGCGGTTGTCCATGTGGCGCGGATTGCAACTGAATTTCGTCAGGCCTTTGGGACTGATGTTGTCATTGATATGTTCTGCTATCGCCGGTTTGGTCATAATGAAGGCGATGAACCGGCTTTTACCCAGCCATTGATGTACAACGCCATTGGCGCACACCCATCAACGCGTGATCTTTATGCCCAGCAATTGATTGATGAAGGGCTTCTCGATAAAGAAGCGGCGCAAAAGGTCATAGATGATCGTATCGCCTATCTGGATGCCGAATTTGAGGCCGGCACAAATTATCTTCCGAATAAGGCGGACTGGCTGGAAGGACGTTGGTCAGGCATGGTCACAGCCCATGGCGATGACCGGCGCGGTGAGACAGCTGTTGATCTTGATTTGTTGCGGCAAATCGGAACCAGCATGACCAGTTTGCCGGATGATATGACGCTGAATAAAAAATTGATGCGCATCATTAACGCCCGTGCTGATAACATTACCAACGGCAGTGGCATTGACTGGGCAACGGCTGAGCATCTGGCGTTTGGCTCTATTTTGATGGAAGGCAACCCGGTGCGGCTGTCTGGACAAGATTCATGCCGTGGCACATTCAGCCAGCGCCATGCTGTTTTTGTCGATCAGGTCACGGAAAATCGCTACACCCCGCTTAATCATTTAGCTGATAATCAGGCCTTTTTTGAGGTGATTGATTCGCCGCTTTCCGAAGCGTCGGTGATGGGCTTTGAATATGGGTTTTCACAGGTCGAGCCGAATGCGCTGGTCATGTGGGAAGCGCAGTTTGGCGATTTTGCCAATGGTGCCCAGGTTGTGGTTGACCAATTTATATCCTCTGGCGAGGCCAAATGGTTGCGGATGAACGGTCTGGTTTTGCTGTTGCCGCATGGGTATGAAGGCCAAGGCCCAGAACATTCATCAGCACGCCTTGAACGCTATTTGCAATTATGTGCTGAAGACAATATGCAGGTGGTCAATTGCACAACGCCGGCAAATTATTTCCATGTTTTGCGGCGCCAGTTGCGGCGCAATTTCCGCAAGCCGCTGGTGGTGATGACGCCAAAATCATTACTGCGTCACAAGGCCTGTGTGTCGGATCTAGCCGATATGGGGCCGGGCACTACGTTCCATCGGTTGCTTGATGAACGCGATACCAGCGTCAAGCATGGCAAAGCCAAGCGGATCGTTTTATGTAGCGGCAAGGTCTATTATGATCTAGCGGCTGCACGTGATAGTGCCGAGGCGTGGGATATTGAAATTTTGCGGGTCGAACAGCTCTATCCATTCCCAAGCAAAGCGGTCAAAGAGATGCTGGCAAAAACCCCGAAAGCCAGCATCGTGTGGTGTCAGGAAGAGCCAAAAAATATGGGTGGCTGGACATTTGTCCGTGATTTTATTGAAGACATTATGCAAGAGGTTGGCATGACGCAACAACGGCTGGCCTATGCCGGCCGGGCGGCGGCTGCATCGCCAGCCACCGGCACATTGTCGCGCCATAATCGGGAACAGAATGATCTGGTTCAGGCGGCGCTGGATCTATCAGCCAACAAAAAGACATAGGGTATAGCGGCAAATAGGTCATTATTATAATGACATGAGTAAAGTGAAGGCACCGCAAGGAGGGCGCTGGAAATGGCCATTGAAATTATCGTTCCAACTTTGGGAGAGTCGGTTAGTGATGCCACGGTGGCGCGCTGGATCAAAACCACGGGGGATAATGTGGCGGCTGATGAACCAGTTGTCGAACTTGAAACCGACAAGGTCACGCTTGAAGTGCCAGCTCCGGCGGCGGGCCAGATTGGTGATATTGTGGCGGCTGAGGGCTCCGTTGTTGAGGTGGGCGCGATTCTCGCCCGGCTAGAAGAAGGCGTTGGCGGGGCGCCGGCGAAGTCAGCAAAAAATGCGGCTGAAACGCCAGCGGAAAAACCAGCTGAAAAATCTGTGGCGCCTGTTACCGGACAAGATGCTCCGGCAGTTCCAGCGCCAGCCGCCGCGGCGAGCCACGATCACTTGTCGCCAGCTGTGCGCCGTCTTGTGACAGAACATAATCTTGACCCAGCAAGGATAAGCGGGACCGGTGTTGGTGGCCGTTTGACCAAGGCTGATGTGTTGAACGCGGTCAATAAAGCCCCGTCAGCGGCGCCGGCCCCAGCCACCACGCCAGTGCCGAAACGGGCGCCATCACGTGATGTCGATGCCGCGCGTGAAGAGCGTGTGCCAATGTCAAAGTTACGCAAAGTCATTGCCAGCCGGCTGAAATCTGCACAAAACACCGCGGCCATGCTGACCACATTTAATGAAGTTGACATGTCGGCATTAATGACATTGCGCGCCGATTTTAAAGAGGCATTCGAAACTGCACATGATATCCGTCTAGGATTCATGGGGGTATTTGTACAGGCGGCGATTCAGGCGCTTCGTGAATTTCCGGCCGTGAATGCGGAAATAGACGGCGATGATATCATTTACAAAAATTATTATAATATTGGGGTTGCCGTTGGCACGCCGCAGGGTCTTGTGGTGCCGGTAATCAAAGATGCTGGGATGATGACTCTGGCGGCAACCGAACAGGCCATTGCTGATTTTGGCGCCCGCGCACGTGATGGTAAAATCACCCCTGATGAAATGGCTGGGGGGACCTTCACCATATCAAATGGCGGGGTCTATGGGTCGTTGATGTCAACGCCAATTCTGAACCCGCCACAAAGCGCTATTCTAGGCATGCATAAGATCGATAAGCGCCCGGTTGTGGTTGATGATCAGATTGTGATTAGGCCAATGATGTATCTGGCGTTATCTTATGACCATCGCATTATTGATGGGCGCGAGGCGGTATCGTTCTTGAAACGTATCAAAGATGTGGTTGAAGACCCGCGCCGTTTATTGCTTGGCGTATAAACCGGCAGGCTGTCGCGGCGCGTAGTTAAACTAAAAACAGATGATAGGCTGCAGGCATGAGCACAGAAAATTTTGACCTGATTGTCATTGGCGCTGGCCCTGGTGGCTATGTGGGGGCGATTCGCGCGGCACAATTGGGCATGCGTGTTGCCTGTATTGAAAAACGCGCCAGTCTTGGTGGCACTTGCCTGAATGTTGGCTGTATTCCGTCAAAGGCGTTGCTTCATGCGTCTGAACATTATGCCAGTGCGGCGTCGGGGCATTTGGCCAGCATGGGTGTAGCCATTGGTGCGGTCAAACTTGATTTGCCAGCAATGATGCAATCGAAGTCCGATATTGTCTCGGGGCTAACGACGGGCATTGATTTTCTGTTTAAGAAAAACAAAATCACCCGGCTTGAAGGCGTTGCACGGATTGATGGTAGCGGCGCCGTGACAATTGTTGACGGCAAGGACAAAGGCAGTTACCGCGCCGAAAAAATCATGATTGCCACCGGCAGTCATCCGTCTAGCTTGCCCGGAATTACCATTGATGAAAAACGTATCGTCAGTTCCACCGGAGCGTTAAGCCTGAATAAATGCCCGAAAAAACTGGTGGTGATTGGGGCGGGCTATATCGGGCTGGAGCTCGGCACTGTATGGGCCCGCTTGGGCGCCACTGTTGAAGTCATCGAATTTCTGCCACGAATCCTGCCCGGCATGGATGATGAAATTGCCAAAAAATTCATGGCCATTGCCAAAAAGCAAGGGCTGTCTTTCCGTCTGAGCACGGCGGTCAAACAGGCAAAATCATCAAAAACGGGGGTCAGCCTGACGGTGGAGCCTGCAGATGGCGGAAAAGCAGAAACGGTGACGGCTGATATTGCCTTGGTATCGGTTGGGCGGCACCCGGCAACCGATGGTCTTGGTTTGGATGCGGCGGGAATCGCTTTGACCGAACGCGGCCGCATTGCCGTTGACTCGCGATTTGAAACCAGCCTCGATGACGTCTATGCCATAGGGGATGTGATTGAGGGGCCGATGCTCGCCCATAAAGCCGAAGAAGATGCGGTAGCCGCGGTTGAAATGATGGCGGGTAAGGCTGGCCATGTCGATTATAGTCTGGTGCCGGGGATCGTCTATACCGCCCCGGAAATTGCCACGCTGGGGCAAAGTGAAGAGACGCTGAAAGTCGCGAATATCGATTATAAAAAAGGTGTGTTTCCATTTTCAGCCAACAGCCGTGCCCGTGCACAAGGCCATAGTGATGGATTTGTGAAAATCCTCGCCTGTAGCCGCACCGATAAGGTGCTTGGCGTGCATATTATCGGGCATGAAGCTGGCACAGTGATTCATGAATGCGCCACCGCCATGGCGTTTGGGGCCTCGGCCGAAGATATTGCCCGTACCTGTCACGGCCACCCAACATTGAATGAGGCGGTTAAAGAGGCGGCATTAGCCGTTGATGGGCGCGCTATCCATATGTAGTCAGCGCCGCGCCCGCGGGTGGGTGTCACGATGTAACTGGATCAGGTGGCTTTCATCCACCTGTGTATAACGCTGGGTTGTCGACAAGCTGGCATGACCCAGCAATTCCTGAATCGCCCGTAAATCACCACCATTTCCAAGAAGATGCGTGGCAAACGCATGTCTGAGCGCGTGTGGTGTGACATGCGGCGGCAGATCAAGGCCGGCCCGCAAATCTTCAACCAATCGTTGAACCGCCCGTGGGCCTAAGGCACCGCCGCGGCTACTGACAAACAAAGGCGCAGACGGGCCGCCATCAAACGGACATGCCGCCAGATAATCATCGACCGCTTTGGCCGCCGCGGCAAGTACCGGCACCTCTCGGGTTTTATTGCCCTTGCCGATAATTGTCAGCCAGTCGCCAAGGGGGGCATCACCACGGCGCAATCCAAGTGCTTCGGAAATGCGAAGCCCGGCCCCGTACAGCAGAATCAAAACGGCAAAATCACGTTGTTTGACCCATGCATCGCCGCGCCTGTTGAAAATCGCCGCAAGCAGGGCTTTGGCGTCATCTGCAGATAGTGATTTTGGCACGGGCCTTGCTGGTTTTGGCGCCCGAAGCCAGCTGAGATCGGGCACATCCAAAAGCTGGTGGCGGCCACAAAATTGATAAAAGCTACGAAGCGACGATACCCGTCTTGCGATGGTGGTGCGGGCCAGTTGCCGCGCCGCCATATTGCCCAGCCAGCCCCGAAAAATCTGTCGGTCAATCATACCGGGTACGGCCTTTGTGGTGGCGACAAACGCCGAAAAATCATCCAAATCGCGGGCATAAGCATCAAGCGTGTTGTCTCCATAACGCTTTTCAGTTGCCAGCCATGCCAGCCATGCCGAACGATGCGCCGCGTCAATCATGCTGGTGCGCCCAGAGATTCGAGCCGCGCCGCCAATGTCACGCCGACCATTTCTGCGAGCAATACCAGTAAATCACTGCCCAATTCAGGCTGAAAACTTGTTGTATGTTTGCCGGCAAGTAGCAGTACGCAATTTGATACTGGGGCTGGCAAACGGTCTGGCAATCTGATTAATGCCATGCTCGGGGCGGCCTGTCCCATGAGCGCCGTACCTGCGTCGCCCGGCATGCCTAAATAGAGGGTGCGGTCCTCAAGGACGGCGGCGATTTGAGCGGCTGGCCGCACGTCAAGCCCGGCGGCAACCATGCCAGACAGGCTGGTTTCTGATTCGATAATCAAAGCTGATGCTTTGACATCAAAAATAATTGGAAATTCGGCTGAAATCACATGGCATAATCCGGCCAGATCGGTGCTTGCCAAAAGCCCCAAAGTCGCATGATGCAGGCGCCGCCAACTAACCATATTTTCTGCCGCTACATGCAACAAAGATTTATGCGCCAGCCCGGCACGCCTCGCCTCATCACGCGCCCGCGCGGCTAATGCCGGGCTTAAATCAACAATCTTGGCCTGATCTGGCGCCTGATCACCGGTTACCGATTTCGCCGCATCAAGACATTGAGCAAGAAGGTCAGGGTGATGCGCCAAACAGTCTGGGTGCGCGGTGATATACGCCACAACATCATCTGCTGAAAGTGCTGATTTATCCTCGGTCATGTCCAGCTCCCACCTGTGGGTGGTTTTACGTGACGCTATTTGAACCGCCGCGCCTCACGCTATAAAATTGACTGCCCGGTGTTCGCCCAATCTTGTAAAAAGGCATCAAGCCCGCTATCGGTCAGCGGATGATGATACAGGGCCGTTAAAATTTTTGGTGGCAGGGTCACAACATCCGCCCCCATCAGCGCGGCATCAACGACATGTTGCGTGCTACGCACAGATGCGACCAAAACTTCGGTCGGGTAATCATAATTTGCATAAAGCGTGCAAATTTCTTCAATCAGCCCCATGCCATCTTTGCCAATATCATCAAGCCGCCCAACAAAAGGTGAAATGAATGCGGCGCCGGCTTTGGCCGCTAATAGCGCCTGACCGGCGGTGAAACATAAGGTCACATTGACTTTGGTTCCCGCATCACTCAGCGTCCGGCAGGTTTGCAACCCGGCTTTTGTCAGCGGCACTTTCACCGCAACATTTGGTGCAATACCGGCTAATTTGCGACCTTCGGCAAGCATTGTGTCATAATCGGTGGCGGTAACTTCGGCACTGACTGGCCCATCAACAATCGCACAAATTTCAGCGATTCTGTCGAGAATATTATGGCTTGATTTGGCAATAAGGGATGGGTTTGTCGTGACGCCATCAACAAAGCCGGTATCACTGAGCGCGGTGATTTCATCAATGTCGGCGCTATCGAGAAAAATTTTCATTATTTACAATCCTGCTATGGACAGATGGCGACGCGCGCTTTTTGATAAAGCGTCGTATGAATGACCGATTCAGCTTATCGTAACCATTCATGCAAATCTATAACCTTAATGCCTGTTGATGGGTCAAGCCAGTTTATGGCGCGCCTTTTGACAAGTCTGGGCACCAAGTCTGTGGAGCTGGTCTGATGACAAAACCTAGCTGTGCCACCGGGCCGTGACAACCAAAGCAAGCAAGAAAGCGCATAATTATCCATGTCCCTGCCCTCGTCAGAATCATCATCGCCTAAAGAAGCGGCGCGGCATGATCGTGTCTTAGTGGTTCTGGCAACGCCGGTGTCGGGGTGTTTTGACTATTTGGTGCCACCGCATCTATCTGTTGTGATCGGCAGTGTTGTGGTTGCGCCTTTTGGCAATCGGCGTTTACCGGGTATTGTGTTGGGGCCTGGCACCGGTGATGTAGCAGTGGAAAAACTGCGCTATTTGGAAGAGGTCGCGGCTGTTGCCACTTTG
>Ga0255743_10002838_pt1 | contig 14040 bp, 20 predicted proteins | sample 101ome_19_FD_179950 | JGI IMG/M metagenome (GOLD analysis project Ga0255743, IMG submission 179950) | Coastal salt marsh microbial communities from the Groves Creek Marsh, Skidaway Island, Georgia - 101405AT metaG (version 2) | ecosystem: Environmental > Aquatic > Marine > Intertidal zone >... | reverse complement strand
AAATTCAAAGATTTGCCTAACTGGGCAAAACGAGCAATTCAAGAAAGCAGCCAATGGACAAAAAAGAAATCACAGAAATACTCGCAGAAATAAAGTCAGCACCTGAAACATTTAAGCTTGCAATTGAAATATATGAGAAAATGTCGAATGGAAAAGACCGTGCTGAATTAGGCAAAGCGATTCGTGAAGCAAAGGATGCGTTCACAAGCCTTGACATTACACTTGAAGATATTCAAATTGATTTAGAATATGAATTTATCCGTGACCACGGACACTACTAGGAGACAAAATGTTTGATACAATAGCACTTGTGATTATGCATACAATTGGAACAGCAATGATATTGTTAATTCTCAAAGAAATTGTTGAAAAAGATAGAAGGTTTATTCGAGACGACCACAAAGACAAAAAATGAAAAAACTATTATTTATTTTAAGTGCTTTTGTCTTGATGGGTATGAGTGATGCGGAGAGAAGAGCAGAACAAAAAAGAATTGAAGAGATGATTGCGGTTTCGTTGAAAGCTCAACAGCAACCATCTCCGAAAGGTTCACCGAGAATCAATCGCATTCTGAAGAATGCCTATACGAACTGTTGCACGAATCCTCTTTATCCAAAAACAATTTATCGAGAACCAATTCGCCCACCTTTTCCGACTGGTCACAAGCGTTTTTATGGTGGGATTCCGAGAGGCTGATGTAATCGTGTTCTCCCATCAAACCTCTCATCACATAATCAATGAAGTTCTTTGGCATGATCTAATTTTCTTGCGGCACGTCGATCAACACCAGCATATTGAGCAGTATTTGACCGGCGATTATTCTCACCTTCCCAACCTTTGATCAACTGTTCATATTCAACCTTCTCAATCTTTTCTGCTTGTAAAAACAGATAGTATGTAAAGAGCAACAACAAGAAGAATAAAGAGTGTTCCAGGTTCTCAAATCTGTCACCAGTGAAGTTATCGAAAATCATGAATGATGTGAACAGCAATGTGGAAACTTTGAATGCCAAACGATGTAAAGTTCTTGTTCCGTATAGTGTTCGTCTTGAATATTCATTCTTGATTCCAAGAATTGATCTCAGAAAAATAAACAAAAAGGTGAAGCCAAGAACAATCTCAACATAGCTAATTGTATAAAGAGCATATTGAGACATTTCATAGGAAAGACCTAATTGAGCAAAGTATTCTCGAAATGCCTCATCACGATTGACACCAAAGAATCCATGAATACGATAGCGCATGATGTGATGAGTAAGTTCTCCTGTGTTCGCATCAAGAATTGCCGCCTTTGCCACATTTGTATTTGTGTCATGTCTCATCTCACCATTGAAGAACTTATCAAAACCATTTGTCAACCAAAAGGCAGAGAAGAAAAAGTAAAGTAGAAATACTAGCTTGACCTTTCGATCAAGCTTAACTAAGAAATGTGTCATGCTGCTTCCTCTATAAAATCATAACTGAATTTGCCAGTTAAACCTCCAACAGAATATTCAGTTACTCGATTTTCAAAAAAGTTGGTATGGTCTGGCGCATTTAAAATAAAATCAAGCCATGATAATGGATTTTCTTTAACTTTATAATTACCTTTCATACCAAGTTGAATTAATCTTCTGTCTGCCATGTAACGAATATACATCTTCATTTCTTCAATTGTCAAACCTTCCATCTCACCAAAATCAAATGCTCTTTCGATAAACTTATCTTCAAGCAACACTGCGGTTCTTACCATTGAATAAATCTTTTTCTTAAATTCATCATTCACAATTCTTGGATTTTCATTGCAATATGTTTTGAACAATTTAGCCATTCCCTGTGCATGTAAGTTCTCATCACGAATAGACCATTCATTGATCTTACCAAATCCTTTCAACTTGCCAAACCTTTGAAAGTTCAGCAACATGGCAAATGAACTAAACAATACAAGTCCTTCATTGATTACTGATTTAGCAATAGCGAGACCTGTACCTTCTTTTGTGTTGACATCAATGTCAAGCATGAAGTCATGCTTCTTACGCATTTGTTCAATTTCAAGAAAGGTACTATAATCACTTTCAGGAAATCCAATTGTATCATTGAACAATGCATATGCTTCTTGATGAATGAATTCTCTTGCAGCAAATGATGCCAGCATTTTGCGAATTTCATTATTATGAAAAATCTTTAGATAATAGTTGATATAGTTTTCACCAACATTCACATCTGATTGTACAAACAATGTAAGTACACTACGAATAAATTCTTTTTCACTATCAGAAAGTTTCTTTGACTTCCAATCATGCACATCATCTTCGAGTGAAACTTCATCAGGAATCCAATGAATCTTTTCATGTTGTTGAGCCATGTCAACAGCCCAAGGATAGCGAAATGGTTTATAAACAATTGAACTTGTTTCTAAACCACCAAATGCTTTCTTGAGAATCAAATCTTCTTGACTGATTAAATCAGTATAACTTCCTATATGTTTTTCATCAATAAATATTTGTGGTACACTATTGATTTCTTTACCATTTGAAATCTTTTGATAAAAATCCATTCTTTCATTTTGATCATCAAGAACTGTTTCATTATATTCGATTTGATTTGAACGAAACCAATCTTTAGCCTTCTGGCAATAATCGCAACCCGTTTTTGAGTAAATTTGGACTTGCATCTTCCTCTTTAAATTTGCTTAAAATGTATGACTGTTTTTTCATCAAAGCCTGTTGACCACCAATATATTCACCGTCAACAAAGATTTGAGGAAAAGTTGTGATGTTAATTTTGTGTTCTCTCGTTAATTGAGACATTACTTGTTTTTGTGTGTGTGGATTATCAACATGTACAAGTTCATATTCAATACCTCGTGAGGCAAACCATTCTACTGCATCCATACAATAATCGCATCCAGCTTTTGAGTATATTAAAACGTGCATTTTATTCCTCATGTAATAACATTAAGTAAAAAGATTTTAACCTTGACAATTCAGACATTCATCTCCTTCAGCTGGTTTATCAACGTAGTCTCTCAATGCATCCCTTTCAACTTTTGACGAAACATTTTCAACACGATGTTCAGCTTCTGTTCGTAGATAGTATAAAGTTTTAAGTTTGTTTTTCCACGCAAGGTAATGAACTTTTGATAATCTTGATTTGTCCATTTTAGCAGGAAAGAATAGATTTACTGATTGACCTTGTTCAATATACTTTTGACGATCTGCAGCATGTTGAACAACTGTAGCTTGATCTAATTCCATTGCGGTTTTAAATACAGCCTTTTCATGATCAGATAGAAACTTTAAGTGTTGAACTGAACCACGATTCAGCATGATGTTTGACCAAGTTGCATCTGTATTCTTATTATACTTAGCTAATATCTTAGCAAGATATGGATTTTTAATTAAATAAGAACCAATTCTTGACCTTTGAGTGTATGTATTGGCATTGTATGGTTCGATTGATGGTGAGACTCCAAGCAGCATACCAGAGTTGGCATTCGGTGCAATGGCAGTTAGATGTGCATTACGTCTACCTGTACCTTCACCGTCAAGGTATTCACCTTTTTGCTGACCTAATCGATGTGTCTGCTCTTTTGCTTTACGATCAATATGATAGAACAACTTCTCATTCTCAACTCTTGCTTCATCACTTTCCCAAGCAATATTGTTTTTCTGTAACCAAGAATGAAAGCCCATAGCACCAAGTCCTAAGGAACGTTCTCTTGTTGCAGAATATCTTGCTTTTGATAATTCATCTGGTGCATGGTCAATAAAGAATTGAAGAACATTGTCAAGCATTGTAATCATATCTTCAACAAGTGAAGTATCTTTCCATTCATCAAACTTATCCAGATTCAATGAAGACAAACAACAAACTGCTGTTCTTTCATCATTTGTAGGTAATGTGATTTCTTGGCAAAGATTTGAACTGTTGATTCTTAATCCTTGATCTTTCAATGCTTGGGGTAGATGGCGATTTGATTCCGAAATGAAATGAATACATGGTTCACCCGTACGATATCGAATTTCAAGAAGAGTTTCCCATAACTCTCTTGCACGAACCGTATCACGAACCGTATCATCATTTGGATCAATTAAGTCCCACATCTCATCTCGTTCAACGGCTCTCATGAATTCATCAGGAATGTTAATTGAATGATGAAGGTTAAGATTCTTTCGATTCACATCACCAGTTGGTACTCGCATGTGAATGAATTCCATAATGTCAGGATGTGAGATATCAAGAAATGCACAAAGCGAACCCTTACGAGTATTACCACAAATGATTGGTTCAAAGAGTGAACTATCACGAACCATAATTCTACCTGTTGGTACAGTTACGCAATATACGAGAGCATCCCAATCAAGTGAGAACTTGCGAAGTGAATAGACAGGTACTGCTTCTTTGTTGCAAGATGCTGTTAATCCAACATGAAGTTGTTCTGCTTTCATAATAAACCAATCATCATATTGGTACAGATGTTCAGCACGAACTTTCTTTGACTCTCCTTCATTATTGAAAATTACCATTGAGTGGTCTGGTGTTACTGTAATACAAACATCTTTATCATTTGTAAAACGATACATCACACCTTTATGAGGTTCCATCACAATTTTATCAGCAGGAACCCAAGATGAAATTCCTTCTTCATCAAGTTGTGCTACTCTTTTGTCTGGTGTTAGATCTTCAAACCTGCACCAGCCATCGTCTGTGAGAACTTGTGTTGTTGGCAGATAGCATTTACCTTGTCTGTATGCTATCATGTCTGCATCAATTGTATGTAAGAATGGCATAGGTCCTGGAGCTTTGTTTGATACGGAACGGACCTTGGACCAGTTGGCTCCGATTCCTCCTCCCTTGACTGATAACCACCGAACTTCAGTTGAGTGGTCTATAATTGATTCTAAATTGTCTTGTATGTCCAAAAGAAAACATGATATTGGCATTGCTTTTGGTTTAGTGCCCGGTAATACTGAATTTGATAATACAGGTGAGGCAAACATAAACCAACCTTTTGACACACCATCATATAATCTTTGTGCTAATTCTGTATCACCATCAGAAAAACAAAGTGCAGTCCTTGCAAATGCTTCTTGTGGTGTTTCACCATCATTACAATAAAATTGACTCAGCATTTTAACTGCCATCTCAGATAGAAGTTCATTACGGTCTTCGTCAATATTGACACCGTAAAACGAATCCTTCTGATTCGGCAACGTCAAAATCTGGGCACTCATACAACTCTCCTACAAAATTTGTTAAAAAAAGAATGTACTAATCCATTAACATGATCTATGAACATCATGTTCGAAAAGTTTTAAATTGTTATAAGGGTTATTCTTTGAGTAAGACCGCAGTAATTTCAGATTTATCAAGAACCATAACCATTTTAGTACCATTAGAATTCCAAATTTCAAGAGCATTGCCATTTGATACTATTTGAGTAGTTCGGTCAAAAATAGGAATTGACTGACCACCTCTGGTCATAAGTTCAACTTTTTTTACTCCTCCGGGTATTACGCCGACTACATCAGCCCATGCCATATAGATATTCCTGAATATGCGTTATGTTTTAAGAACAGTAAGAATATTTATCAATTTTAGGTCTTTGATTTTACCTTAAAACGAATACGTTGATCGTTCAAATTAATACCAACATTTGTTGGACCAATGTCTTCTGTTTGATTTAATTTATATGATCCAATTATATGTTCTTTTTTATTTATCTCATAATTTGATTTAGATACCAATGACTTGCAAGCTTTTAAAATATTACGAACTTGTGCTTCAATTTTACGATCTTCTGAAGATTTCATTGCATCATCAAAAATAGCTTTCAAATATTCATACGCAAATTTTCTTGACCTTAGTTTATATATAGTAGTCAATTCATTTGTCATCTTGCGGTACAACTCAGCAGTATGTTCATCAAAATCTTTCGAGTTGTATTCATGGTCAGAATCATTCATGTACTTCTCAATTTTTTTGAAAAGTTTATTTGCTGTTTCTTTACTTTCATGAATTGAATGGTCTGAAAAACTATTCATATCTTTTGCCAAAGCTTGAGTTGAAAGATTGCTTGAAGTCCCTCAAATGTGAAACGGTCAATCATTGACACGATTTGATTTACTGAATAACCTCTTAGTATATATTCGTTTATATCTTTTCCCGTCATTGACTCAGGAAGAAGAGCAACTTTATATTTTCTTTCAATCATGCTTGCAATCTTTTTGATGATTTCTGGATTGCGAGGTTCACGGTCAGCAACAAATACAAGATCAAAACCTTGATTGTCAAGTGTGATAGGAACATCAGAACCTGCGATAGCAATTGCATTGGGCAAGAACATTGCATCAATCGGTCCTTCAACAACATAGATTTTTTTTCTTGTGTCGACTTTATCAAAATTGAATATTTTTGGTGAATTTTTTTTAATCTTTATCGTGATATATCTTAGTCTTGTATTACCTGATAGCGCACGACCTTGAAACGCCACAAGACGTTTTTTGCCATCATAGAAGGGTATGATTATTCGTTCATCATTACCACCAGTATAATTCATATCATAGTGCTTACGAACCCAATCACCAAAGTTAGGAACATAATACAATGAATTCAAATATTGCTCTGGTATTTTTCGTCGAATAACATATTGTTTCGCATCATGGTCATCTCTCAAAGATGAAATTGATGCTGCTCGAATCTCAGCAGAACTTTCAGCAGGACGATCACTTGAAATAACTTTTGGTCGGACAGAAACAATAGTCTCTTCTTTTGCAAAGGCAGTGTTTGCATTCTCAGTAAACATTTCACGAATGTATTGACCATGCAATGCGGGGTTTACTTTCTTGAGAAAGAAAGAAAATTTAGCACTGAAGCCACAATTATGACAAAAATAACGATATAGATTTTCTTTTAAAAATAAATAGCCTCGGGCCTTTGTCGTATTCTTTTTACTATCGCCACAAATTGGACAAGAAAAATTTGCACCGTCAGATTTCCATTTAAAATTTTTCAGCGAATGAGAGAGGCGATTGACAAATTCCTTCTGAAGGCTTTTATTCTCCTTGAGAGATTGCCTGTTCATGTTTTACAATTAAACTCTTAATGAAGTTATCAAAATTTGTTTTCTGTGAGGATAGAATATCATTACAATCTTCGAAACGATCAGGGTGAGATTTAAAAAATTCAAAGGCTTCATCTAGGTTTTCCTGAATGGAAAGCCATCTCAATAATTTGATAGTCTTCTTATTCGGTGATTCTGAATAAAAAGCATCTTCAATTTTTTCTTCTGTCAAGTAAGGAACATCAGTATTCAAGCGTGACAATTTAGGAATAATCCTTTTCTTGATTATTTTTTGAACAGGCTTCTGAGAATTCTGCTCAACAAGTAACCTAGCTATATCCTGCTTAAATTTATAATGTTCTTTCATTGTCATAGTGCTTTAATATAGAAAACGGGAATCAGCTTCTGGAGCTATCCAACGGTTAAGATGTGAACTGAAAAATGTTTCTTTATCTGATTGTGGAACGTTGTCCAAGACCTTATCATATTTATCATATTCATCCTTTGAATTTGATTTTTCTGATTTATCAGCATCTTCAAAAGCATCTTGACATTCCTTTTCGGAAAGACCGAATGCCATTGCAACCTCTTGCATTTGCCGAAAGTCTTCTTCAGATACACTCTCACCAGTTTGAACAGCAAGTTGTAGAAATTCACCAACATAATGCTCAAACATTTTCTTTGCCGTAGCCTTATCAATCTCAATCATCTCAATAACGTTTAATAAAGAATGGAAGTGATTCATAATTAAGTCTCCTTGAAATGAGAAGTAAAAATTGAAGTTTTAACAATTTTATTTAAAACCTTACAAATTGAAAAATAAAAATAGTTATCGATTTCTGAAAAAGGTATATACTTATAATCTGAAACTTCAAGGATTGAATTACCATATCTGTCAGTAAAGTATGTTGAACACTTCATATTCTTTGCTGATGGTAATTGATCTGGTACATACAAATATAACCATAAGTCTTTATATTTTGTATACTCAAAAAATCCTAATTCAGTAAGTTCTTTCTTTGGAACTTTCAATCCTGTTTCTTCGTAACATTCACGGACTGCAGCATCAATTGGTTTTTCTTTTTCTTCAATTTCTCCTTTGGGTAAATCCCAATTATTTCGACTTGCTTGGCAACCAAGCACAACTCTTCCGTTTGTTATCACAATTCCTGCACTCACTTTTTTCATAATAAACTTTACATCTTAGGTGTTAGTAAATTTATCCAGTTGGGATGATTAGTTTCTCTGATCTTGGATGCAAATAGTACAGACTCAAATGATAAATTATTGATTAACTTGTCTTTAAATAAACTGTCAAAAAATTGAAGTAGCTCCTCGGCATAGGTTGAATTTTTAGTGAATGCTTGAATGTTGACTGCGGTCAACATCAACTTGCCATTCTTCACCAAATCATCACCAGAATTATCTTTAGCATATTCTGTTTTATGTGGTACGATATACTCCTCATTAGGTATTTTCATGGGAACCTGAACATTGATCTTGAGCGATTCATCTTCTGCATCTGATATATTATAACCCTTTTCCTTAGCAAAGTCAAGTAATTCGATGTAACTAATTGAAGTTTTTTCGGCATCAGCAAGTTCTTTTTCGAACTCATTGTTTGCTGGCTTACCATTCTTCTCAATGCTAAGATTTTTTAGAATCAATGTTTTTGGATTACGATTTTTAAAAATGTCTTCTGCAATTTGAAAGACAGATTCGATTGGCATTCCTTCTGTAATTACGTCAGCATCAGGTGTTTGACCGAAGTTTAAATCTTCTTCAATTACAGTTGTGCGCCATTTATTCCAGAATGATATTGTATCAATTCCCTTACCTTCTTTATTTGATTTTAGGCGATTGAAACGAAGGGCGAACCCGTCACTTCCAACAAAATACATTTTGCCAAATCCTGATTGACCGTTTCGTCGAAAGAATGGAATGGTGTATTTTTGATCACCGACACGATAAAATTCTTTGCTGAGTATTTCTTTAAGTTTGCTTTCTGGAAAACTTGAGCCAAATTCAAGAGCATCTGAAACTTCTTTTGCCTCAAGCATATGGTCTAAGAACCCTTTTACAAGTAAAGGTGTTCTTTTAATCTTGTTCTTTTTCTTTTTTACATGATAACCCTTAGTACCACCTTCAAGAGGAGAGGCATCAGTTGTTAAATCTGCGCCACCAACACTTGTTGTGGTCATTCCAAGTCCACCATCATCCTCAAGAAAGGATTTAAGTTGTTGTTCAAAGAATGTACTACTCATTTGAAACAATTTTATTTAAAATTTTTTTAAGTTTATTATCTTCAGGTATTATTGTTAATGATACTTCAACATCATTAATTATGTAAGATTCATGTCCTTGAATTTTATTTAAAAACATTAATATAGTTTTTAATTGAGGATAGAATATTTCATCAATATCATAAAATAAAATATGATTCACTACTGGAACTTCAATCTCATTATATAATATAATATAATGATTTAATAATAAATTAATGTTAATATTTATAAAATTATCTTTATACTTTTTAATTAACCGCTTGATATAAACAATATGTTTCAATAATAAACGAAATTCAATTTCACTTGTACACTTTGTTTTTAATCCCTGTATTGCATATTGATAATAATTTGCATCATTTAAATTAAACATTCATTACATAGAAATATTGTTTATGTTAGGTTAACATCAACCCATGTTTTAACACTTGAAAAATCAAGACCAGCAACTAATATTCTTGTTGAACCAGGTGCCGCCACTACAATCATTGTGCCAACGTCAAATGCTGTTACACTCGGTTCTGAAGGATAAACACCAAAGATTGCTTGATTAACTTTGACTCGAGTGATGTCAGCATCAGGACCGGTAATCAAACCTGTTGTAGTAAGATTTGTTGCCTGAACATCTCCAATCACGGCAGTACCTGTGATTGTTGCTGATGGTGAATTAAATACAGTTGAACTTAAATTTACAGCAGTCAGTGAATTTGTAACTTGTACATCTGTTGATGTAATATTTGTAGCAGTAATATTTGTGAGGTTTGATGTTGTTGCTGTAATTGAAGGTGTTGTTAATTGATTTGTTGCATTTACAAAATTTGAAGTGAAGTTTTGTGTTGTAAATGCAGGAGTTGTTAAGTTGTTTGCAACAACAACATCTTTTGATGTGAGAGTTTCTCCAACCATAAAGTTGAGAGCAATTGTTCCATTGTTGAATACTGAAGTATCTCCGAATACATTGCCCGTGACAGAAATTTTACCCTGTACAGTGGCGTCTTGACCAACTTTTAGATCATCTGATAGAATTAAATCACCACTAGTTATTGTGATTGCGGAAATTGTCGATGTGTTTAATACACTTGAATTAATCCAACTTGAAGTGATTGAGGTAAAATTCGCATTACTTGTAAAGTTAGTGACTGATTGAAAATTCGCAACACCTTGCATTGTGAAATTTCCGATACCTGTGATATGATTAAACATTGCTTGACCATCAACGTTTAAATTATCTTTAAAATCAACAGGTCCAGAAACGTCAAGAGATCCAGGAAGTGTTAGATTCAATAGAACAGGATTTGAAAATGAAGATACACCCTTGACAATTAAGTCACCTTCAATGGTAGTAGTATTAGCCACTTTAAGATCATGACCGAGAGCCAAATCTCCAGAATACCCATCATAAACAAAACGATTTGTTCCACCAGGAGTTGAATTAAAAATTACATCCTTACCATTTAAATCTGCACCTACGCTAAGGTCAACAGGAATTTGATGAAACAACATCGTTGCATCAATTCTTTCATTTCTTGGTGCTGTTCCCATACCATTGATTACTAAGAAATTAGTATCATCAAGTAGGGCTAATGATTCAGGAAGTTGTGAAATTTTTCGATCATTTGAAGTGGGCATTTTAGTTTACCAATTGTTTAGATGTTCTGTTAAACTGGGATTAATAACTACCTTGACTTTATTTTCATCTCGGTCTTTTGTTTCTTTCTTCTGCATTTCTTTTTCTTTTTTCTTATCTGCATAAGACATTTTGCTATTTCGCTCTTCATCATCTTCAAGATAATCTATTTCATCTTCAATATCATCTTCGACATCATCGTCATCAATTTCATTCTCATCTGGTTTAAGTTTTTTTGAAACATTCTTTACTGCTTGTTTCTCAATGTTGGTCTGTTGAGCATCAACTTTCTTTTCATCGTTTTTATCGTCATCCTTTTTAGCATCAGCTTTGTCATCTTCGCCATCTTGAAGACCATCTGCCTCCTCTGGATCTTCCTCACTAGGTTCTTCTTCAGGCGGTTCTTCAGAACTTTCTTCTCCATCTTCACTTTCTTCTCCGGCATCTGCATCATCAGATTCTTCTTCTTGATCTAAATCACTAAGGAAGTCATCATCATCTTTTTTCTTTTTCTTTTCAGATAAAACAAATGATGAAATAAATTCTGAATAACTTTGCATGTTAATTAATCTGTATAAGTTCTTCTATAGTTGTTATATAAATCTATAATTTCTCGTATTGATACTGGCTTAAATCCCCAATCATCAGCACAAACATTGAAAACTGGCGAATGTAAGTTTTTAATAAGCCTTGTCGTACCACAATGATTTACAAAATAGCAGTAATCGTAGTTTACTCTTTTTAGTAAAGTAGTGTTATCACTTGATGAAATGATAATATTAGACTCTACAGTATTTATGTGTTCCAAATAATTGGTTAGATAAATAGAGTTTGCGCCCGCTAAAAATTCCATTGAGCAAAAAGTTGTAAACCATTCAGTGTTGGTATATTTATGCTCGACATCTGCCTGGTTGTGAATGAAGTGAATGTGTCCATTGAGTTCTTCAATAAAAGATAAGTCACGATTTGGCCCACCAAATAGTTCACCAAGTACAAATACATTATCATGTTTACTCACTGTTGAGTTCCAATAGTTCACCAAATCTTCATTCATTTCCTCTGCTCGATCCCAGATTGTTGCCCTTGTAAAGATCTTTTGTGGATCAGCAAAGAATCTGGGCTGTCCAATAAAATAAGAATCAATCATAGTTCCTCATGAAAAGTCAATGTTAACTTTAGGTTTTTTCGAATCGAATGTATCTTCTTTATCAACTTCAAGAATTACATTCTCAAGTTGATCTTCAAGATTATATAGCCGCATCTTCTCACGGTCCATACCTATCATAAATTTATTATAATAATTTGGATCATTATATCGGCTTTTTAATTGTTTAATCATTACTTTCTTTTCTTCAAGAAATTCTTCAGATACTATAATGGCTGCCATGAAATCTGCAGTCATTGAAATACCATGTGACTCTGAAATGTTTTCAAGATCGACATCAGTATTATACTGACCTGAACGATTGAATTGATGATTAGTAATGATCGGTACTTTACGTTCAACTGCAAGACCTCTCATCTCTTCTGCTACAGATTTGTAATAACTAAATGAATTCTCAGAAGATTTAATACGAGCAGATGCCGTGATACCCAAATAATCAATTATAATGATATCTGGATTAAAGTTCTTCTTTAGATTTAGTTCATTTAATAATGCACGGAAATGATTGATATTTACCGCAGCAGGAGGATATTGTTTAATCTTGAGTTGACCAATTGTTTTCTTACGAATCTTATCAATCTTTCCTAGGTACTTATCTTGATCTAACAAAGGCACATCAGACATCTTCATGTCCATCAAGTTAGCATCAATTCTCTGAGCAATCAATTCTTCTGCAATCTCAAGTGTGATATAAAGAACATTAAATCCTTGCTTGAGATATCCGGCAGCTAAGTGGCACATAAACAAAGTTTTACCTGAGTTTGTACCACCTAGAAATAAATTCAGAGTACCGTGTGTGAAACCACCTTTTGTAATTTTGTTTAACATATCAATGTCAAACGGTATTTTACTTTCTTTCTTATGATAATATTCGTAGCGAGATTTTGAATCTTCAATGAAATCATGACCTACATTTGTATCAAATGATACTGATAAGGCATCTTTAAGCAGGTCAGGTATTTCATTTTTCTTGTGCTTATTCTTTTCGTCTGTAATAATTCCAATTGATTCACTTACAGCCAGAAAGATGGCTCTTTCTTTACACCACTCTTCAGTAATATTGTAGAGCCATTCGTTTGTTACATTGTCACAATCAACATCTTTGATTTCATTCCACTTCTCAAAGATTTCTTCTAGCTCACTATCATTGAGATTTTTATCAGATGATGCATTATATTCAATTACTTGATCATTTGGTAATGTATTATATTCTGTGACAAATTCAGAAATATATGAAAAAATTCTTTGCTCTAACTTCTCCTCAAAATATTCAGGTTTAATAAAAGGTAAACAACGATTTAGATAGTCACGATTATTCGCTAGATTATATAGAGCAAGTTTTGTGTTCATTTATTCCTTTTCAGTAGAGTATAATTCAGGATAATTAATAACAATGTCCATCAAAATATTTCTTGCAACTGCTTCAAAGAAAGCCTGGTTATTTTCATATACGACTGGACCTGCCTGCACTTTAAGTTTTGAATCAACATATGTTGAAGGAACATACTTGATATCATATTCAAAATCCATTTGAATATCTTTGTCAACCAATTCTTCCGTATTTTCACCAGTGACTAATTCTTTACCATTTTCATCTTCTACATACAATCTCATGTGATTGATTGTAAACAAAAAATCTTTAAATAAGCCACTTTCAATACGGATTGCCCATCTCTTTTCATCGGGATCCTCAGTTGCCTTTTCAATTGCATATGTTACTTCATCTGTATTTGCCTGAACGCCAGTTTTAATAACATTCATATCTTCAAATTCAAGTGCCATTGTTTCTGTAGTTTGCATATCTTACCTTTCTTCAACTATATCTTCATGCAGATCATCTAAAGGCTCTTCATAAATTTCTTTCTCAAGTTCAGGACTAAATTCACCGTAAGAAAATTCTTCTTTAATTACATCATTG
>Ga0255743_10002836_pt1 | contig 14041 bp, 15 predicted proteins | sample 101ome_19_FD_179950 | JGI IMG/M metagenome (GOLD analysis project Ga0255743, IMG submission 179950) | Coastal salt marsh microbial communities from the Groves Creek Marsh, Skidaway Island, Georgia - 101405AT metaG (version 2) | ecosystem: Environmental > Aquatic > Marine > Intertidal zone >... | reverse complement strand
AAAATTGGCAAACATCAATTCAATACCATTACTACAAATGAGGAGATCAGTTCCTCGGAACTGATCTGCCTGAAAAAATCACTATTCCATGAAGCGAGAATATTTTCGGAAGCTGTCAGGGCAAACTGGTGTCCATTGTTGAGCAGGTTTCTGTGTTGCAGAGTCTTGAAACCAAACCAGGCGGCAATAAGAAGCACCAGGCCACCTGTGGTAAGCAGTGGGATGGTAGTTTTCGATTGCATAGCAGCTCTCTGCCTGGAAACAACGCCAGCATAAATACTGGTCTGCAAACAGTAAAGCGGGAAGAGGCGGTATTATTCAGTAGTATCGACTACACCATTCTCAATACCCAGTTCCTTGATCTTGCGGGTAAGCGTGTTTCGGCCCCAGCCAAGAAGTGTAGAGGCATCCCGTTTACGCCCTCCGCTATGCTTCAGGGCTACCTCGATCATGCACTTTTCAAAAATCGGAGTAGCCTGCTGCAGGATACCTGAGTGTCCCAGGCTGAGCTCCTGGTCAGCCCAGCCTCTCAGGTTGTCTGCCCAGCTGCCGGAGACGTTTTCCTGATCTTTGGGATTGAGAAATTCTTCCGGTAAATCGTTGGTGAAAATTTCACGACCGGAGGCCATGACAGTAATCCAGCTACAGAAATTTTCCAGCTGGCGCACGTTGCCGGGCCAGGGCAGGCCTGTCAGGTACTGGCTTGTTTCCTGCCGCAATTCCTTTTTCTCAACACCCATCTGTTTCGCAGCCCGGGACAGGAAATGTTCCATCAGCGCAGGAATATCTTCACGGCGATCGGCCAGCTTGGGCAGGTTGATCGGGATTACATTGAGTCGGTGATAAAGATCTTCCCTGAACAGGTGATCCTTGACCCGCTCTTCAAGATTCTGGTGAGTGGCAGCAATCACACGGACGTCGGCCTTTATTGGAGTAAGGCCCCCTACACGATAAAACTCCCCGTCAGACAGAACGCGCAGCAGCCGGGTCTGGGTTTCCATCGGCATATCGCCGATTTCATCCAGAAACAGTGTTCCTCCGTCAGCCTGCTCAAAGCGCCCTACACGTAACTGGGTGGCACCGGTAAATGCGCCTTTTTCATGGCCGAAAAGCTCTGATTCGATCAAATCCTTGGGAATTGCCGCCACATTCAGTGGTATGTAAGGTTTCTCAGCACGTGGACTGTGTTTGTGAAGGGCCTGGGCTACCAGTTCCTTGCCCGTGCCTGATTCGCCCTTGATCAGGACAGTAATATTGGAATGGGAAAGTCGACCTATGGCACGAAACACTTCCTGCATGGCAGGGGCTTCACCGATGATTTCCTTGGCTTCAACAACGGGAAGCTCAGAGGGGGCCGATTTGTTTTCACTTGCATGCTTGACCGCGCGCTGGGTGACTTCTACGGCTTCATTGACGTCAAAGGGTTTGGGAAGATATTCAAAAGCCCCTTTTTTGTAGGATTTGACCGCGCTGCTCAGATCACTGTGGGCGGTCATGATAATGACAGGAATATTGGGATAGGCTTCCTGAACCTCTGCGAGGACTTCCAGCCCGTCTATACCGGGCATGCGAATATCGCTGATGATTGCATCTGGCTGGGAGGTCTGTAATTTTTCCAGCAGGCCATCACCGCTTTCAAAACATTCGCTGTTAAACCCGGCCTTGGTAAGTGATTTTTCCAGAACCCAGCGAATTGAGCGATCGTCATCAACGATCCAGATCATACTATTTGCAGTCATTACTCTATGTCCTCTGCTTCCAGTGACAGCGGCAGGGTAAGGGAAAAACAGGTTCTCCCGGGTTTGCTGTCACATTCAATCAGGCCTTCGTGATTTTTCAGAATATTTTGCGACAGGGAGAGTCCGAGACCCGTCCCATTGGCTCTGCCACTTATGAGGGGGTAGAAAATATTTTCCATGATTTCCGTTTTGATCCCGGGTCCGTTATCAATAATGTCTATACGGGCTGCCAGTTTATGGAGTTTGGATCCAATAGTTACGTTGTAGACAGCTCGTGTGCGCAGGATAATTTTGGGGGCATCAATCTTTTTATCAGATTCGGTCAGCGCCTGCATGGCATTGCGTACGATATTAAGTACTGCCTGTATCAGCTGTCCCAGGTCGCCCGTGAGCTCAGGAATACTCGGGTCATAATCTTTTTCCACTTCAATACTTCCCCGGGTTTCCGCAATGACAAGGTTGTAAACCCGCTCCAAAACTTCGTGAATGTTGACAGTCTGTAATGCCGGTTTTTTGTACTGACCTGTCAGGCGGTCAATGAGACCTACCAGACGGTCAGTTTCCTCAATGATCACATTGGTGTAATCAGTAAGTTCCTTGTCTTCCAGCTCGGCAGCCAGCAGTTGGGCTGCACCACGAATGCCCCCCAGTGGGTTCTTGATTTCATGGCCCAGGCCCCGAACCAGTCCCAGGGTTGTTTCATGATTGGAAATCAGCATTTCCTTGCGTGAAATATTGTAAGAACGGTCCAGTTCCTGAAGCTCGAGCATGATGTAGGTCTGGTTTTCAAAAATCAGTCGGCTGGCTGAATAATCGACTGTCATCTGGTTGGTATTGGCCCTGGCCAGCTTGGCCTTGCGGGCAATGAAGGTAATACCGTTTTCCACCACATTCTTGAGGGATTTGACCAGCTGGACGGAATTGAGCAGCAGATCGCCAATAAAAAGATGCTGGCTATGTTTGCTGCTGGTTTCAAGCAGGGCCTCAGCAGCCGGATTCAGGTACATAATGTGCAGGCTGTTATCCAGCACGACCACGGCTGTGGTGAGATTATCCAAAAGGCTTGTATTCAGGCTTTCAGCTTTCAATTCCAGTGTAAATCCATTGGTAGTGGGCAGTTGGGCATTCATGCAGCACGCTTCTCAATAGTCCTGTTATATTTTCCTGCCGAGAGTTATATGCATTCCTGGTCAGCAGCAATGATGACAATTCCCTTTGATGAATAGCTGATAGCAAATACTGAACCAACTTATAGCCCTTTGAATTTTAAGGAAAATATTTATACTGCAACAATAATACGCACTATAATAGTGCATTATGCACGTAATTGAACATTTTGTCGCACAGTAATGGTGCGGCAGTCTGTGGGCCGGTTGGCGACTGGTCTCCTCCAATTCTATATAATGCCTGCCCCTGGCATTTATCCCGGCAAGTCTCACTAGCATGAAATACCTGGTCAAATATTCACCGGAGATGACGATAAAGAGTCGTCCCGTTCGAAACCGTTTTGCTAAACAGCTCAGGAAAAACCTGGCTTTCCTGTTGCGCCGGATTAATGAAGACGTGATCGTAAACGGTAACTGGGATTACATTGGTATTGATTTTCCCGAACTTGATGAGCAGTCACAGGCCGAGGCTGAGCAGGTTTTGTCATCCACGCAGGGAATCTGTTTTTACGAAAGGGTCAGGCAATACGGATTGAAAGACCTTGATGATGTGCTTGAAAAAACCCGGCAGACATTCCAGGACCGACTGAACGGAAAAACATTCGCCGTGCGTTGTAAAAGAACAGGGAGTCATTCCTTCAGTTCCGTTGATGTTGAGAAATATGTTGGTGGTGGCCTTAATCGGCAAACCGGCGCCAAAGGAGTCAGCCTGGTGAATCCCCAGGTGCTCGTAAAACTGGAAATCATGGGTGACAAGTTTTTCGTGGTGGAGAGTACCTTTCCTGGTTTAAATGGTTTTCCACTGGGTACCCAGGACAGTGTGCTATCCCTCATTTCCGGTGGATTTGATTCTTCCGTGTCCAGTTACCTGTCCATGCGCCGTGGCTTGCTTACCCATTTCTGTTTCTTCAACCTGGGTGGAAGGGAACATGAAATCGCTGTGAAGGAAGTAGCGCTGTACCTGTGGATGAGATTTGGCTCGACCCACAGGGTGCGTTTCGTCACTGTTCCTTTTGAGGAGGTGGTTGGAGAAATTCTTGAGAAAGTGGATAACTCCCAGATGGGTGTGGTTCTCAAACGAATGATGATGAGGGCGGCGGGCTCTGTGGCTGATAAATTAAAGATTCAGGCCCTGGTGACCGGGGAGAGTGTTGCCCAGGTCAGCAGCCAGACCCTGCCTAACCTGGCCGTGATAGACAAGGTCACAGATCATCTGGTGTTCCGGCCACTGGCCATGATGGAAAAACAGGAAATTGTCGACACCGCCCGGGCGATAGGGACAGAAGCCTTTTCTGCTGTAATTCCTGAGTATTGCGGGGTGATTTCAGTGAAACCTACCACGCGGGCTAGGATGCACAAGATAGAAAAACAGGAAGGACGGTTTGATTTTTCCATTCTCGATAGGGCGATAGCGAACGCTGAAACGGTTCTTATAGATCAGGTTGATATTGCAGCAGAAAAAACCGCGCAGGAACTTGAAATAAAAAGCGAGCTTTCCGGTGAAGATGTTGTGATTGATATACGCCATCCCGATGAAGAGGAAAGCCGCTCTTTGGTAAATGTGCCTGCAACTGTGGAAAGAATTCCGTTTTACAAACTTAATACCGTATTCCCTACATTGGATAAACAGAAGCAATACTGGCTATATTGTGAGAAGGGGATCATGAGTAAGTTGCATGCGTCATTTCTACACGATGAAGGGTTTGGAAATGTAGGCGTCTATCGGCCTGAGCGATGATCGATATCTTGAGAAGCGTCTTGTGCTCCAGGACAGGCATAAATTGGCCAGGATGATTTTCTTTTAAAATACCCCCGGTTTCTACTGTGAGACTATAAATCTACCGATTTTCCCTGTTTTTTTAAAAACAAAAATTACCCTGATAACAAGAACCTGTATAATCCGCGCCTTCCATTCAGCCCGAAAATACTACTGTGATAGAAAAAATTAGAAATATCGCCATCATCGCCCACGTTGACCATGGTAAAACCACCCTCGTTGACAAGTTGCTGCAGCAGTCCGGTACCCTGGAAACCAGGGGTAAGGAAATCAAGCGTGTCATGGACTCCAATGACCAGGAAAAGGAGCGGGGTATTACCATTCTGGCCAAGAACACGGCTGTGAGCTGGCAGGATTACCGAATCAATATTGTTGATACGCCAGGGCATGCTGACTTTGGTGGTGAAGTGGAACGTGTCCTGTCCATGGTGGATAGTGTATTGCTGCTGGTGGATGCGGTAGAAGGACCAATGCCCCAGACCCGCTTTGTGACCCAGAAAGCCTTTGCCCGGGGGCTGCATCCTATTGTCGTCATTAACAAGATTGACCGGGATGGTGCCCGCCCGGACTGGGTATTGAATGAGGTTTTTGACCTGTTTGACAGGCTGGGCGCCACTGAAGAGCAACTGGACTTTCCGGTCATCTATGCCTCGGCACTGGAAGGTAAGGCCGGGGAAGAACCGGATGCGCTTGAGGACAACATGGAAAGTCTGTTCAGGCTGATTGTCGATAAGGTGCCGGCGCCGGATGTAAACAGTGATGGACCATTGCAGATGCAGATCAGTGCCCTGGATTACAACTCCTATGTTGGGGTTATCGGTGTCGGCAGGGTGACCAGGGGCAAGGTAAAAACCAATATGCCAGTCGTGGTCATTGACAGTCAGGGGAATAGCCGTCGGGCAAAGATCGGGCAGGTAAAAACCTATCTGGGGCTGGAACAGGTTGATGCGGATGAAGCGGCTGCTGGCGATATTATCTGTGTGAGTGGCCTTGATGAGCTCAATATCAGTGACACCCTGTGTGATCCGGATACCCCCGAGGCATTGCCTCCGCTAAGCGTGGATGAGCCAACAGTGACCATGACCTTCCAGGTCAATGACTCTCCCTTTGCGGGCCAGGATGGTAAGTACATCACCAGTCGTAACCTGAAGGAAAGACTGGAAAGGGAGCTGATCCATAACGTGGCACTGCGCGTTGAGCCCGGTGAAAGCGCTGAAAAATTCAGGGTGTCTGGCCGTGGCGAACTGCATTTGTCGGTTTTGATTGAAACCATGCGGCGTGAAGGATATGAGCTGGCAGTTTCCCGTCCGGAAGTAGTGACCAAGGAAATTGACGGCCAGCTGCACGAGCCTTATGAGAATCTTGTGGTGGATGTGGAAGAAGAGCATCAGGGTTCGGTCATTGAAGAACTGGGTCTGCGAAAGGCAGAGATGCAGGATATGAGTTCAGATGGCAAGGGCAGGGTACGAATCAGCTTTATCATTCCGACACGGGGGCTGATTGGTTTTCGGACACAGTTTATGGGGCTTACTTCCGGCTCCGGCATCCTGACCCATGTATTTGATCATTTCGGACCGATTAAGAAAGGCGAGATCGCCGGTCGAAACAATGGGGTTCTGGTATCCATGGTGAAAGGCAAGACTCTTGGTTATGCGCTGTACAACCTCCAGGATCGTGGTCGCCTGTTTATTGAGCCAAACAGTGAAGTGTATGAGGGTATGATTGTTGGTCTGCACAGCCGGGAAAATGACCTGGTAGTGAATCCCACCAAGGCCAAACAATTAACTAACGTTCGTGCCTCCGGCAGTGATGAGAATATTATTCTGACCCCGCCCGTTCGCCACAGCCTGGAGCAGGCCATGGAATTTATTGAAGGTGATGAACTGGTTGAAATTACCCCGAACCATATCCGCCTGCGCAAGCAGTTTCTAACCGAGAATGAACGCAAGCGACGCAGTCGGGGTAGTGAACTCAGAGGCTAGGAGTCCGTAATGCTGGCACTCATACAGCGGGTTACTTCAGCAAAGGTAGATATAGAGGACAGGACCGCCGGTCAAATAGGCCAGGGCCTGGTAGTCTTTCTTGGTGTTGAAAAGGAGGACACCAGGGAGGAAGCTGACAAACTGGTCAGAAAAGTGTTGTCGTATCGGGTGTTTTCCGACGCTGAAGGCAAGATGAATCTCAGTGTCAGCGACATAAATGGCGGGCTGCTCGTGATTTCCCAGTTTACCCTGGCGGCAGATACCGGTCGCGGTCTGCGTCCGGGCTTTTCCAGCGCCAAGCCCCCGCAGGAAGCCGAAGGCCTCTATAACTATTTTGTAGCTAACGCCCGGTCAACGCATACTGAAGTGGCGACTGGTGAGTTTGCCGCGGACATGCAGGTCAGTCTGACCAATGACGGGCCAGTAACGTTTATGCTGAAAGCATAAACGGACGAAGCTTTCGTGTAATTTCCCGAATCCTGTATCAAATTCTGGAGTGGTAAAGTTTTGATGGGAAGTGATAAACCATGCAGGAAACGGGAGGCAGGATGCAGGATACAAGAGGAAATATTCGAGGTAGCAGGAGGGATTGTATTTATCTGACCATCAAATTCAGGCATAAGTCCAAATAAAACCCTTGACGGTTAATTTCAGACGAACGATCCTGCCTTTAGCCTTTAGCCTTTAGCCTTTAGCCTTTAGCCTTTAGCCTTTAGCCTTTAGCCTTTAGCCTTTAGCCTTTAGCCTGCCCCGTCACTTTCCTCTTCACCATCCTGTTCCGTCTTATCATCCACCTTGTGCAGCATCTTCCCGGCAATGAGGCCAACTTCAAAAAGTAGCCACATCGGGATAGCAACAAAGGATTGTGAAAGCGGGTCCTGCGGCGTCAGAAACATGCCGACAACAAAGCAGCCGATAATGATATACGGACGTTTTTCTGCCAGTTTCTGCGTGGTTACCACACCGGAAAATATCAGCAGCAATGTCGCAATAGGTACCTCAAACACCAGGCCGAAAACAAAAAACAGTGACAGCACAAAATCCAGGTATTGCGAGATATCCGTCATTACAGAGACTGTTTCCGGTGCACTGCTGACGAAAAAATCGAAGACAAAATTGAACATGATGAAATACGCAAACGCAATGCCTGCATAGAAAAGCAGTACGCTTGAAACAAGAATGGGCAGGGTTACGCGAATCTCATTCCGATACAGTCCGGGAGAAATAAACGCCCACGCCTGGTGCAGGATAAAAGGCACGCCAAGAAAAAGGGCCGCATAAATTGACGTCTTGAAGGGAATCATGAATGGTGAGGTGACAGATGTGGCAATCATGCTTGAGCCTTCCGGCAGGACATCTATCAGGGGCTGCGACACAATAATGTAAAGGTCATTGGCCCACGGGAAAATTCCGAGGAAAAGCACCAGGATAACCAGCAGGCAGCGCAGCAAACGGTCTCTCAATTCCACCAGGTGGGAGATCAGCGGCTGTTCCGTGGAATCGATATCCTGTTCTTGTTGTTCGGTATCTGTCATTACTGCAGTTTATGTCAGGCAGGTTTGTCGGGGTTTTCTTCAGAATTCCCGGAATCGGTTGAAGAGGATGCCGTTGCCGATGGTTTGGTTTCAGCATCACTCGACGGTTTGGTGTCTGGTGCAGGCGTTGCCGTCTGGGTGGTACTTTGTGGAATGACTCGGGCAGCCGGGTCGTTGGTTGGCAGTTTTTCTACCGGATCAATGTCCTCACCGGCGGCAGCTGTGCTCTGTTCGGGCTTGTTATCAACACCACTTGTGAACTGCTTCTTGATGTTCAGATCATCTTTAATCGCATCAGCTTCTTTCTTGACGGATTCAATGGACTGGGTAACTTCGCTCTTGGTGGCGTTGAACTTTTCCATGATAGCTTCATTGCGCAATTGTCGGCGAATTTCATCAGCGCCAACTTCATGTTCTATTTCACGCTTGATGTTATTGAAGCTTCGGCGCAGGCGACCGATCCACAAGCCCAGTGTCTTGATGGCACCAGGTAATTTATCCGGGCCGAGCACAAGCAATGCGACCACGCAGATAATAATGAGCTCGAAAAAACTGGGATCAAACATGGGAAACCGGTGAGACCTTGCGTACGGCTACGGCTACGCTGAAGCAAGGGTCTGCTTCAGGCCTTGTTCTCCTCGGCATCTTCTACTTTTTCCGCTTTCACATCGAAAGTATCGGGTTCTTCCTCAAGCTGTGCCTGGGAATCCTTTGCCTCACTTTCTTCATCACTCATGGCATTCTTGAAGCCCTTGAGGGCCCCGCCAAGGTCTGATCCGATATTCTTGAGTTTCTTGGTGCCAAACACCATCACAACGATCAACAGGATGATGAGCAGCTGCCACATGCTGATTCCGCCAATTCCCATGATTACCTCCTAAATGTAAGTTCTTCGTAGCCTGGGCTACTGTGTTCCTGCCATACTCATGCCAGGATGAGGGTGGCCATTGTATCAGTCTTGACTCTTGCCGCGTGAGGCTTTTTCTTCGAGGCCACTCATACCAAAACGGCGCTCCAGTTCTGCCAGTACTGCCTCTGGCCCAGTTTCAAGCTTTGCCAGCATGACCAGGGTATGAAACCACAGGTCTGCTGTTTCATATACCAGGTGTTCTGTATCGCCATTCTGTTCAGCTTCTCTGGCGGCCTCAATGGTTTCCCCGGATTCTTCAGCTACTTTAGCCAGAATTTTATCCAGTCCCTTGTGATTCAGGCTGGCAACATAGGAAGAGCCGGGGTCAGCCGATTTCCTGGATTCAATAATTGCCGCCAGTTTTTGCAGGGTGTCAGTCATTTGCTTTTCTGTCCGGATTCATCCATAGATATCTTCGGGTGCCTTTAACACAGGTTCGCTGTCCGATTCCTGCCATTTTCCATTTTCCAGTTTCAGGAAATAACAGCTTTCACGGCCTGTATGGCAGGCAATTCCGCCAAGCTGCTCCACACGATAAATGAGGCTGTCCCTGTCACAATCCAGAAATACGCCATGCAGGACCTGTACATGTCCCGAGTCTTCACCCTTGCGCCACAATTTCTGGCGGGAGCGGGACCAGTAAACGGCGCGGTTTTCACGGACAGCCAGTTCAAGGGCTTCCCGGTTTACCCAGGCCTGCATCAATATCTTGCCGCTTTCATGATCCTGGGCAATTGCGGGAACAAGGCCGTCAGAATTCCAGTTAACCCTGTCGAGCCAGTCTGTGCTCATATCCGCTTGCTCCGATAGTTACTTGCTGTTTTGCAGTCGCCAAGAATACTCTATTTTGGGGTGATGGGTCAGAATTCAAGCGTAAAACCGGAATCTGCCTTGATTCAGCGTCTGCTCGACAGCAGTAGAACCAGCCCGAATCCGGTGAGCAGTAATGAGGGAAGTGGCAAGTCTGCGATCCAGGCTGCTATCGTTGGCTGCAGGGACAGGCCGGCCATTGCCACTAAAACCATTCCCAGTAGGCGATTGCGCCGACGCCGATGATTTCTGAAGCGGGCAAAACGTTTTTCTCTTTCCTGCTCCATGGCCTCCCGGTGTCCCCGTGACTGCTTGATTTCCTGCATGGCATCAAATAACAGCTCGGGGATTTCCGGTAACTGTTCCAGCCATTCAGGGATACGTTCTGAGACTTTTTTCAGGTTGCTTATGGGGGACAGGCGTTGTTTTTGCCAACGTTCCAGGAAGGGCAGCGCATTCTCCCAGAGATCCAGCTCGGGGTAGAGCTGTTTGCCAAGGCCCTCTACATTGAGCAGGGTTTTCTGTAACAGCACCAGGGAGGGCTGTACCTCCATATTGAAACGACTCGCAGTCTGGAAAAGCTGCAGTAACAGCATTCCAAAGGAAATGTCTTTCAGAGGTTTCTGGAAAATCGGTTCGCAGACGCTCCGCATGGTTGCCTCAAAAGCGTTGACCGGGGTGTCAGGGGGAACCCAGCCGCATTCAACATGCAATTCGGCCACCCTGCGATAATCGCGCTTGAAAATGGCGAGCAGGTTTTTAGCCAGGTAATACTGGTCGTCACGACTGAGCGTCCCGATGATGGCGCAATCAAGTGCGATGTACTGGGGTTTCTCAGGATGCTCACGTGATACATAGACATTGCCCGGGTGCATATCGGCATGGAAGAAGCTATGGGTGAATACCTGGGTGAAGAAGATTTCAACACCCCGTTCAGCCAGCACCTTGAGATCAATGCCGCAGGCTTTCAACTCCTCAATGCGGCTTACCGGGATGCCGTGAATACGCTCCATTACCAGCACATTCATGCGCGTATAATCCCAGTACACCCTGGGTACATAAAGCAGGCCAGAATGTTCAAAGTTTCTGCGCAGCTGGGTGCCATTGGCCCCTTCTGACATCAGATTGAGTTCATCATGAATGATGTAGTCATAGTCCTGGACGACTTCCATGGCCCGCAGGCGTTTCCCCTGGTCCACATTATGCTCAACAAATCGGGCAATGCTCTTGAGCAGGGCAATGTCCTGGCTAATGATTTTGTCGATGCCCGGACGTATGACTTTGACTACAACTTCCTCGCCGCCGGGTAATACCGCCGTATGAACCTGGGCAATGGAGGCAGAGGCCAGTGGTGTCGATGTAAAGTCGGCGAAAAGCTCATCCAAAGTTGCTCCCAGTGCTTCTTCAACCAGTGCGGCAGCTTCCTCTTCTCCGAAGGGCGGCACGTTATCCTGGAGGACGGCGAGCTCATCCGCTATGTCTTCAGGCACCATGTCCCGGCGGGTAGAAAGCAGCTGGCCAAATTTGATAAAGATAGGACCAAGGGCCTCCAGTGCCAACCGCAGTCGCTGTCCACGATTCAGGGTGTCAATGTCCCGGGCTGCTGGTAAAGGCAGACTCAGCAACAGTGACAGGCCCCGGGCCTGGTCAAAGTTGCGCAATAGTTCGCCCAGGCGGTAACGGTTTGCCACCCGGTAGATTTTCAAGAGCCTGAAGAGCCTGTTCACAATGAAAAAAAGTGTCCGGAAAATGCAGGGGCGGCAACAATATCACTATTCAGAATGCCAGTAAAATCAAAGACCTCAGTGAGTTGGTAAGTGTCAGGCCCATGTGTAAAATGCATTGCTCTGCCTATAATTAAAAATGGACCATCCATGAAATCTTTGAATACCGGAAACAGTCGGGAATCCACTTTCACCCGCCGTGAAATGCTCAGGTCCACAGGGCAGGGAGTCACACTGGCTGCCCTGGCCTCTGCAGTGGGTTGCTCTACGGCAGGGATGGGGGAAAGAGAGAATATTGTGGGCTCCACCTGTCTGACCATCCTTTACCGGAACGGGGATAATGTCACGTTTGATTATGATTATTACAGGGACAATCACCTCACGCTGATCATGGAGCGTTATGGAAACGATGCCATCAGCAGGTATGAGATGCATAAACCGATTGTTATGCCGGGTGCCCCGCCGTCCCCTTATGTGCTGCATGTGAATATCTATATCCGTGATGCCGAAGCCTTTGCGGCGGCTGGGGCAGAACACGGTGAGGAAGTAGCAGCAGATGTGCCCAATTTCACCAATACCGGACTTGTTGTACAAAACGATATTATCTGGGGGGAATCGGGAGGGGATCTGCATTCCACCGAACTTGGCCAGACATGCATGGCTATTTTGTACCCCCATGAAGAAGGGGCTACTTTTGATCCGGACTATTACCGGGATAAGCATATGACGCTGATCATGGACCTGTATGGCCGTGAGGCAATCCGCCGGTTTGAAGTACGAAAACCGGCACCTCTACCACAGGGTAATGCTCCTTTCATGGGTTGTATAAATTTTTATATTGAAGACCAGGCAGCCTTTGATGCCGCCGGTGCTGAGCATACAGAGACACTGGTAGCGGATGTCCCGAATTTCTCCAGTGTATTACCAATGGTCATTCCCAGTGTCATTTATGGTATCGGCTAGATCCGGGCGAGAGGCTTGCCAGGCTCAAAGGGATGGCGTTTGCAGCCTCTTATTCCTGACTGCCAGATAACCCACAACCACCTTCGAGATTAAACAGATGCTTGCCAGACTTTTTCTCTTTACATTGTTTTTTCCTGCCATGCTTGTTGCACAGGAGTTTTCCGAAGCCGGCAGGATGGAACTGGAACGTTATCTGGCAGACGCGCAGGAGAAGCACGGGATTCCCGGGATGGTAGCCCTGGTAACAAACCAGGACCGTGTGATTTACCAGGGAGCATTCGGAAACCGGCATGTTGCGCAGGCATCTCCCATGACCATGGAGGCACTATTCAATCTGGCATCCATGACCAAGCCGGTGACATCCCTTGCAGTTATGATGCTGGTTGAGCAAGGCAGCATTGAGCTGGATGAGCCCGTGGAAACATACTTGCCTTACCTTGCAGATCGTGAAGTTTTTACCCGGGTTGATTTTGAATCCGGTGAATATTCCGCCAGGTCGGCAACCAACAAAATCACAGTGCGTCATTTGCTGACCCATACCTCCGGGCTTGGTTATTCTTTTGACAGCCCGGAACTGGCCAGGCTATTGGGCATTGACTTCAATGCATCGGCGACCAGCCTGCCGTTGCTGCATGAGCCAGGTGCCGCCTGGACCTATGGTGAGAGCACACGAGTCCTCGGACATCTCGTTGAAACCGTGTCTGGACTTGGCCTTTTTGATTTTTTAAAGGTAAATATCCTCGCTCCCCTGGCCATGGCAAATACCTTCTATGCTGTGCCCTCTGCGAAAAAGCGTCGTGTCGTTACCATACACAACAGGGTTGATGGACAGTTTGTTGAATTGCCGCCTCCAGCAGGCGAGATTGTTTCACCGGTGCTCGGAGACGGTGGTCTGTATGGTTCTGCCCATGACTATGCCAGTTTCATGCGTCTGTTTCTTAATGACGGAGTGAGTGATTTTGGCGACAGGATTATCGATGCACAATTAATCACTGCCATGGGTGAGGATCATACCGGCCGTGTCAGGGTCAGGCAGATGCCGACAACAAACCCTGCACTCAGTCAGCCATTCCCGCTGGGTGCCGGTGAAGATGGTTTTGGTCTGGGCTTCCAGATTACAGCCCGTCAGGATGAGAACCGTCGTGCGCCTGGCAGTATGTCCTGGGCTGGTATCTACAATACTGAATTCTGGATAGACCCGGAAAACCAGATTGGTGTGGTATTACTGATGCAGTACCTGCCTTTTTACGATGCCGAGGCCATAGACGTGTTGCAGGGTTTTGAACAGCGGATTTATCAATACCTGCAAGACTAGACAGGTAGAATATCAGGAAGTGTGTCGATAGCTTCCATAGAGATAAGACGAAGCAGGGCTCAGGTTGTTGGTGTCTCCAGGCGGGAAACCCTGGCCCTCAACCGATCAACACGCAGCCGC
>Ga0255743_10002833_pt1 | contig 14049 bp, 8 predicted proteins | sample 101ome_19_FD_179950 | JGI IMG/M metagenome (GOLD analysis project Ga0255743, IMG submission 179950) | Coastal salt marsh microbial communities from the Groves Creek Marsh, Skidaway Island, Georgia - 101405AT metaG (version 2) | ecosystem: Environmental > Aquatic > Marine > Intertidal zone > Salt... | reverse complement strand
AAAGGTCGGTGGATGTAGCGACGTAGTGTGCAGTGGTGAGGCAGTTTCTCTTCATGCTTATAAGCCAGGGAATTCCAACAGTAGTGGAGTTAGCTGTGTTATTAAGTATGTATTCGGAGATCTCACCGGACACTGCAGCCCATAATTATAGAAAAGAGGATAAAAATGCTTTCATGTAGAATTAAAAAGGTATCTATCGCAACATGTATTTTTATATTACTATCAATAGGTGAAGGACTTGCGGATCACGAAGAGTCGATAGAGATTTGGAAATATAATGAGACAGGATTCGACAACCCCGAAGAGTGTGATGCAAATGAATTATGGAAAATTTACCCAGATGAGTCATTATCCGAATATTGTTTTTGTAAAAGAATACCAGGAGAAATTGAAGATTCATATTTATGGTGCCAGCTAGATGGAGGTGGATGTGGGACGATTAGTAGTTGCGATTAGTTTAATATTATTTTTTATAGCCAGCGATCCACTACTTCCTCTAGCGATAGAAATCAAAAATGGTTCTCTTAATTCTACGGGAATTCCAAATATAAAGGGAATTTCAAATATAAATTTTGGAGTAAGGCCAGCAGATTGGAGTTCGGATTTTATTGCGATATGGAGGATGGAAGAATCAACGGGCAAAAGATTCAGCGACACTTCCAGCTCATGTGGTAATGACTGTGACTTGGATCCTTCAAATGTATCTCAGGATACCAGCAAAAGGACGGATGAGTTGTCTTCAGTAAAATTAAGCAACAACAGTAGTAGTTACTTATATTGCGATGCGGATAGCAGTACAACTTCAGGTTCACTGGATGATTGCACAGACTTAGTAATAGAAAACGGGGATATAACTTTTGGAACATGGATAAACAGCAATGATAGTATTACCTCAACCTCACTGCGCAAAATTATGGGAAGACAAGGTTCATATAGTGGGTCTCTAGGCTATGGCATTTACACGTTTAGGTACCTGACTTTTAATATTCTTCGTTGCAGTATTGATAGTTCTTATACGCAAGCCGGTTTTTATGACGGATGGTCATTTGTCGCTTGCGCATATGACTATGGCCCTACCACTGAAACATTATCTTATTTTGTGGCGTATCGCCGATATTTTATGTCGACGACTTCAACAAGTGCGGAGGGGAGCGCGAGCCAAGCGACGACAGGATTGAGTGATTGGAATGGTGATTTTTATATAGGAGATGAATCTACTGCATACGGCGTTTCAATGGATGAGACATTTGTCATAGGGAAAGCTCTAAGTACCGATGAACTATGTAGAATATGCTCATGCGGCATTCGGGGAGATCTGTGCTCCTGTAGTAGCACAGATGCAACTGAGTATGATTACACCGGAAGAAACGTCACGTATTGTGGTTCATGTACCCTTACGGACTGTAATGCCACTATTCAGTAAAAAATTAAGGTTAACATCTGTTAAGTCGCAAATCTATAATTTGTGAAATCTCGATATAAATTGTATATTTTGAGTGAGGATTTAGAGCGGTAGTAAATCTTAAATCAATAAGGTAGGAAAACTTTAGAATGGCGCAAACTTCACAATCAAGATATGAGCCCGGTGTTTCATCTGTTTTCACAGGCTTACTTAAGGATCATAATGGTACAGTAATTCCATTAGCGAATATATCTACGCTAACCTTACGTCTCACGGATGCTGTGACTGGTGACGTAATAAACTCCAGGAGCGATGGCGGATCTGGTGGGCAAAATATAAAAAATACCAATAATGTTTCAGTAGCAGAAACAAGTGGTGCAATCACTTGGAATATACAACCTGGAGATCTTAGCGTTGCTGATTCCGATGCTTCTTTTTCAGAGCATATAGCTGAAATAACTTGGACATATTCTCATACAGACTTTAGTACTCTTCAAACGGCCAAGCACACCCACAGGCTTCATATACAAAATTATTTAATGCTTTGTACATTTGAGGATGTGAAGCAAATGCTAACGTCGATAGCAGATGCCCAGCAGCCATTGGTTGAGAACCTTATAGAGGCATTTAGTGAAAGAGCCGAAAGGTACACAAACAGAAAGTTCAGGAAGAAAACTAATATAACAGAATATTTTTCTCCGACTTTTGACAAGTGGCATGTGAGACTTAGCAGATATCCAGTTGATTCAATAGTTTCAGTTCACGAAGATTTACTAGGCTCGTATAATGGGACATCAAACATTGAGGTAGACCAAGAAGACTACGACCTTGTGGGGAACGAGGGAATTTTGAAAATGAGATTCCGTCAGTTTTTCAATGGAGTCAAGTCTCTCCGAGTTGTTTACAATGGTGGTCTTGCGAATGATGTAGGTGGAGTTCCCATGGACTTACGCCTTGCTGCAACGAGACAAGTTGCATATTGGTTTACGAGGAGAAACCAGATTGGAGTATCTGAAATATCAATGAGGAGGGGTGGGTCTCAAACATTGAGCGAGCCTATGGAGCTTTTGCCAGACGTTCGAGTTGTTCTTGAAGATTATTCCCCAAGGTTCGTATAATGCCAAAACTTCCGAGGCGCTATATTAAATCCTCCATGGGGAAGAGGGCTTTATCTAGTTTTTCAAAGAGTGTTCAAAAGATTAACTCAAATAAAAAGGGATGGGTTTCTGTTAAATACTCCAAGAGGGGGTTAGAGTTTGTCCTCAGTGGGGCGCATAGATGGGCGGAGGCTTTTTCTAGAAGCGGAGAGTACAGATCCGGCTTAAGAAAAATTGGCAAAGAGTGGCTTAGGAGGTCTAGGAGATTACTGCGTAAAACAAAAAGGGGAAGTGGGCCAATGACTGGACATTTAAGTCGAAGCTTGATGTTTGATGTGTCACCATACCAACCTCCATCGAACCCCCTTGCTTCGATTGCAATAACAGTGCCGGTGGGAAACAGGGCGCGAGATTATTTCATGCAGAGAGAAACAGGAGGAAGGTTACCAAAATCACCGAATAAAAAACTTGTTTTTCCTTTCGACCGGGGGCCGATGGCGGGTAAGTTAAAAACCCTAATGTCTCATAATATTGATTTTAGCTTTCCTGGTTTAAAAAGGCTTTTCAATCTGGAGCATACTTTTACCAGGAAAAAAGACAATGAAACATGGATTGTTTTTGGAAGGAAGGAAGACGAAAGGGCATTTCCGATGTTGATAATAAAGTCGAAGGTCGAGCAAAAATACTATCCCCAAGGAAGGTTTGTTAAGCCAGCGAGAGAGAGCATTAAGTCGAGTGGATTTGCAGATAGGGAAATGAAAAAGGCATGGAGAAAGTTTATGAAAAACCGATATAAAAGACGGAACGTAGGATTAGGAATGTAATATGGCAATATCAGTTAGACAAATAGGGATAGATTCAGTTGTGCTGATGCTATCTGAGATTACCACTGCAAACTCTTACTCTAGAGATGTAGGAAGGGATAGGATATTCACTCAAGCTACGGATCCTTCGAGCATGCCCCAACCTGGAATAATAGTAATGCAGGGAGAAGAGGAGATAACAGATAACTACTCTAATTTGTACGAGTGTAGCCTTGAGGTTATGATAGGTTTTGTAGATACTTGGCATGGTGAGTCACCAGAGAAAGAGGCTAATAAGTTTTTGGCAGATATACAAAAGGCTATTACGGCAACTGGAATAGAATTCACAGCGAATGTAACTGATTCTCAGGGGCAAACGATATCGAATACATATCAATTTTTAGAGAAGAATAATGCCATAGACATATCCGACACTCTCCCCGGCTATATAATGGGGCAAATAACATACGAGATGAGATATAGAAGGCAAATGAATAACCCCAACTTGGTAAACTAGATTTGTGGTTGAAGTTTCCCATAGGCCAGGGCTGCGAAGTTTAGCGTTTCAAGGATGTAAACTGAGACATTTGCGGATTTGATTTATTTCGTAAATTATAATAAAATCAGAAGTATTGATTCTCTGTTATGCAAACTTGAATACAGCGTAAGAGATAATGGCCCAAAGAGAGAATGTGGCTGGGGGCTAGTTGTAGATTATTATCAGGTGTAAGTTTCAGATAAATTTTGAGATAAAAACTTGTTGGGATTGTTTCAAGACTTGATTCCTCAAGGTCGCTAATTTAGCATGTAGGAAGTGGCAGATTTTATTAAATTTAACTAAGAAGAGGTGCAATTATGGGAGCAAATAATCCTAACTTAACAAGAAAGACTTTGGTTTTAGCTGTGACGGAAGATTCTGTAGGAACACCAGAGGTGATGACAGCTTTCGAGGGATCCGGCACCACCGGCTCTAGTTCCGCTGCGATGTTGATTTTTGACGAGATCAATCCGATTTCGATGGATGCGACGGTTGTTGACGTTGCTCCAGTTCGTGCTTCGCTTTCCAAGTATAAGAATTTAATTGGTCGTCGTCTTTATAACATTCGACCGAAGACTCACCTTATGGCCTCTAGGGGCATTTCTCGTAACCCTAAGGACGAGAATGGCGATGGAATTGCTGTTGGCACCAGTAACGTCGGCGATGCCGATAATTATATTACAGGCACAGGGGAGGCTATCATAGCTTATCAGAGCGGCTCCACCGCCCCCTTTACTAATTTGGTTAGTAATACCAACCCCCAAGAAATAAATGTCCCATTCTATGGTAGTCTTTTTAGGGCTTGCGGACTAAAGGAAGCAATAACCCTTGGGGTGCAAAGCAATACACAGGGACAGGTCGCATATACGCCCCGGTCATCGGATTTTGAGTCTTGTACGATGCATGTTTATGCGGACAAGATTAAGCATGTGTCCAGTAGTGTTTTTGGAACTTTCACTCTTTCTGGGAATGCGGGAGAGGGAGCCGAGCTTCAGTTTGATATGCGCGGAACCTATAATCTTCCTACGACGGCGACGACTGTCCCCACACCCACATACCCTAAGGATAACAAAAAGCTTATCCAGGCAGGGGTGTCAGCTAATAGCGAGGCCGGGTGGAGCATTGGTGCCACAAATGGAGATGGTACTGGTGGATTTGTAGCGGGGGACCCGATTGTGCGCAGCTTTACTTTTGATGCTGGGGTTAACGTAATTGAGCGAATGGACGCCAATTCTCAATTTGGCCTGCAGGGACTTTTCATTACGGACCGAACTCCTACTCTTGAGCTTGTTGTCGAAGTGGAGAGTGATCTTGCCACTGCTTCCGATCCTGGTGGGAATAATTCAATCTTTAATCCGATGAGCGACTTGGCTGATGCATCTGGTGAGCAGGTTCGCCATGAGATTAAGTTTATTCACGGGGATGATGGTACGGAACTTGGGAGCTTTGAAAAGATTGGTTTCCTTTTCCCGGCTGCTCAGCTCGTTGATGTGCAGTATGCCGATGATCAGGGAATTAGAACTTACACCCTTAGCTACAACATAACTTCGGATTTAGATGATCGGGATTATGGTATCGTATTTGGTGCTTCGAAGCTAACGAACCTAACCACCACTACTTTCGGTTGGAGTTAATTGGTATTGCTCCATTAATTTAGGTAGTTAAAGATAATTAAACATATTGCACCAAGTAAAAATTTAATATAAGTTAGAGAAGATCGCCATAGCGGCAGATTGTTAGAATATAGGAGAATAGAGTATGTCTTTTTTACCAGACGGTTTAGAGTTGGAAGACATTGATGATAACCTCGTTGATGTTTATGTTTGTCAGGCAGATGAATCCGGACCTAAGTTTAGCTTAAAGGTTCGGGTTCTCCCGATTAAGGAGTATCGAGCAGTATTCGCAAAGTTGAACCAGAGCGAAGGCGGCGGTTTCAGGAAGAACCAGAGTAATCAGGACAAGGTTGACCGAGACTACCTGAAGCGAGTCGTGAAGGGTTGGAGCGGTCTTACTGTTTCGAACTGGAATGAGATCGTTCGTGATGGTCGTAAGCTCGGTGGAGAAAAGATGGAGGAATATGCGAAGAAGCATACCGAAATCGATTTCTCTGATGATGCATGTTTTTACTTGTATCGAAACACTTGGCCTCAGGATTTCGGAAACAAGATTTTTGATGTACTTCAGGCTGGAGCCGCTGAGGAAGAGGAGTACGAAGAAGAGTTAAAAAAGATTTAGAGGACTTCGCTCACGCAATTTATCAGAACGATGTTCCTAAGTCCTGTGAGGATTGTGAGCGAATGCAATCTCACAGAGAAGACCCCGACATTTGCTACTATGTAGATCACGGCAAGACTGAATCGTGCCCTTTTAATATTCTTAGAAGGAAAAGTGACCTTGCAAAGATATATCAATTTGCAGCTCACTGTATTGAAAAGCACGAAAAAACTGAAGAGACTAAAACTACGAGCCTTTCTGCTGGACGTGCCCGTGGTAAAATAAAAAAGGTCGAGTACAGTCTATCGATCGAAAAATTCAACTTTGCTTGCAGTCTTTTCGCCGTAAAAGACGAAGACAGGCTAGAGGCTCTTCAGTGGGCCTCTAGCCTGTCTAGAGCAGCAAGCGAAGCCCCCGAATGGGAAATCATCAAGGCCCGCAAGGCTAGGTGGAAGAAGTAATATTATTGTTTTCTATTTTACTCCTCACCTAAATATAGGTAGAGTTGAGTATCGCTTATTGCTTTATTTGAGCTTTAAGTCCTTTGTCTAGAGAACAATATATGGCGCAAGATGACTCAAAAATTACACTAAGTTTCGATGTTACAACTGAACCAGGATCGATAAGGTTAGTCGAGAACACTGGCAAAGTAGTTACTGACTTTGGGAGAGCTGCGGAGTTCACCGCTGACAAAACCAATGAAGTTGCAGCTACTATGGCTATCGTAAAAGATGCGGTACCTGGAATGATTGCTGGTTTAGATAGAGCAAAACATACTTTCTTAGATATGGAAAAAGGGGCTAGGGGCTTAAACGAGAGTGGCTTGGAGTTAGTAAAAGACAATGTTACCGCAATCCGTAAAGAACTAGGCTTTATGGGTGTAAATTTCCAGACACTTAGGGAAATGCATGGGATTATCAAGGATATCCGATTTAGCTCCATGTTATCAGGGTCAGCGATTGGCGGAGTAACAGCAAGGGTACAAACTTTATTAAGAAATGTAAACTGGGTTCTATTTCCATTAAGAGAACTAAATACACAATTAGCTATCACTGATCGATATTCTGGTATTAAGCTTCCTATTGAGTTTCGGAAAGATGGTAGTCTTAGATTTCCAGAAGTCCAAACTAGGACCAAAGAAGCCACCGGAATGGGCCTTAGTTTTCGGGAAAAACAGAACAGAGAGGAATACTTTAAAAAAATAGGTCAGAGGCTTGCCGATGATAAATCATATGAACAAGAAAGAAAATTTTGGGTTAACACGCTTAGAAATCAAATTGCAATAGAAACATCTAGAAAAAAGAGTTCCGAAATAGCGAAGGAGCGAGGATCAGATCCTGGGTTTCAAAAACTTCTCGGACTTTTCGGCACAGGATCTTTCATATCCGGGAGGGAATTATTTACCTCACCTCAGTTTACAAAGATCCGACAGGCATTTAACCAGGGTTATAAACAATATGAGCGGCTTGTTAATGATCTCCAAAAAACCCCCAAAGGGAAAGAGGTCGTAGAATTATTTGAAAAATATATACCTGGGCTCGAGGCTGGGGAGTATGGTGGTAATAAAATGATCTGGAGGAATAAGGGTTCTTTTCTTTCACCTCTTGGAGATAACAAGAGTAGGAGATACCAATTTCTGGGGATTGAAGACATGGTGCCAGCGAATCAGCTATTTGATGCGGACACGGTCTTGGGGCAATTACTTACTTTACGTCGCACTTCTACACAGAGAAGAACTGCACGGCAAATAAGTCTCATAGATGATTATTATAAAAAACTTAGAAAAACAGAACAAGGTAGAGAAACCTTAGAGTTCTTTGATAAATATCACCATCTTGCACCTACAGATCAGCTTATACCTAATCGTATGGGGATTGTGCAAAAGTCGTCTAGCCCCGTTGCAAAGGTTTTGGCAAATCCCGTCGAGTCAAAAGGGACCGTCGAGAGGGTTGTTGGTGGCATGAAGTCCCCGCTATGGTTGAGTGATTATGAAAGGACCGGGGAGTTCAGAGATTTCATAGTTATCGAGCCAAGGAGAACAGAGAAATTAGAAAGATTATTAGCAAATGCAAAGACTCCTCTAGAGAGGGGGGCTCTCTTAAGCGACGTAAGTATGTACAAGCCCTTTGTGTCAAGCGCATTTTCTGAAAAACGGAGCATGAAAGACTATTCTGTAATTAGAAAAACTTCGGAAGATCTACCCTCAAATAATGTGGCAAAAATTCTCGCGAGTCAGTATCCGTTTGTTGCAGGAAAGCATTCCGAAATTTTACTTAGTCAGCTTGATAAGCATGGTAAAGCTCGTATTAGGAATATTATGTCGGAGATGATTCCTGAGATGCGGGAGTTTGAGTTGAGAAGGTCCGCTCCTCTTACTCCGCCTATTGATAAGCCGCAATTAACACAGCAAATACGTGCATCAAAAATGCCTAGCGGCGAATTAGTTTTCAGAAGCGCCCAAAATATGGAAGTCCCTGACAGGTTCAGGGGAGATCCTGAAATAAAAGGACTTCTGAGAGAGATTGACAATCTTAATAGGCAGAGTCAAAGGCGTGTAGAATTATTAGAAGAAGATAAACTTACCCGGGACGAACTAGTCGGGTCCCTTAGGAAAATAATGGAGGATGTAGACTACATTGACCCGTTTAGCAATAATATTCGAACCAGAGAAAACGCAGCAAAATTGATAATGTCTCTTCTGGGAATGAGAGACAGAATCCTTAGAATGGAAAGGGAGGGGATTAGTTCTGTAATTAAAGTTGGGGGTATAATTATTGATTCTCAACCTCGCTCCGATAATGATATGCCAAAGAGGTTCAGGCTCATCGGAAGGGGGGAGGTTGATCCTAAAAGAATAGCAGACGAAGTTCTTGAACCCCCCGAGTACATTGAGGTGAAGAGGCAGGCAGAGGCTTTGATGATGAGGGCTTTAGCGGGAGAAGACGTTGGGAAAAGGAGATTAATTGACGGTAAACCGAGCGAAGATTGGAGAGACTATACGACGGGTCAGGGTCCCGCCAGGGGGTGGGTGGAGACTGCCCTTGGAAATATAGATTCGGGCACAAGAGTTTTATATAGAGAGAGTTTGGCTTTCAGAAGAAGTGGGTATGCGAGCACAGCTGAAATAGCTGGGATGTCAGATTCAGAAAGAACTAAATACCTCGCAGGTCTAATGATGGGGGCAGGGTTCGGTTCGGATCCAGGTTTTCTTATGCTTACAAAATCGCAGTATAGCATGGACGAATCATTTACGGGTCCGAATATGAAAAAAGCCCAAAGTATTTTTGAGAAAAATCGTGCGGAACTGTTTCCAACTAAAATTGACGACCGAGAACAACTCGAACAAGAACTGCGGTATGCGGTGGCTTACGGCGATGATAAAACTGCGGATATATTGAGGAGAGAATTAGATGAACTCAACAAAGCTTCGGCAACCAAGACTTCGAAAACCCCCTCAATAGAAAAGTCGCAAGTTTTGCAAATGCTTGATCAACTAAAAATGAATCAACTTCGAGATGTGGCAAATGCGTTGGAGTCTGGAAAATCAACAAAAAAAGCAGAATTGATAGGTAAAATTGTTGATAGTGCTTCACCTGATGACATCCTTGATAAGGTCTCTAATATGTACAAAGAAATTGGAGCAATTGAATCTTTAGATCCAATATCAAGCTCAATTAAAGAAGCTGCAGACAAGGCTAGGGAAAGAGCAAAACAAAATTTATCTTTCTATGAAGATAATTATAACACTGTTAAAGATCTAACCTCGACAGTCAATAGAACTAAGCCCCAATTGGGTTCTAAAATAGCCAACACAATGGAAGATTTAAATGCCTTTGCCCAAAAAACGGCGACCGAGATCATGAAGTCGGAGATGTTTGATTCTTTCATTAACGATTTTGTTAAAAGAAATGTGAAAAATATTTTAGGCCATGAAGAAATTGAAACTGAAGCAGAGTCTGATCGTATCGGGCGTTTCAGAAATAAAATAGTAGGACTTTTATCAGAAGCTGTTTTTAATGCAGCACTAGAAACCATATCAAAGGAACGTGGTTATGCGATGAGTCACTATGTGGATTACGCGGATCGAACTAGATCTCAAATTGTAAAATTTAATCCGCTAGAAGAATTTGACGAAGAAGGAATCACTAGCTCAGCAGCGAAGTCTGTCGATAGAAGCTTTGCGGCTAATTTGGTTCGTGCGTTTGAGCGTATCACAGCGCAGATGGATCTGGATCTTGATAAAACTGGACGTTCCGGCATTGGATTTTTCGGCTTCGAAGATGCACTACGCAGAGTAGAGGGAAATATTGGAACAAATCTAGTAACACTTCTAGAGGCTATAAGAGATCCGGATACGGGTAAGAGGCCTAACGAACAGGTGTCAATGGTTCCTAAAGATGCAAATCCGATGGCGATAATAAGTGCTTATAGAAGGACTATTCCAGACAACCCAGAAGCACAAGAAAAAGCAGCTGAGGAATTGACTAAGCTGGTAAACTTATATGCAGATCCCGGTAGCGCATACGAAACAGCGGTAGTTAGGTGGACAGATATGGATGGTGCAACGGGGGGGGCACTAGAGAAGAAGGGGGGCACTAAAGAAGAAGGGGAGCAGAAGATTCTTACAACAACAGAAGCGATCAGATATTTGCTGCAAATGTCGGCAGATATGTCATATATCCAGCAGGTAACCCTTGGTCAGATAGACGACATGATTGCCCGGATTATGAGTGGAGGAGAAGGATGGCCAGATCCGACCAAGAGGCTAACAAGACCGATTAAAATGTCTAGATCCGATCGTGATTTACTAGGGTTTCCAGGTGAAAAATATGGAGCAGACGATGACGAGTTCGCAACCGTTCCAAGAAAAATGCCAGGAGAGATGGTTCCAGTTTTTTTAACTGGAGACTATGGCAATCCCGATAATTTCGCAGAAACGATGGGAGTTCCTCAAATTGGAACATTTGGTCCAATATCTAATAACAAAATCGAAGGACCTAGGATTTTTGGCGCAGAATTCTTAGATTTACTGGACCCAAGAAGAGCGACAGTAAATGTTGCAGACTTTATGGAAAGCAATGGTCCTATTGGTGGGGGGGGTATATCTTCTCGTGATATGATATCAGTTGTCGATGAGTTAAATTCAGAGATCATCGCTAATTCCGATGAGAATAAGGAATTTATGCAATCATTCGAGGATTGGCAAAAGTCTATTCGAAAGTCTATTGAAAGTAAGATTATTCCGACCGGAACTCCAGGGGACCTAGATAATACAGGGACCAGTGTAGACCTATTGTCCCAAGACACAGTAGAACAAATTGTCAGTAATTCGACGAAAGCAGGGCAAGAAGTATTTGCCGATGAAATGTTACAAAAGCTTGATAGAAAAAGCAGTGCCGTAACATTAAGCCCTGAAATGCAGAACACATTAGGAATGACGCCCCTGGCTCTTCAGTTTGAAGAACTGCTTTACAATACCCAGCTTAGCAAGTCAACGCAATTTGCTAAGCTTTTTGGGTTTGATGAGCCTTCTAGCTTTCTGAGCCTCTTGGCTCCAGAGAAAGATTTAAAACAAGTGCTTAGTGAACTACCAATGAAGGAAGTTCGCGAGATAGCGAATGAGCTTGGTGCTGGGAAAGCACGTTCGAAGGCTAAATTAATAGGTGAGATTATTGGTAATGCCACGCTTGATGCCATCTTAGCACAGCTCACTGGTGGAAATATTGATAAGGCAATGCGGTGGTTTGATATTTATCGAGAAGAAATGGAGGCGAATTTCGACAAATTCGTAAGGCTATTGGCCCGAAGACCAGAATCATTTATGACCCTTCAGGGCAAGGATGTTGTCCCTGAAGCAGCAGATCTTCTATTGAATGCTCGGGCCAACCCTGAGATAGCTAAGGAATTGGGGTTAGATAATCCTAATGCAAATAAGGTTGATGCACTTAGAGCATTAGAACAGTTCCCGACTGGGGTGCTAATGTATAGCACTCGGACTGGTGCAGCTGCTGAGTCTCCGTCACGCACCGAACAAGATATAATAGAATATAAAATTAAACTTGACGGTTACAAAAAAATGACCGACGAAGAGCGCACAAAAAATATGAGGGAAGCAGTGGCTCGGCGTGATCAACTAGGGTTATCTAGACCAGAGATAGACGAAGGAGAAGAACGAGGTTTTGTAATGATCCCCTATGGGGGAGAAACTTATGGACTTTTGAGTCCTGCTCAAAATCCTGAACTCCGAAAAGATCGGATTCAGAACTTTAGAGACGCTATGAAGGTGGCCAGACTCCTAAGAGAACGCAGAGAGGAAAAAGAAAAAGAACGCCAGGCACTCGAGGCCCGGGAAGCAACACGCCAGGAACTCTACCCGGAATTCGACCCGAACCAACTTATTTTCTCTTTCGATAAAGATGCAATGGATGGAAATATAAAAGCAATCCAAGAACAAAAAGCGGCCCAGGAAAAAGAACGCCAGGCACAAGAAGCGTCCAATAAAAAAGCAGCTCAGAAATCCAGAGATTTGGACAATCAAGATAGGTCCGCAAAGATGGATAAGGAGGCCCAAATTGCTAACTATGAATTATTTGAAGAGTTGGCAAATAGAAAGGCAAGGCTGGCATTCGCTACATTAGTAGCTGAACATAGGGCCGCAACGATTAATGAGATGAAAGAATTTTTAATCAAGTTGAGTCGAGAAGATAGCCAACTTTCTCTTGGTCTCCCGGAACAACTTCCTTTTCCTTTCCTTTTCGATAAAAATGCAGAAGAACCAGTTCAGCCTTTGATGCAACAAGGGCAGCATCAATTTTTCCTTCCTTTTAGAGCCCGCGAATTAAACCCAGATGTCATTGAACTTCCGGATATTTCTGGAACTCCTGATGCCCTGAAGTCTTTGGGCAACACCAGCACAAGGGAGTATTGGGCGGAAAAGGACCCCGAGGGATTCAAATGGTTTAATACTCTTGTAGATCAATGGGGGCAAGCAGTTGCTGAAAATCATTTTACGACTAATCAGGCGGCAGAAGAAGTTGCTAAAATTATGCGTGGCTACTGGGTACATCCCGAACTCATTAGGAATTCTATAATGGAAGCCGCCCAAAAAGCGAAAGCAAGCAAAAAGGCCATTATGGAAAATATTGCCGCACAGTCGAAGAGAGTATTAGCCTTAAACGACCAGTCTATAGGAGGCCAAGCCTTAATTAGCAGCGGTGTCGGTGCAGGTTTCGGTGCAGGTTTCGGTGCAGGTTTCGATGCAGGTATCGGTGGCGGTGGCGATGGTGGTCGCGGCGGCGGAAGAGGTGCCGGTGGCGGTGGCGGTGGTGGTCGCGGCTTCGGAAAGGCTGCTGGCGGATTCGCAAGCGAGGAATATCTTGGTAGATTTAATAGAGCTTTTAGTTCGACGCTCAGCGATAATGCTATTGGCAAATTGAATACACTAATAGCGAACACGGACAAAAGTTTTGTCAGTTTATCTGGTGCCTTCCAGGGGTTCATGAGGTTTCCCGGGAAAATACTGAGAGCTGCATTCAGAATGTCCGGAGCGTTTTATGTTTTAAGTCGAGCAATTTATGGAGTTCAGACTGCTTTCAATTTCCTGACCAGCGGGTTTCAAGAACAAATTGAAATGCAGGAGTCATATAAAAAATTAAAATTACCAGTTGAGGAGCTGAAGAACGTGCGGCTTGCAACTACAATGACAGCAACTTCATTTGCTGATATGGAAGTTGTATTTAAAAACTTCTCGCGAGCAGTTGATAAAGCATCGGAAACCAAAGTAAATAGATACAACGCTGCTCTTACATCTCTTGGATTTGCCGCTGAAAGGATATCAAAAGGAGATATTGGCCAAGGCGAAATATTGCGTAATCTTCAAAATTTTCTAAATGAATCTGGACCTGGAACCGCTAAGTCCATTGAGATATTGAGTACGCTTGGAGGCAGAGGCGCATTCAAGCTTCTTCCTCTTTTGGATTTCTATAATAGAGATGA
>Ga0255743_10002827_pt1 | contig 14066 bp, 10 predicted proteins | sample 101ome_19_FD_179950 | JGI IMG/M metagenome (GOLD analysis project Ga0255743, IMG submission 179950) | Coastal salt marsh microbial communities from the Groves Creek Marsh, Skidaway Island, Georgia - 101405AT metaG (version 2) | ecosystem: Environmental > Aquatic > Marine > Intertidal zone >... | reverse complement strand
TCTTCTCCCCGCCGACGCGCCCGCTCGAGGACCGAGCCGCGCGCGAGCCGCGTTGTCTCTCGACGACGGCGCGCGCGCGCGCTCGGGATCGCCCGAACGCCATCCGTCGTCGTCGAGCGGGCGCGTTCATCCTGGGGCGGTTGGATCGGATCGGATCGGGTCGGGCCGATCGGGTGCTCGACGTTCGGTCCGCGTCGGGTCTCGGCGACGGGGCGGCGGTGACGACGACGACGACGTCGGCGAACGAACGAACGACCTCCGCGTTCGGCGCGGCGCCGCGCGGGGTCGATCGGTCGCCGGTTCAAACGTCCCCGTCTTCCAGCCCTCACCCACCCGTGGGTGCTCGCTCGTTTTCGCACACCACGCACGGGTCGTATCTCTAGGCGTATCTATGAGTGACGACGACGACGACGGGTGAAAACGCGGTGGAGGTTGAGGACGTTGGACGTTGGACGCCGAGGAACGACGAACGAGACGGGCGCGGAGGGCGACGACGGGAGTTCCGGGCGAAGCACCGCCGAGGACGGACGACCCGACCCGTCCGCGCCGTCGTCCGTGCCGTCAACCATCATCGTCCATCGTCCGCCCATCCATCCCTTTGCATCGGGGATACGCCGATACGCTTTTTTTTGAAGTCGAGGTGGTTGAATTTCTACGAGTACACACTGTTTGCTCATACAAATATGTTTGGCTGAGCTGTTTCATCGTCTGAGCGAGAGACTAACCGCGCGCGCGCTTCGTCTCGCTCTTCCGTCGCCACGCAGGCTCAAGACCCGCGCCATGACCAAGACCCGCGCGGCTCGCGGTCCGGTTGCCGTGTCCGCCAACGCCGACCGTCCGGTCTGGTACCCGGGCAAGGCGCCGGCGGCGCACCTCGACGGCTCCCTCCCGGGCGATTACGGCTTTGACCCGCTCTCCCTTTCTGCCGATCCGGAAATGAAAAAGTGGATGGTCCAAGCCGAGCTTCAACACGCCCGCTGGGCCATGTTGGGCGTCGCTGGCATTGTCGCGCCGGAACTTCTCACGAAGATTGGCATCGCTGACTTGCCGAACTGGATCGACGCCGCCACTTACGAGTACTGGGCGCCGGGCGGCACCCTCTTCTTCATTCAAATGGCGATGTTCAACTGGGCCGAAATTCGCCGCTGGCAAGACATGAAGAACCCGGGCTCCGTCAACACGGACCCGCTCTTCGGCTACAACGCGAACGACACCAACACGGATGTCGGCTACCCCAAGGGTCTCTTCGACAAGTTCGGCTGGGCTAAGGATGAGAAGACCACCGCGGAGCTCAAGCTCAAGGAGATTAAGAACGGCCGCCTCGCGATGGTTGCCTTCTTGGGCTGCTGCGCCCAAGCCGTGACCACGGGTACCGGTCCGGTTGACAACTTGTTCTCCCACATGGCGAACCCGGGCGCCATCGGCGTCTTCACCTCCCAAGGCTTGTAAGCGCCGTTGCGTTGGAACCTCTTAGAGAATTAAACTTTGCAACGAAAACAAACAAACCGCATATAAAATTATCTTTCCGTCACTCTTCTTCACTCTACAATTCAAGGCGACGCGCTACTAGTCGCTGCTACAGGCTATGCTTAACAAAATATTTTGAACACGTCGTGTGTTCTCCCCTCTTACGCGTCCTCGAGCTCGCCGTCATCGTGGAGTTGCTTTGCGATGACGGACGCCCACTCGCCTTGCGCGTACGCAAGCTTCACCTCTTCCGCGCTGAGCTCGCGAACTCTCGACACCGGTCCGTTCGCCCCACGCACGGTTGTGCCACCAGAAATCGTCGTGCCGAACACCGTCGAGTTTTGAGCCGACTCGAGCACCGGCAGCGGCGGGACGCCCACAGATATCATGCCGTGCTGCATGAAGAATGAATGAAACGTCATGAGTGAGATCTCGTGTCCACCGTATCCTTGTCCAGGTCCACCAACCTCGGTGAACGAGCTTCCAATCTTCCCCTTTAACGCGCAGCCGTTCGCGTGAAAGCTCGCCAGTCGGTCAAAGAACAGCGACATCTCTGGCGCGAGCCTACCGTGTCGCGTCTGAGCGCCAAAAATGACGCAATCGCTCTCTAGTATGTCTTGCGGAGTCACGATGGCGCAATCTAAAATCCCCCTCTCGTACGCCGACGCGTCCTCCTCCGCCCTCGTCGTGTCCCGCACTCGAAACACGCGCACGTCCGCACCCTCAACCGCTCGAGCGCCCTCGGCGATGACGTTCGCCAGCGTCACCAAACGCGCCGTCTTACTGAAGAAAACCACGGAGACGCGAAACACCATCTTCTTCCTCTGTTTTTTCGCGGGTCCCGCCGAGACGCGTCTCCGTCGCCGTCTCGCGTCCGTCGCTCGTGACGTTCGAACGGTTGAACACCGTTCGACCGGGCGAGACTGCCTAGGGTTGGGAGGCTACCAAATGTAAAGTAAACTAAATGCCCACGCGAAGTCCACGCTGGATAACGTGAAAGTAATCAATCCGCTTCAACTCTGCGCGCGGCGGCACTCGCTCACTCGCGCGGCGTCCGCGCTCCCGAGGTTTGACACTCCGTGAGAACTCGAGCTCTCTTTTGATTTTTTTTTGGTCATGTTCACGGCACCGAGCGGTGGGTGCTTTCGAGTGTGTCCCTCATGTCGAGGGTGCGGTGTCACCAGAGGAGGGTCCCGTGCGGCGACGACGACGACGACGACGGTCGGCGCGATGTCGGGTGGTCGGCGTGATGAACGCGTCATCATCGATGGTGGCGTGACCAGTTCTGGGACGAATGACCTCGTCGCCTCGGATGAGCGCACGAGCACGAGCGGGTTGAACGAGGGCGTCGTCGGGTCTTCTCGACGCAGAGCGCTCATCGCGCTGGGAGCGGCGACTCTGAGCTTGGCTGGCGTCGATGTCGAACGCGCGAACGCTGAATTGGGACCGAACGATTGCTTGGAGTGCGGTGGACGAGGCGTCGTCGCGTGTGACATGTGTGGAGGCACGGGCAAGTGGAAGGCTCTCAACCGGAAGCGCGCGAACGATACCTATGAGTTTACCGAGTGTCCTCAGTGCTTTGGTCGCGGAATTCGCGTCTGTCCCGTGTGCTTTGGCACCGGTGAACGCAACGTCAAGGGCCTCTTGCGCAGAACGGAAGCTACCGAACTGGTCAAGGCTATGCAACGCGGCGAGCTTCGCCCGGGCGACGTGCAAAAGCTCATCGAAGAGGGCCGGATGATGAAATCAGAGCAAGGCTCGTTCGCCGCCGCCGACGCGCCGGCGGTTGTTTCCGCACCGGCGCAGCGCGAGTTCTTGTGAGGTAAGAACGCGTGAAAGTGCCGCGTCGCGTCGTCCGGATTTGTTGTTTTTAAAGGGGCTGTTTACGCTCTCTTTTAGATGCTACCGTTATGAAATTACAACTACTACTTTTTAGAGAAGTTTTCGTCACACTCATCCTTCGCTCGCCTCTTGCAGACACTCGATGAATAACTTTTTAACACCTTCCCGCGTCGGCTTGTTGAGAGACTTGGACGCCAGCTGTAAAAAGTCTCTCTTACGTCGCCGGAGTTCGGCCAAGGTGAGCACGCGCGAGCACCTGAGCGGCGGCATGTCCGGGCCGAATGAGTACGCCGAGCAACTGCCTCCAGCGTTTCGTTGCGCCTCCATGATGGCGTCCACCACCTCTTGCGTCGCCCTATCCATCTCGTAACGCATGTTGGTCTCGCTCAAAGGTGCATTCTGTGTCGCTTTATTGGGAGTCAGCGTTCGAGCGCTCGGTTTCGTACTCGAAGCGTCGCCTCGAACGTGCGCGCACACCGCGTCCAATATGTCTTCCTCGTGCCCCGGCGTATCCGTCGCCGGCCGAAACGTAAAGAGCGGGGAGTCCCACCGATTGCTCGCGATCGGGTGCTCGAATCGAAAACACAAATCTTCAAGTATGGCATCGTCGTACGAATCCTCTCCTCTCGCTCGTCGCTCTTCGTTCCAAGCCTTGACATTTTCGTCGCTCGTCTCCACGTACACGACGGCGTACCTCGACGCCGCCGCGCGGGCGACGCACCACAGCTCGTATCTGAATCCCTTGATTGCGTTGAGCGAATCTAGTATCACACACGGACCGGACCGATGCAAGCTTCGATCGCACGCGCTTCTCAAGCCCCCTCTCGTCATCTTTTCCTTGGTTGCGTTTTCGTACGCTTCGTCGCGCTTTCCCGCGTTGACGCTCGCCTCATCCACGACGACCACGTCCGCCCCGACATCGTCTCTTCCCAGCCGTTCTCGCAGCTTATCCACCGTGCGAGTCTTTCCACTCGAAGGTTTACCGCACACCACAACCAAACACGCCTCGGGACGTCGCCCGCGCATTCTGTCGAGTCGGTCACCCGAGAGAGAGAGAGCCGCCAGCCAGTGTGTGCGCGCGCGCGTTGTTTGACGCCGTTTCGTTTCCGTCCCCTCCCCGTCTCTCTCGCCGCCTCGGTGGTGACTCTGAAACGACGACGACGACTGAGCGCACTCGGCACGCGCGCGTCGTTTACCCCGGACCGGTCGATCGATCGATTCAACGACGCCGCGCACTGGCGAGAGGCACTGACGACACCGTTCGTCACGCGTAAAGTCCTCTCCTCTCCACCCTCACTGTTTACCTCGGTTCTTCCGGGCGGGCGCGAGAAACGAGGGAAACCGACAGAGAGACGAACGGACGGACGAGGAGACGGATCGAACCGAGAGCGCGAGTGAAACCGACATGGGTGGTAAGCGCAGGCGCGAGGGATCGACGGAGAAAGACGAGGTTGTTGAGAAATCACAAACACTTCTCTCCACTCGAACGGATGAACCGGGAGAGACGACGACGACGACGACGACGACGACGACGACGACAAAGCTAGGTGAAGATGATCACACGAAGAGTGATGCCGCGAGACTGGTGGCGCAACACTACAGCGGTCGGTCGAACCAGACGACGGCGCAGAGAAAGCAGAGCGTAATCTATCGTCTGCGTTGCCTCAACAACTGGGTGAAATCGAACCTGCTTCAGCACCACCTCAAGCCCGGCGATCGAGTGATGGATTTAGCGTGCGGTAAAGGTGGCGATTTAAGAAAGTACGCAAAAGCAAACATAGGGTCTTACGTGGGTGTGGATATCGCCTTGGAGAGCGTTCGAAGGGATGCGGTCGGGCGATACAATAAGGAACACGCGAGAGAGTTTCCCGCGGTCTTCATCGCGGGCGACGCCTTTCTCGTCGATCTCGCCGCCGTGCTCCCAGAACACGTGCGCACGCTTGATGTCATCTCGTGTCAATTCGCGATTCACTACTCGTTATCGACCGAGCAACGCGCTCGGCGAGCTCTGAGAAATGTTTGCAAAATGTTGAGGCCGGGTGGATATTTCATCGGCACCACGGTTGATTCCAACGTGCTCGTTCGCAAGCTACGCGAAGCCGACGGGCTCGCCTTTTGGAATCCCGTGTACGAGGTTGAGTTTGACGAGGCATTCAAGAGCAAAACGTTCCCCACGAGCGAGACTGGTGGGTTTGGAATTGAGTATACATTCACGCTCGCGGACGCGGTGACCAAGTGCAGAGAGTGCATGGTGCCGAAAGATGTTTGGGTCGAGCTCGCCGCGGAATACGGGTTAGAACTCGTCGAGTGGCAAAACTTTCACGATTACGTGCACACGCAGCTCACAGGAGAACAGACGCGCGAGCGAGCGTCTGGATTGTGGTCGCAAATAATGGGCGACGAAGCCATGTCGATGACGGATGAGGAATGGGAAGCGGCGTATCTGTACACAGTTTTCGCCTTTAGGATGTCTGGTAGCGCCGAGAGCGCCGCTGCGGCTGTATTCAATCGCAAACCTCCGGCCGAGGCGTGTAAGATTGAACAAGACGCAGTTCTCGTGCTCGAAGGGGCGGCGTAGAGGGAGGTTTGTTTCCTCCGCGACGCGTTGAGTGTAATTTTATTTTCATTTTGACTGACAACATCTGGCTCTCTGCTGTTCGACTTACATCGGCATGAGAGTGAAAGTTTGCGTCTCAACCGTGGAAACACCGTCGATGGCACCGAGCTCGGCGAGGATATCAGCCTCCGGGGCGAAACCTTCGGCTTCCCACTTGCCAAAGTCATCGGCGGACATGGAGGTGATGATCTTGAAGTCCAAGCAGCCGCCGCAGACGACGCGCTGAACGGTACCCTTCGCCTTGAGCGCCGGGAGGTGCTTGGCGAGGACTTCTTGAGCCTTTTGCAAAGAAGCCTTGTCGTTATCCGCAGACCACTTGCAGCGTTGTTCGCGAGCGACGGTGTCGAAGCTCACACCCTTGGCTAAGGTTCGCGTCGAAAAGTAATCAATCCAATCCAGTCAGTCCTCTGAAGCGGTCGCGCTCTCTAAACTCCCTTCAAACGGGACGGGAATCGTTTCCGAAAATGAACCCTCCGCGGGCGCTCGCGAGAACCCTTCGAAACGTCACCCCGGGCGAGGTTTTTCCCTAGCCCGCGCGTCGGACGTCGGCGGGGTCGTTCGTTGATGTTGACGATGAAGGATGATGACGTACTGATTTCAATCGAAGCCATGGTTCTGACGCTCGCTCTTCTTCGAGACGCGACGGTGACTTGTCTGGTGGCGAAAGCGGCAACCTTGGAGGAGAGCGCGATTTGAGACATTGAAGGCTGGTGGACGTCCTGAACGGGTCGTCACGTTCGAGCGTCGGCGAGTGACGCAGTCGGCACGGCGTCCGATCGGTTCGTCGTTCGAGATCGGATTACCGAGACGACTACTACCGGTCTACCGGTACCAGGTACAAGATTTTGTTAAACTAAAATTTAAAACGCGACCGACAAACTGGGAAGTGCGCGAGCGAGACACGCGCCCCTCCTTGCCTTGTCTTGTTTTTCTTTTTTATCCGTCCAGCGCCCGCCCTCAGTCCCGGTCGCGGTCGGGGTCGCGGTCGGGCACGAACGATTCGATGGCGACGTCAAACCTGACCAGGGCGACGACCCGGGCGACGACGCGCGCCCCCGTCGCGCCACGCCGCGCTCGCGCGAGTGCCTCTTGGCGCCGCCGGCGAGGCTCTTCGTCTTCTCCATCTTCTTGTGGGCACCCCGCTTTGGCGACCGATGACGCCGACGCGAATCGTTCGCTCGTCGTCGTCTCGCCGACGGTTTCATCGACGAAAGAGTCTCCCTCCGCGTTTTCGTCGGATGAAGTCGACGACCTCTTCGCCGAATTCGCCCAGTCGCACTGCGAGTTTACCGCGCGCGCTTTCACGACGGCTGCAGAGGTGGACGCGCGGTGCATGATATACATGAGAGCTTCCGGGGTTGGTTCGGCGGGAATGCGTCTGACTCGCGTCGCGTCTTGGCCGAGCGCACAAACTGTAGGTGAGAGCGCGGTGAACCTCTCGGGCGAGTGGGACGCGCCGTCTTCGTCGCCTTCGGAAGCGATAGACTGGGACGCCCCAGAGGATACGTTGGCGTCGCAGTCTATTTTTGAGTTGCCTTCGGCGAACGCAGTCGTCGCGTGTTTGACTTTTGAGGAAACAGTCGTCGGGCTTTTGGTCGTTGAACGCATCGGTAGCGACGTCGCTATCGCCCTTCCGCGAGAGCGTAGTCTCCTCGAAGCTTCCGCGGCGACATTCGTTCGGACGTGGGCGATTCATAGAAATCGAATCATGGCGGTCGCCGCCGCTTACAGAGCCGACAAGAGCGTCGGAGGCTATTTAAAAGAGTCCAAGCAGCCGCTCACAGCGCTTCGTACGCTCGGGAGCATGTTGAAGAATTATCTAGAGCCCGATGATCCGGCGGGGGACATGGCGTCTGCGCTTCTCCAGCAAGGCGATAAACTCGCCGAACTGAGTCAGCGATTAGAACGCGTCTTGTACCCGAGCGAGACGAATAGAATGATTAGCGGTAGCGACGCTGGGTTTAGTGGCGAACGCTCGAGGTCACGCCAAATGCTGCCTGGCGCTGGAAGTGCGGATGCTGAAATCGTATTGGACGCGGCGCGTTCGATAGATTCGGTATGCGATGTCACCCCCGTCGTGCTCACCCTCGTCGCAAGCAGCGACGTGGTGGCGACATCGAACGATGTCGTTATGCGGGCGCAACTTCCAGAATCAGCCGCTCCGCGAACAACCGTACGAGCAGACCCGAAAGACGTAAAGAGCGCATTCGCGCAGATGATTGATGTCGCGTTAATAGTCGCGCCTCGCATGTCTGTCGTCGACGTCTCGGTGCAAGAAGCCGTCGCGCGCGGTTCCGGCGTCACGGTGACGGTGACGGTGGATACGTCCGCAAACGCCGAAGCGATGGTCATGTTGAGTGAAGTGTACGAATCTCGCGGTTTGAGGATTGCGCAGAAACTTATTCAAGACAACGGCGGAGTCTTAGATGTCAACTCGACGAGCGACGGCCAAGAGCTCACCATGCGCGCGCGACTTCCCTGTGTATAAAGTAGATTTTTAACCGCTGGCGTGGCTGGCAATTCAGTGAAATCACCGTCTTCACTTAACGGCGCGCAACTTTACCCGCCGTGACGTCAACCCGAAAAAAACGTAGGCGCAAGAATAAGAACGCCAACCAACCCCTCATCGATCTCGCTTTCGGCGTTTCGAGGGCGTGTCACCACTCTGTCCCTGATAAAATAATCCTCGTCAACAGATGGCTGACGATGATGAATCCTCGAACGTTCTCCCCGTCTCGCGTTGTCCTTTTGGACACGGAACCGCGACGGTGGACCCGTACCCTGGATACGTTCACGGCAAGCACCCAGCTGTGTGCCCGCGCGGGTGCGTCCCGCTCAAGGCTGACGTCTCGAAAGCAGAAGCGCCCAAGGACAAGCTCAAGCGCGAGGCGACTGAATTCATCGAGCTGTATGGCAAGGAAAACAAGGTGAGCGAAGAAGATACGAAGCGAAGAGTCGCGGAAGTGTTGGAATCGATCGAATCCACGGGGACGTACACGCATACCGTTGATGAGATCAGACACGGCGCTCGAGTGAGCTGGCGGAACGCTCCCAAATGTATCAATCGCAAATTTTACAATACGCTCGACGTCATCGATGCTCGCGAGGCGACGACGAATGAACAAATGTTTGAGGCAATCAAGACGCACTTGAAGAGAGGCATAGGCGCCGATCACATTCCAGTGTTGATGACTGTTTTTCGACCGCAAACGCCCGGCACGGATGACGGCCCGAGAATTTGGAATTCGCAGTTGATTCGTTACGCCGGGCATCGCGGCGATGGCGAAGAAGTCATCGGCGACCCAGCAGAGTTGAACTTTACAGATACGATTAAAAAGTACTTTTCGTGGGTTCCAAAGTCTGGGTCGCCAGGCATGTTTGATTGCTTGCCGCTTGTTTTGCAAATCGATCCGAAACAACCGCCGAGCATCTTTGAACTGCCAGAAGAGTGTCTGCTTGAGGTGCCTATTCATCATCCTGATGTTCCTGAAATTTCATCTCTCGGTTTGAAGTGGTACGGTATTCCAGCAGTGTCAAACATCACTCTCGACCTCGGAGGCTTGCACTACACCGCCGCACCGTTCAACGGTTGGTACATGGTGACGGAGATTGCGACTCGAAATTTCGGCGACGAGAGCCGGTACAACTTGCTTCCAAAGATCGCCGAATCGATGGGAATAGACTCTTCCACGGAGGAGACTCTGTGGCGAGATCACGCCTTGGCTGCAATCAACTTTGCCGTGTTGTACTCATTCAAGCGCGCGCGCGTGAGCATTGTCGATCATCACACGGCGGCGGCTTCGTTCGCTCAATGGCACACCGAAGAGTTGAAAAATCGTGGATACTGCCCAGGCAACTGGAAGTGGATCATTCCACCCACGGCGTCGTCGACGAGCTCTATCTATTTGGGTTTAAACAAAATGACTGAGTACACGCTCAAGCCTGCGCTCGTCGGCGGCATGAGCGTAAAAAAGCTCGTCACGCGAGCCATTGCCAGCGGCTTTTTTACGCCATCCGGACCGAGCGGTGCGATGATGCGGGCGACATTGGCGGCTGCAAAGTGGACCAAGCGCGTACGTCGCGTTCACGGCGGCGTGGTTTTGTTTGCGTCCGATGGAGGTCGCACACAGTCTCGTGCGACGTGGATGTGGTCATTCTTACGGCAGCGCTTGCCCATGATTAGGCCGGTGAACATCGCGAACCCGGATGTCGACTTCAAGACAGCCATCGGAGCGTGCGAATTCATCATGCTTCTCGCGTCGACGACTGGTTCTGGACAAATACCCACCGGAAGTCAGCTCTTCTTGGACTGGGTAAACTCTGATGAAGGGAAAGACATTCTCAAAGATAAATATTTCAGCGTTTGCGCCTTTGGTTCTAGAGCCTACCCAAAATTTTGCGCGGGAGGGAAGCAATTTGCAGCCGCGTTGCGCGACGTCGGCGCCTCTGAGATGTTTGACGTCGTCTGTGTCGATCAGCTCGATTGCGAAGACGTGAGCGTGCAGAAGTACATGCGATCCGTGTTCGACTGGCTGCTCTCCAAAGAAAAAATGACGTCCGCCGTGAATCAACTACTCAAGGAAAGCCTGGCGAGTGGGAAGGCGATTCAGCCCCCGTTTGCAATCAAGCTGCTCCCTCACGACGTGCACGGAAAACGCACAGAATACGAGAGACCTGGTGTCACGGCGACGCTCGTGGAACGCGAAGTCTTAGGCTCCGCCGAACGATTGAGTACGGTCTCAGTGACGTTTGAGCTGCAAGACGTCAGAGTCGGCGTCGAGTATTACAAGCCCGGAGACCACGTCGCTGTTTGGCCACGTACGAGCGAAGCCCAAGGTCGATTTTTCGCTGCGCACTTTGGCATCGAGTACAAGGAATTCATCGAAATCGTGTCGCTCGATGATTCAGTCTTTTCATCGAAGCGCGCCATCGACCCAGCCATTCCGCGTCGAGTCTCTGTCGCCGACCTTTTCACGAAGATCCTCGACATCAACGCCGAACCGCCGGCGGAAATGCTCGCGTCGTTGGCAAACTACGTCGATGAATCTGAGTGCAAGCAAATGCTTGAAAAGCTTGCTCGCGAAGAAGACTTTCGACGAGAGTGGTTGGAACAGACGGGTGCGTGCGTCCGAACGATCTTTGAGCAATTCCCCACACTGTCGACGATTCACCGCCGTGAAAAGGCGGTTGGTTTGACAATGCTTCAGGATATACTGCTACAAATCCCCAAGCTGAGAGCACGCTTTTACTCAGTCTCGAGTGCCCCAGACGTGTGCGGTAACGCGCGCTTTGCGCTCACCGTCGGACGGCTGGTGTATCGCAGCGCTGATAACAGACGCATCAATCTCGGATTTTGCAGCGATTTCATCGCGACGCTACCGATTGGTACGAATGTCACGGTCGAGCTGCGACCAGCGCCCATGTTCAGAATGCCAAAGTCGAACGCACGACCAATCATTATGCTCTGCGCAGGGACGGGTATCGCGCCGTTCAAGGGCTTTGTCGATCAATTTACTGCGCGCTCTGAACCGACTGCCGAAGCGTGGCTTTTCTACGGCTGTAGAACCCGATCGAACGAGCTGTACGCGGAAGACATGCGTCTCGCGGAACAGAGTGGGCATTTGACAAAGTACCTCGTCGCATACTCTCGCGAAGAAGGGCAACCGAAGACATACGTCGACGCAAAAATGCGTCAACACGCTGATGACATTCGGCGACTCGTCTTGAATGAAGATGCGCACGTCTACGTGTGCGGCGACGTCCGAATCGAAACGTCTGTGCAAACGGCGCTCACAGAGATCATGGGCGGACCGGAAGCTTTCCGCACATTGGAGCGCTCCAACAAATATCACTTGGACATTTTTGGCGCGTTTGACGTGCAAAAGCAACATGTAAACAAGCTCGCAAATGCACGCAAGTCTCTATCGATGCGAAAATAGAAATTGAACGTAGGAAATGTAATGAAAATTAAGGGAACGAGTCACTCGGGGTTCGAAGAAGGCACAAAACGGGCATTATATTAAAGGGACGTTTTGTGTGTTCGCGTGGGTGTGTGATTTGTCGTTGTTGTTACATGAAATTCAGGAGTCTTCGATTTGCACGAACAGCGCTCCGTTCGGGTGCACGCCCGCTTCTAAGAGTGTCATGTCTTCGCCGTCCCTCGTGAATGTTTTCCTTGGAAAATTGCTGACGAGACTGTACGAGTCGATGTCGAGTTCTTGCAATGTGTCGACAAAGTTGTACACGTCTGATATTCTATCTGCGCTGTAAAAGCGACGCTCTGCGCGCGACCCGTCTGGAAGGCGAATGGCGAGTTTGGAAACGCCATCTTCATCTTCACCCGGCTCGCTGCGAAGTTTCCCTACTTTTTCGACGCGCCGCGCATCGATGGCGTCTCTGCGCGCAGACTCAGCCTCTTCTTCCAGTCGTTTGATATCGGCCGCGATGCGCGCTTCTTCCGCCAACCGCGCCCGTTCCTCTTCTTCTCTTTGTCTAGCTTGTTCCTGCTCTCGCGCTCGCGCCGCGTCTCTCGCCAACGATTCGGCAAAAGCGGCGTCTTGCTCCTCGCGAAGTCGGCGAGCCGCCTCAAGCTCTGCGTTTCTCACTCTCGCTTCATCCAAACTTCCACTTTGTCTATTCGTCGCCTCTTCGCAGGCTGCGATCAAACCATCAGTATCTATGAATCCATCGCACGACATGACCAAACTGGTGCCGCCACGAGCTGTTGAATCTAAAAGTGCGACGTAGGGAAACGAAGTGACGTTGACGCCTTCGGCGAGAGCGTGCGCATCTCCGTCTCTCACGCAGCCTCCCCACGCTACAAAGTTTTCATTCACATAGCTCGTGACCTCGGGTGCAGTGAGCACCTGGGAACAGAACAGTTCGGACTCTTGATGCGTCGGAGAGTGCAGGTAAACTAGAAGCAATTTCGTTTGGCGAGACGCAAACCTTAAAGCCTCCCGATGGGAGAGCTGAACAAAGTGTATGCCCGACGCGGCGTCGCCGTCGTGGAATTCATCGGAAAACCACTCGCTAAATTCTCGCGCTTGCGTCTCGGAAGTCGATTCCGAATTGACACGCAGCGTACCGGGTAGAGCGCGCGGAGACCCTCGTCTGACACCTCGGTCGAGAGCTCCAACGAGACTGAGGAGCGGTTGTGAAAATCGCAAGTACGTCGAACGAGGCAGAAAGACGCGCATGCTCACATCCAGCATTTGCACAGAGAGTTTGACGGCAGCTCTAAAAACACCGAACCCGATCGACGTGATCAACCGGATCGGATTGCCGAGCGCGCCTCGCGTTCTACCGGTGCGAGCGTTTGCCGCGACGACGACGGGACCCGAGTTTTCGGTTCTCCCTCGCGTCCGTCTACTGTGTCGTCTACGCAAGCCCTCGTCACCGACAGTATGACTCCCGCCTCCGTCGCGTCTCTCCTCCGTCACTCCCAACCCGCGTTCGACGGCGCGTTGGAGATCCCAATCGGACGCTTCTAAGAGTTCAGTGCATTTGTGTCGATCGTCTTCGATTCCTAAAACCGCCCCGAGCGTCCCGACGAGCTCTTCCCTCGTCGACGTCGTCGTCGGATCGTCGCTCGCGTCCACCATCGTTCGCGTCGTCGTCTTTGTCGTCTTCGTCTTCGTCTTCGTCGTCGTTCTTCAAAGGCGCAGACGGAGACGGGCGCGTCGCGCACTGACGAGAGAGACGGAAGACGGAAGACAGAAAAACAAAAGAAACACGTGTGTTCGTCCTCTCCCCTTGCCTCAGAGTCTCTCCCGCGAAACGCGACACCGCACCGAGAGGGAGACGAGAGGAGAGGAGACGAAGGGAAAGAATAAAGAATAGGACGACGCGATGGGACGAGGCATGTCCGCCGAGGTACGACGCACGGCACGCGAAGCGCTGGATGGTTGGATGCACGGACGGATCACGACGGGTGCCTCGATTTGAAAAAAATAAACGAACACACGTTGAACGGAACGTCGAGTCTACCCGGATGCTCGCTCCCTCCGCCCGCTCGTTCCCAGACTGATTTCGCGCGCACTTCCGACGACGAACGATAGGACAAACGGATAACCGTGCTCGGGCTCTTTCACGAGTCTCGCGCGCCGTGGCTTTTGAAAGATGTGGAAAAAGAGGCATC
>Ga0255743_10002781_pt1 | contig 14185 bp, 10 predicted proteins | sample 101ome_19_FD_179950 | JGI IMG/M metagenome (GOLD analysis project Ga0255743, IMG submission 179950) | Coastal salt marsh microbial communities from the Groves Creek Marsh, Skidaway Island, Georgia - 101405AT metaG (version 2) | ecosystem: Environmental > Aquatic > Marine > Intertidal zone >... | reverse complement strand
AGTGAAGGCGCACGTGAATCAATGCGCCGCCGATGCCTTTTCGTGCATCGATTGCAGCGCGACGTTCGATCGGTGGAGCGTGCACGGACACGTGTCGTGCGTGACGGAGCACGAGAAGTACGCGTTGGCGGCGACTAAGCCCGGACAGGAGGGGATACTCGCGGCGGCGCGGGCGAGAGGGGTGGACGGGAAGGGCGGCGGCGGACGCGGCGAAGGCGAAGGCGGCGGCGAAGGCGGCGAGCGGGACGAGTTTTTGGCGACGAGGCCGCCGTGGAAGTGTTCGTGTTGCGGTGTGACGTGTACGAGTGAGGAGACGCTCGTCGGACACGCGAACGGGAAGAAACACAAGTCCAAGGCGAGGAGCGCGCGCGCGAGGGCGGCTGGGGAGGACCCGGGCCGAACGCCGCCGAAGGCGGAGGCGGAGCCCGTCGTCGAGGAGAAGAAGGAGAAGAAGGAGAAGAAGGAGAAGAAGGAGAAGAAGGAGAAGAAGGAAAAGAAGGAGAAGAAGGAAAAGAAGGCAAAGAAGCGGTCGAAGGAGTCGGACGACGATTCCGGTAAGAAGGAGAAGAAGAGGGCGAAGAAGAATTAGTTTTTCCACTAGACGAGGCGGCTTTGTTCAATAATAATAACTTTCCGTCTCTACGTACGGTCTCTACTCCCGGTGTTTTACAAGTGCACCACGACTTCGTCTCCATCCTTACACCGCGTGGATTTGAACGTAAACTCGGCGTTTTCATCGTCGGCGGAACCGCTCGTCAATTCGAGCGTGTGCGCCGCGCCTATAAAGTCCATGTACACGGAACCCTCCTTGGACGGTACGATCCCCCACTTACCCTGACCCCAAGGCGTCGTGAGCGTGCCGTCGTCATCGAGCTTTAATCCCGACACGCCTCCCCACCTACCGGGCGTCGTTTTCGTTCTGTTCACCAACGCGCGCGCGAGCGCCGACGTCGCTATTCCGTCGTCGTCCTCTCGACGCGTGCACTCGCCAAGGTTTCTCCGCCCTTCGCCCCAATGCCAAACGTCGATGGCGTTCGCTTCGCCTTTCCAATACTGCGCGATGACGGACACCATGCGATCGGGTTTTTCGGGATGGTAGTTGATGTGCACGCTCGCCGGTCGGAAATCCGGGTACAGGTCCTCGTCTTCGCGCATGAAGCGGAACAAGTACTTGGAGTTTTGGAAACAAATGTAATTCATGACGCGTTGACTCACGCCCGCGTACGCGCCTCGTCTTGGTTGTCCCCACAGGTACACCTGCTCCTCGTTGTACCCGGTTTGATCCCACAGATGTCTCTCCGTTGCCATGCGTTCCGCCAACCTCGTCATCATCGCCTTCGTCTCGTGCGTCGCCGCGACGTAAAACAATCCACTATTCCTCGCGATCAAGCGTCGCATTCCATTCCACGAAAATCCGTAGGACGTGACGTCGTCCCATCCGTCAGTCATGCCCTCAACGTCCGAGTCTCGATAAATCAAACGCTCATTCTTCGCGTTCGATCCCACGGCGAACGGATCTTGCATCCAAACCACGTCCACGTCGGACAACAGCACGGACGTCCCCGTGGACACGAATTCATTGAGCACGCGAAACTTGAGTCCCGACGTCGCGTGATTATCCGTCGACCCCGTGATGGATGTGAGTTCGCGATGGTAGTACGGCACGTCGCGCTCTTTACACCACTCCGCCGTCTCCTTATCCAGGGCGACGATGACGTAATTCGTGATGTTCGTCCTCTTCAATCCGTCTATGTACAGTCCCAGCATGTAAAAAATATTCTTGTTACTCACCGCTGCGAGCACTTCGCGATTGAGCGCGACTCGTCGCACGACGTCGCACAAATCCGAAAAAGCGTCGCATCCGACGGGGTACTCACCCTTCGGATCGACGATGTACCGCAAAGGTCGCGGTTTCGGACCCACTCTCGCGTCTTCTTTCGCGGCGGCGCACTTCTCCTCGCGCGTCACGTGCGCTTTGGCGGTCGTAAAGTCTGGTTTCTCCGCTATGATGGCGTTTTCGCCCGTTCTCTCGCCGTCCCATCTCGTCGTCCCGTCTGGCACGGCGACGACGTCTCCGTTCTCGCTAAAACACTCGGTATTGAGCAATCTAAAAGACACACCCGCACGTTGTCGAGCGTCGTGCGCCGGCAATAGCACCTCGTCCGTGAACGCGTCGTCGGTGGCGTCGTAATCCGTCTCGCTCGACGCCAACCACTCGGCGAGCGACCGCGTCGCTCGAGTCGGACGCAACACCACGAACGACGTTCTGATCAGCGGCACCACCATCGACTGCGAGTACTGCGACCACCCCATCTTCGGATCAGACATGCCCTGCACGCGCGCCGGCCGACGTCCATCACCGCGCACCGTCGCGCTCACGTCGGCGCCGTTGTCGCGCAGCGCCGTCAACGGATTCGATTTAAATCGCACCTTGGACGACGCCAACACCGCGACGTGCCCGCGTTCGAGCACCCACGCCGCCGTCAACCACCCACCACCGTTCGCATCCGCGCGCTCGCTCGGTAAGTGCGCGGGAACGCCCGCATCTTCAATCTCTCGCGCCTCCGCCGCGCTCGTCGCCGCCACCACCACCGCGCGCGCCCTCGCCGCCTTGGCCGCCTCCACTCGCGCCTCCACCGCGCCTCCCGCGATCACCAACACCCCGTACTCGACAGAATCTTTCGGTCGCAACGCGTCGAGATGCGCGCACGCCGTCGTCTCGAGCGCGTCGACGTCCTCGGGCGTGTCCCGGTCGTCGCCCGGCGGCGCGCACGTCGAACTTCGCGCGGCGTCGCTCTGTGCCTCGACGCGCGTCGTCCACGACGTCGGCGCGCGAAGTTCGCCGTGCGAGTTCATCGGCGGCGGCGGCGGTGATTCGGCGATCGGTGACGGCGGCGAAGGCGGCGCGGACGCGTCGCGCGCGGTCGACGTCGTCGTGACATCGGTTGTTGATGATGAATGCATCGTGTGCGTTCGTCGTTTATTGTACACCACGGCGACGCCGAGACACGCCAACGCGACGCACGCGCGCGTGAACCCGCGGAACGTGACGCGCCGCGGGCGCCGCGACGCGCGCCACATGGCGTGCGTCGTCGAGTGGCGCGGCGCAAAGCTCGAATGGGCCGAAGACGCGAGCGGGACGCGCGACACGTGCGACACGTACGTGCGGGTTACATTACAACGCGTTCGAGCGCTCACATCATCGTCGACCAACTCGTTCCTCGCGTGTTCAGCGCCCCCGGTCGATCGTCTCCCGCGGCGAATTGCACGGCGCTGAGCAACTGTTCCACCTCGGGATACGCCGTCGTATCGATGGCCACCTCGCCTCGCACGATCATTCTCGCCGTCGGTAACTGCGCCTCCGGCACGTTAGCGTCGTTGAGACCGTAGAAGTCTCTCGTATCGTCGTCTCGAGTGCTGAAATACGTCACCTCCACCCCGGCGCCGAGGAACACCCCTTTCGAGTACGAGTAGTGGTGCACGCCAACCGCCTTGCGCGCTTCTCGCCCGTCCACGTACTTGGCATCCATGCCGATGAACGCGCTCCCATCGATCGACCGACCCAACGGTCCGAGACTCACGCTCGCCGTGAGTCCAACCTTGACGCTCTGTTCGCTGAAACACGTCTCCACCGCCTCATCCGTGTCCAAGACGTACACCTGCGAGTCCTCCTTGTATCCCACGCCGAACATCCCCGTCGCCCCGCCTCCGCTCAGCGCCACGGGCGCGCCCCACTCCTCGCTCCCGGGCTTCTTCGCGATCAACACGCCGTGCGTGAACGTGCCCCCACCGAAGAATCCCACCGTGTACGACGTCAGGAAGGCGACACCGCGCGCCTTGCGCAGCGCCTCGGATCCAATCTCCATGTCGTTGTCCGCCGTCGCCGACGACGTGTAATCCTCCAGCATGGCGATCGCGCGGAGGATCTCGCGCTTGAGTTGCAGGTGTTTCGAGCTCATCGTTCGTCGACGCCGCCGTCGATGACGTCGTCGTCGCGCGCGCGGATGAGTGACGATGGGCGTTGAATCTTGCAATCTTTCATTCTTTCCGCGGGAGACGGGGACTCGCGTCCGTCGTCGTCGTCGTCGTCTCGCGACGCGATGGGGACGGTGAAACGGGCGCGACGGTTGATGACGACGGACGCGCGCGTCGACGGTGACGGTGACGGTGACGGTGACGGCGACGCCGACGCGCGCGAGGGAATCGAAGCGTCGATTCATCGAATGTCGACGCGGTCCGAGGCGCGCGCGTGGACGTCGTGCGACGCGCGCGAGAGCGACGACGCGCGGTCGTTGAATCCGTTCGTCTCGCGCGAGGCGATCGCGGCGACGACGCGCGCGTTTGAGCGCGAGGGGAGGAGGGCGACGGCGAGGTGGGCCGAGGCGTTCGGGACGACTCCGCGCGAGGGCGCGCGCGCGTCGCTCCTGACGCGCGCGCGCGAGGAGGCGGGAGGGAGCTGTGACGACGAGACAGATACGTTCGATGGGTGCGTCGGGCGAGGACGGTCGGTGGAGGTGGACGCGGAGGCGTTCGAGAGGTTTGTCGACGGAGGACTGGACGGCGCGTACGGAGCGCAAATGTCCGCGGCGAGCGTCGGCGACGCCGTGATCGACGACGAGGTGTACACGGAGGCGTTTCGGGCGTTTTGCACGCGCGTGGGGGCCCAGAGACACGCGTGGGTGAACGCGAACAAGCCGGTGGTGACGAATTGGCACTACGACAACTACGACAACGTCTTGTTCGTCGCGTGCGGAGCGAAACGCGTGACGTTGCGCGCGCCGGTGCACGCGCCGTACACGTCCACGTCGAACAGTGAGAACGTGGGGTCACTCGGATTAGAGACGGTTGGAACGGACGGGTCGAATCACGTCGACGCGCGGTGCGTCGAGGACGTCGGCGCGAAGTACCCGAGCGTGCGTCTCGAGGCGGGCGACGCGCTCTTCATTCCCAGCGGTTGGCTTCACACCGTTGTTTCTGAACCGTACACGTTCGCCGTGAGTCATTGGTGGAAATCAGAGTTCAATGACACGCTCGAACGATCGTTTTTCCGCGAGCGCGATCCGTGGGAAGAACTCTTGAGTCGCCGCGCGGCGGATGCGAGCGAGGCGCCGACGACATCCGAATCGACGACGTCGACACGACTGGATCATTGCGCTGGCAAACGGAGCAGTTATCACTTTCGTCGTGCGTTAGAGGTGGCGATGGAAAATGAACTTCACAATTTTTTATGTGATGCGTCGTCGACGGGGTCGCCGGAGGGACGACGACTCGCGCGAGTGTTCACACATTGGACGAGAGGCGCGTGGCGCAAACACATGAAAGCCGACGATTTCCCCGATGATGCGGATCTCGTTCGACTCTTACAATCGGCGAAACGCGCCGCGTACGGTTCGAGCGAAGACGGTGGCAGAGGAAATTTCGAGGAGGCGCACTTCTTCGACGTCGTCTGGCGAGGCATCACGCGCGTCGTCGACGAATCCGCCGCCGACGACGACGACGATCCGCTCACATGGCGACGACTGTTCGATTGGATGATTCGTCGCAACGCTCAAATCTGCCCTTCGCCGCCGTCGTCGCCCTTCGTCGCGTACCGACTTGCCGACGGAGAGGATATCGTTCGCGCGGTTTTGCACAACCAACGCATGGCCGTCGCGCACCGCGCGCGAAGCCTCATCGACGCCAACCTCGACCGACACTTCCGCGTTGAGTTCGCGTTCGATCAACGCGACTTTGACTCGATACAAGCCGCGCCGGTAATGTAGACAACGTAGCGATAAAAAAGCGCGCGCCGCGCCGCGCTCGACGTCGTCCCCGACTCAACAAAGACTCGCCGACCATCATCCCGCGCGCCATCGTCACACCCGCGCGCGCTCGTCCGATGCACGCCGCGACGCCGACGATGACCCTTCGCGCGACCTCGTGCGCCGCGCACGTCTCAGCGCGCGTCGCGCGCGCGTCGTCCGCGCGCATAATCCGTCGCCCCACCTCGACCCGCGCCGAGGTCGGCGCCTTCACGTCGTCGCCGCGTCGCCGCGCCTCCATCGCGCGCGCCGCCGACGGCGAGGACGCGTCCGCACCGTTGCCCTCCTCCTTCGACGGCTTCTCCACCGCCCCGAGCGACGCCGACGCCGCCCTCATCGCCGACATGGTGACAGAGATCAAAGATTGGCTGAAGTTGCTCTACGTCAAGCGCGAGATGTCCTTCAACGAAGTCAAGCTCACGATCGGCATCGAGGACCCGCGATTGACGGAAAATCGCGAGCGATACGGCATCGAGGACGAGAGTGGGGTGAGCGCGGACGAAAAGGTGGAGACGCTGGAGATGATCGAACGCGGGGAGACGCCGACGGACGCGCGCGCGGTGGCGACGGTTTTGGAAGAGTTTAGAAATTGGCCCGGTTTGGATAAGGATGTCGATCAGTCGGACGTCGACGCCGGTCCGTCGAGGTACGAGGAGATCGCGATGCGATCGGCGGGGATCAAGACGGCGAATCCGAGACGTATTCGCGCCAAGGAGGAGGCGGAAGAGGAAAAGGAGGGGACGATTTTTGGATTTTTGCCGTTGTACCTGGTGAGCGCCGTGCCGATCTTCATCACCATCTTCGCGGTCGGCATCATGTTCGTCAACTCGCTTCAGTAGATGATTTTCTAGAGATTGTTGTCATTCAATGCATTCCTATGCGCGCGAGCTATGCCGCCTTGACTGTTCTAAATGGATTTTTCTCGGCTCGCCGTCTCGCCGCGAGCTTTTGGTTCCTCGCCTTGGCGAATCGCATGAGGACGTAGCACACACCGAGAATCATGACAAAGTTCCAAAACCTTTCCATCTGTTCTTCGCGGTAAAGCTTGTTATCGAGCTCTCGTATCGTTCTCTCCGCGTCGGCCTGAATCTGTTCCTCTCTCTGGCGCTCGCTTGCGATCTCTCGTCGCGTCTTGGTTTCCAACTGATTCGGAGCCTGTTCAATGGGCTGCGTTTCCGCCGTCCGAGGCGCGTGCGTCTCCGGAAGCGCACGTCGAACGACCTTTTGCGGCTCCCGGAGCGTCGACTCGTCGCGGCTCCCGGAGCATCGTTTAAAGTTGTATCTCTGCACGGCGTCGTTGATACTCGACACTGTCTTATACATGATTTTTACCTTGATGTAACGCCTGACTTCGCCCTGAGAAGCGCCTTTATTCGGTGCCGGCGGCAACTTGACGACTGGGAACGGTTGCACTTTCATCGTGTCGCACGTCATACGCTCGACGTGCCCTTCGTCGTTGTGTTTATCCCAGTTGTACTTGCCCTCCGTCATCTTCAGACCGTAATGGATGATGTACGGATCCTCGCTCTGCGCATCCCAAGGCGTGTATCCGGCATAGAGTTGAACGGACGACATGACATTGTGTTGCACTCCAGCCTTGGCACATCCAAAGACGAACCCATACATCTCCGAGATCCACGGCCGCGGACCCGCCTCGGTGATGTACGCGTCCCCCGTGCCTCGATACGGCCACCACACCCTCCGATCCATCCGAACCTTGGCTGTGTACTCCAACCAATACGGCGTCAACTCGATGAAGTCTTTAGCGTCGAATATCTCCCATCCACCCACAGGCGCGATCAATCGCTCCTCCTCCTCGTTCAAAAACCACTTCGCCATCCCGTTTCGCGTCCCCACTAAATAATCGTACTCGCCGCTCGCAGCCGTCCCTCTCTTCGCCGGAATCTCCTCCACCGTTAGCGGTTTCAGCAGCAACATGTCCGCGTCCAGCTTGACCACCCACTTTCGATCCGTCCCGATGTTTTGCGCCCAGTGATTCATTCCTCCGGGGAGATTATACGCCGCGTACCCGTCGTCGTCACCGAATTTTTCCTTGGCGTACCACACAAAGTCTGGACACTTGACCGTGTCCGGCACGACGTCCAGGTGCGCGTACGTCGCGTACTGCTCCTCCGTGCACGAGAGTAAACGCGTGATGCGTCCGGGAGACCCGATCGCGCGCCATGACTCGTAGAGCGCGCGCGCTTGCCACGTCATGTACGGCTGACAGTCAGCCGAGAAGACGTAGTGGTAATCATCGATTTCACGACGTCCCGGCGCGTCGATTGGGTCGTCCGCGCGCGCGGTGACGAACGCAGAGACGCACACGAGGACGACGCACGCCGCGGCGACGCGCGACGGCGACGCGCGCGGCGATCGCATGGCGCGAGGCGCGATCTGATGTCGTCCAGGGGAGAGAGACTCGAGCTCTTGCGAGTCGGCGAACGAACGCCGACCGTCTACTCTACTACTACACGCGTGACTACTCTAACATCCATGGTTCGGCCGCGGCGAGATCCGTTTCTTTTGAACGGACGCGTTTGGCGAGCGTTTTCACCGTGTGCGCGTCTCGAGCGAGTTTGCGCTCGAGGTCGACGAGTCGGCGTTTGTCACTCGCGCGCGCCTCGTCGACGCTTTGTAACGCGTCGCGTAAGAACTCGATCGTCTCGCTCGCCTCTTCGAGCATGGACTCAGCGTCTCGTTTTTCTTCGGTGAGTCTCTGGACGCGGTCGCATTGGTCGTCTAGGAGTCGTTGGAGTTCGCTCTCGCCAAGCCGAGGCGACGGCGACGGCGAGGGACCGCCGCGAGGCGTCTCTGGAAACTCCACCGTGGGCGTCTCCACGAATTTGTTCGACGTCACGCGCGGTGGCGTCGACGCCACGTCTAACGCTCCCTCGAACGAACGCGCGCGGTCGCGAGGCGAGACGATGGCGAGCGCCTCGGCGCGCGCGGACGCGAAGACGGTTCTCTTCGTCTCGCGCAAACGTCGCAGCGCCGCCGCCGCGTCGCCTCGCGAGATCAATCCCGTCGCCATGAACACGCCGGCCAATATCGCGCTCACCGTGATTATTTGTAACACGAACACGCCGACGTCGAGAATCATGCGCAGAGAACTCGGGAGCACGTACAACCACGCCGCCGCCACGTACACGCCGCTCGACGCGACGAGCGCGCCGCGAACCCACGGCGAAGTCATATCGACGCTCTTCACGCCGTACACGACACCATCGATCCATCGCGCGATATCCGACAACTCTCTTGCATTCTCCATCGCGGTCGCGTCCCCACCACCGCTCCCAGACGTCTCGCCTCGCCTCGCCGACGCCGACGCCTCCTCCTTCCCAGCCCGTCGCATCATCCGTCGCCTCCGCGCGCTCGTCGGCGGCGCCGACGGCGTCGTGACGTACCCATCGCTCGTATCCGCGTCTTCGCTCGCGTTTTTGAACCGTCGCCGCTCGTCCGCGCTCGTCGCGCCCGCGGTGTCCTCCAATGCATCTTCCTCGCTCGGACACCGACGGTGATAATACGCGTCGCCGTCGCGCTTCTTATACCGCGGGTACCCCACGCACGAGCGTCCACACGTCGCGCATTGTTTTCGTATCGTTTTCGGCGTCGTCGTCGGCGCGTCGGTCGCCATCGACGCGCGCTCGCGCCGCGCGCGCGTGTGCCGGTCGATGCCGAGACAAACGTAACACTCTTCATCATCTTTGAGATTACGACAGACGACGCCTCGAGCGATCGAGGACGAGCGCGAAAGCACGCGCGGTGACCATGGCGGAGCGGGCACCGTTGCTCGTCGCGCGCGACGTCGAGGCGTGCGCGTCGGCGACGTGCGTGGACGCGGCGACGTCCGCGGAGGGGCGATCGGGCGGAGACGATGGTGTTGAGCTGTGGTTTTCAACCTCGGACGCGCGCGGTGGACGATCGAGCGCGTCTCGAGGCGTTCGAGCGATGGCGATGGGTGTGTTTGCGCTCGCCGTGGCGTGCGTGGCGTGCGCGGGCGCGGGTGCGCGCGTGACGGGCGGTGATCTTCTCGACGCCGCGCGCGCGGGCTTGGGGTCGAAGAAGCGTCCCGCCGTCGAGGAGGGTTCGACGAAGAATTGCGTCAATGCGCGCGCGGATAACGCCGCGGGAACGTTTCAGGTGGAGACGAGCAAGTGTAAGGACCCGTCGCTTCCCGGGTGCGTCGGGCACAAGTCCATGTGTCGGTTTTGTCAGACGCACATGGCGACGAATAGAAATCACGACTGGCCCGTTTGTCCGCAGACGGTGTGCGACGAAAAAGAGGCGTTCGGGTGTAAGATGGCGGGTAAAAAGATGTCAAAGAAGGAGTTGGCGTGGCAGATTTTGCGTCAACACGTCATCGAACACAACAGGATGGTCGAGGGTGTGAAGATTGGAAAGTGCGTCGGCAACGTGCAGGATCACCAAATCGGACGGTACCAGTACAGCGATTCACAGTGTAAAAACTCTGGATTACCGGGATGTCTCGGCGCGGATTCGCAATGTCGATTCTGTAACACAAAGAACGCGAAGAAAGTGACAGAGGCGTGGCCGACGTGTCCGACGGTGGTGTGCCACAAGCACAGTCTCAAGTCCAAGTATTGCGAAAAACTGTCGGAATACAACGTTCCGCCGGAGGATCCGCCGAAGGATTGGGACCAGAAGTCTCTTCCGAAGAGCCTGCATATTGAAGATCTGGATGACGACGACGACGACGACGATGATGATGATACCAGCGAACAAGATTCCAAGATGAAGCATTCGCATTCATCGAGTGGACATTTGAAGCACCACAGTAAACACGACGACGACGACGACGACGACGACGCCGAGGGCGATCAAAAAAGGAGCGAGAAGAAGCACTCGTCGAAAAGCGACGGATCGAGTCTTGGATCGGGCGATAGCGATGATGATAGCTACTACGATAAAAAGGATAAAGTTACAGTCACGGGTGATGATAATGTGAAAGGCGACGAGGAAGATGACGATGACGAAGACGACGACGATGAACACGACGACGATGAACACGACGAAGACGATGAAAACGACGAAGACGACGTAGAAGACGACGAAGGCGGTAAGTTCCACCATTCCAACGTCAAGCTCGGTGTCGATGAGGAATCTAGCGCTAGCCGAAGGATGGCTCAAGAGATGGCCAAGCAGTTGACGTCGACAACGATGGCTTCCGAACTCGACAGCGCGGTTTTCAGTTCTTTCGTCGGCGACGAATGAGACGTACTCGTGTTATAATGTACAAATCCCTCACAATTCTCTCTTCTACCGCCGACCATCTCCTTCGACGCCCGATCTCGCCGCCGGGAAAGATGCGAGAATGGTCAAATCTAAAACCACCGTCCCGAAGCTCCCCAACAGCCACGGCATCGCACGCATCACTGCGGCGGTCGATTTACTCACGCATAGCACCGATGTCCCGTACGCAATATTCGCCGTCACCGCCAACGTGAACATGGTTGAACTGAGCCCCTCCGTCGAGCATCGGCGTCTGTTCTTCGCGATTTGCGCCAACCGACCGCCAAGATAAAACACCGTCGCCAAGTACCCCACCCCTCGACCGAAATTTTGCATCCACTGCGGATTCCCGTTGTATTCGCAATCGTCCACGCGCAGCGCGCTTCGAAGAATTCCGCTCGACGCCACCGCACCATCGGCGTCGCCTCGACTCGCCGCCGTCGCCGCGAGCGCCAACGCGCTCGCGCTCGCCAACACGAACCCTCCGATCGGTGACATCGGTCCTCGCGCGCCCTCGCCTCGCCCCCGCGGATCCGTGGCGCTCTCCCCAGCGCTGCTCTCTCCACCGTCGTCGGAACGCAGCGTTTCGTACAGAGACGCGTTCGAATCCTCGTCGTCGGTGTCCCGACGCCTTCGTCGTCCCGACCGCCGCTCTCTGTAATACACGTACTGGCACAACAGCGCGAGATCGCTCAAGACAAAGTACACCGCCGTGTACGTCTGCGTCGGCGCTTGATCTCCGGTGGCCAGACATCCGATGAGATTGAACGAGTCCCCGGCGAGCCACTGCGCGAGAAACCACGGGGACAATCCTCGAGCTGATTTTGCTCGAAAATTGAGAATGAGCTGCGGAATTTGCGCCGTCATCCAACACGCGATGGTGACCAGAGCGAGGTAGAATCCCAGGAGTTCCCTGTCGTCGCTCACGCACTCGCGAAAGACGCGACGGATCCAGTCCAGGGCGTCGGGGGACGAACACGTACACGGAGGCATCTTGGCAGAGGCGCGCAGTGTTGTGCGAGGCGAGCGGAGGGCGCGTGCGCGGGGAACGGAGGACTTCGCGCGCGTCTATGAATCAAAAGAATGTATGAATAATGACTATGGAGCGCTGCCTAGACTTTTGAGCGCCACTTTGGCGCGTAACGTCGCCAGTTGGTCGTCCAAGACGGAGACGCCGAGTCGCAACCGGTCCATCAACCCGTGATCCGTGGACATGGCGACGGCTCTGCACGCGATGAGTTTTTGTAAATCGGTCGGCGTCGACGCCGGGGCGACTTGGAGCACGGCGAAGGATAACCTCTCGGCGCGACAGAGGGCGTTGTGCTCGAATCCATCCTCAACTCGAGTCCACTTGGCGGCGTCCATGGACACGTCGCCATCTTGGATGTCCTCCAACGTCACCGCCGGTGCGTCCACCCACGCCATCGCCGATCGTAAATCACCCGCCTCCTTGTGCGTCCAAATTCCATCAAACGCATTGCCGTCCTCTTCGCCCTCGTCCTCCTCCGTACCGCTCAACAATTTATCGCTCAGCGTCAAGACGTCGCCGACGGCTTTTTCCACATAATCCGTCGCCTCCTTCACCTGCGCCATCTCCGCCTCGCTCGGCACGTACGTCCCGACGTCTCCCATCTGCGGCACGTGCGTAAATATCCCCGTGATGAACGGCTCGCGAGACGCGATATCCTCCAATTTCACCCTCGATTCCCCCACGACATCCACGCGCGCGCCCACTTCTTCCCGCCGCACGCGTTCGACGCGCATCAACGTCGCCGACGTGTTCACGCGCAATCCCTCCCCTTCGCCCTGCACACCCCCGTCTGTGGGCGGTAAAAACGTCAACTGCGCCACTAACCCACCCGTCTTGGCCGTCGCGCGATCCAACAGCGCCAAGAACCTCGCCTCGTACAGGTGCAGCGTCAGCCGCGTCCCCGGCAAGAGCGTCTCCTGCTGCGGAAACAACAGCGCGGGCACCTCGACGCGAACGAACTCCTTGCTCAGCGCGGCTTCGAAATCGAGCGATCCGCCTCGATCGACGTCGTCCGACGCGCCGTCCGCGCGCGTTCTCGTCGTCGTCCGCGCGCGTCCCGAGAAACGCCGCCGCTCGGAAAACACCGGCGGTCGCACCGACGCGCGCGCGCGCGCCGACGTCGCCATGACGGACAGAACAAAGAAAAACGCCTTTCCCGGTTCGCGACCGCTCGCGCGCGCGCACCGCTCCGCGCGTCGCCGAACGGCGCCGCTCGCGACGTCACGGGGCCTCGTCATCGCGTGCGCTATAAAACACCATATTCAAGCGTTCAAAAGCTCGACGACCGACGCGACCGACCCCGACGCGCGCGAGACCGCACTCGACGCCTCCGCGCGAGACCGCGCTCAGACCGCGCTCGACGATCGACGCTCGACGACGACGACGAGACGACGAGTTTAAGCACGCAGAGCATCGCACGCGCATCGACGCGACGGCGCGCGACGCGAGAGACGGCGACGAAACGGATTGGATTTGAATTTCATCGTCATCAGTCATGAGCGCGATCAACGTGACGTCGGTGCAAGTGCTGGATAATCCGCAGTTTTTCGCGAATCCGTTGCAGTTTGAGATTCAGTACGAGTGTTTGCAAAATTTGCGACACGGTGCGTGGCGATGAGAACGATGAGGCGCGCGCGGGCGGTGGTTGGAGGATCTGGAGGATGACAGCTGGAATTTTGAAAAGCGAGACGCCGGACGACGCGCGGCGGGACGACGCGCGCGCGGTGACGACCGCGGTGACGAACGGAGAAGACTGACGAATGTGCCTTACATCGCGCGCGCGCAGATTTGGAGTGGAAGTTGACGTACGTCGGGAGCGCGGAGGACGACTCGTGCGATCAGATTTTGGACACGGTGCTCGTGGGACCGGTGGTGCAGGGATCGTACAAGTTTGTGTTTCAAGCCAATCCGCCGGATGTGAGTAAGATTCCGCAGGAGGACATCTTAGGCGTGACTGTGTTGCTCGTGACGTGTTCGTACAACAACCAAGAGTTCATTCGGGTCGGATACTACGTGAACAACGAGTACGCGGACGAGGAGTTGAAGGAGGACCCGCCCGCGCAACCGCGCGTGGATAGAATCGTTCGGACATTTTGGCGGG
>Ga0255743_10002775_pt1 | contig 14198 bp, 8 predicted proteins | sample 101ome_19_FD_179950 | JGI IMG/M metagenome (GOLD analysis project Ga0255743, IMG submission 179950) | Coastal salt marsh microbial communities from the Groves Creek Marsh, Skidaway Island, Georgia - 101405AT metaG (version 2) | ecosystem: Environmental > Aquatic > Marine > Intertidal zone > Salt... | reverse complement strand
TCAAAACCAATCGATAAAAATCGAACGACTTCTCCAATCAACGCGAAGTCTTTCAAAACGAACGCGGCGTCTAAAATGTCGTACGCTAATTCGCGTCCACTTTCTTCTCCGTCCATGTAGCAACTGATTACTAGGCCGCGACTGGCAACCCGTAAACGACCTCTTTCGATGGCAGCTTTCAATAACGTGGAAGCTTTTACACCGCACGCTTTGAAAAGTTTCGGCCAGATATCTTGATCGGTTTTGCGCGCGACAGAAACGACCACGTCGGGGAACTCCTCAAACTCACGAGCGAGATTTAACGATCGCTTGAGCAGTTCTTTTCTATTCGCGTCGTTTTTGTTCACATTTGACAAATGTATTTCATCGTCGCCACTCCTATCATCTTCACTGGCTTCGTCTTCATCTTCGAATTGATCTCCTTGGATCTGCTCGAGAGCATCGTGAATCAACCATTCCAAAGCGTACGAAAACAATCGCCTCGAACGTTTCCTCGCTTGCTTGGCTAATATTCTCGCCGCGCCAACCTCTCTTTTTGCGAGTGATTTCTTCAACAGCAACGGAAGGATGGATTTCTGAACAGAGGCGACGTCTACTCTGCCACCGCTCACGCCAAAACTGCGTTCGTGATGGAGACGTCTGGTAGCGCAAATCGCACGAAATTGTTCCAAGTTTATAGATATCGGGAACGAATCAGCATATTCTTCGTCGAATTCGTGAGCATCGATTCCGTCTTCTAAATCATCTTCATCGTCGCCGTCGCCGTCTTCATTTTCGTTTTCTTCTTTCATGGTCATAAATATCTCGTCCCAATCTTCGTGTCTCGCCTCTAATCCGTTCTCGCCAAAAGTCCACCAAGCGTTGTCGACTTCGGGTAAAACGCCGTTTCCGGTAAAATCTGTCGATCGCGCGGCCAGCCAAAAACGCTCGGTAATAGTAGAAGTACTAGTGGTCCTGCTACTGTTATCCGTGCATTTTGTTTTGATTTTGACCTCTTTTCCTGCGTTTTGTCCCGAGAGTTTCAACACGCTCAAAGTTCCGCAAGGTCGCAACAATGCGCACATCGAAGGCGCTGGCATCGCTCTCGGACTTTCATAGGCATGATTTGATACCCACAACGCAGCAGCGATTGGCGAGGCTAACGACGAATCTCCACTCGCAACCCTGCGTCGTCCAGAAACGTCTCTCGCGACGCGAAGTTCCGCTTTAATGGCGGCCGCTGCGGTGTTCTTCGAGCTTGTTGAAAACGAACCACCAAAAAGAGAAGAAACAAAACTCCCGCCAATCGAATTCATCTCACTGCCATTTACTCCTCCGAAACCGTTCACGCGAACTTCAAAAAGAGCTATCTCGCATGGTGGAGATATAACTAAGACGTGCGAGCCACACGCATCTAACGCCACCGGTGCTACGGTACCAAGCGAATGCGCTTTTACGATTTCACACTGTTCGTCCAACGGTTGCGTCGCTGCGGCATACACTCGCAGTTCATGTTTTGTAGGATCGTTTGTTAGAGAACACGCGACGGCTAAGGCGTTGAACGCGGCGCCTTCGTTTTCCTTGTTCTCCCCCGATGCATCTCCTCTTAGCGTTAGCCATGCCATTTTCGTGACGCGGATTTTCTTCTCTTTAGAGACGTCGCGAAACATGCGCCATTTTTTCCTCGTCAGCGAGTACGTCACGAATCCTCGCGAACCTGCAACGGCAATGTCTAATCCGTCCGGCGAGATGGCAATCTTTCGAGCTGGGAACCTCGTCGCGATATATTCAGATGGGAGCAACTCGTGCCGACAACGAAGAGGTTTTGGAGGTTTCGAAGAGATTCGAGCGTCGCGTTCGCGCTTCTCTTTCCTGCGCTTGAGCTTTTCGCGATATTCCCGTCGCTTCTGCTTCTTGAGTTTATTTTGAAGATGTTTAGAAGACGGAGATAGAACGGCTTTGTTTGCGACACCGGCGACACCGTTCGTGCCGTCATTGAATCGCCGTTTCTCGATGACATCTAACGACGATGAGGACGACGATGAGTTGTCGAATAAATCAAGTTCGGAATCGTACTGATTCTCGTCGGAAAATTCGCCACCGCGAGTTCCGGCGCCATGTTCGTCGTCACTTTCATCGTCTTCCTCGTACTGTGTAGCGGCTGCCATCTCATCATCATCAATATCCGAGTCGTCCGAATCATCATCTTCGACGAAAACGATACGATCGGCGCCAAGGAGAACGCCAGATGTTGGTTTCGTCGAAGCTGCTAACTGTTCTTCTCTAGACAAAGACGCATATCTGTGTCGCGACGGGCGACTGATGCGAGGGTGTACTCGCACGTTTGCATCCGGTGGCGCGATGACGAACGAGATTTCTCGGAACGTACCACTTTTCAAAGTAGATGACGTGCCAATAGCGACGTCTATGAGAGAAAACTCGGAGTAGAGGCTCGAGGCGTTACCGTTCCAACACAAACATCTCCCGTTAAATTTCGTGGATCCGTGGTGGTCTTGCGATTGCGGCAAAGACGATGACTCGTACGCATACAATTTAGTACCTACCCGAGACCACACCGTCAAAGACATGTCTGCGTCACTATTCGCCACCGCCAACGCATCTCCAGACTTGGTCCAAACCAATGAACACGCGGCATTGTCTCCTCGTTCCTCTTCTTTGCTATGACTAAACCGTCGCTCGAATCGAATTTTTTTCTTTCTCCTCGACGATGTGACTATTGAAAAAACATCCACGTCCCCGGTGCGAGTTCCTACGGCTATTCTTTGCACGTTATCTGTGCTATGCGCAGCGATCGCGGAACAATCTCCGTCGCCTAACCACGAGACTACTTCCGCCGTTTCTTGTTCTTCTTCTCGTGAAAACGCGACAACTGCGCATCGTCCGCTCTCGAGTGCGACTACGCACGACGTTTCATTGCGATACTTCGCACTCGTTCGCACGCTCACCACGGCATCGTGCTGTTGCAACAGCTGCTGCTGTTGCTGCTGTCCTATTACATCGACATCATTGTCTATTGTTGCCGTTGAAGTCTCTTTCGGACTTTTGCTTCGAATGTATTCTTCTTCGTCTTCGTCAGAATACCTATCGTCGAATTCAAAATCCTCGTCGTAGTTTTCATCGTCTAGCGCATCACCTATATTATGACTATTACTCGTTCTGCTCTTCCTTCTCCGGTGGTGTCTCGGCGCGAGCGCGGCACAGACATCTTCAACGACCGCTACTTCTTTCAAAACCAATTCAGAAGGTTGCGTCGTCGCGAAAAGTTTGCCTTTTGGAAAAACTTTCGCGTACGCCAATCCCCCTCGACTCGTTCCGAAGAAAACACCTTGGCCGTCTTCCGCGCACGCGAAAGTCGTCACAAAAGATGGCGCTGCATTTTCTTCTTTACCTTTGCTATCATCCGACGTCGTCGTCGTCGACGACGATGAATTCGTCGCGAGAACTTTTACTTTAATCGCTCTCTTCAGAACGCAACTCGCCGACCGTATCACGCCGCATCGCTGTTCCGAACCGGCGTTGTTGTTGTTGTTGTTCGTCGTATTCGCCGCGTTGCTATTATAATTGCTACCACCGTTGCTGCTAAACTCCTCCACTTTCCCTACGCTGACGAGAAACACCAGCACGTTCCCAGATTTCGTCAAAACGAGCAGCGTTCTCTCCTTATGCGACGCCGACATCGACTCGTCGTCGTCCTCGTCCTCTTGAGGAGCTTTTTTCGAAACATCCTCCTCCTCGTCTCCGTGACGACGACGACAGTTTGGTTTCCACTCCGCGTGCACGTACTCCGACGCCGATTTCGGTTTCCTCTTCTCGCAGAGCAGCGTTCGGTTCTGCCCGCTGTCCCACAATTCGATGCCATCGCGCGTGACGATCGCCAGCGTTCGCGAAGTCGCGTCTAAACTCGTCGAAACGATTTTTTTGTTCGTTTTAACTTCTCCGTTGTCGATGGATTTTGATTTTTCCTCGTTCGATGAAGAAGAAGAAGAAGAAGAAGAAGCGAGCGACAACAGCGGGGAGTCGTGCTCGACCGGCCACCCGTGCGCGAATCTCATCCGCGAGAGAGTTTCTCACCGCACACTGTTTGTTTGTTTGTTTGTTTGTGTGTGTGTGTTTGAGCGTGAAAACGAGGAGGAAGCTTTTTCTTTTGTGAAGAACAGCGGCAGAAGTTTTGCGTTGTTCGCGCGAAAACGAGACTTACGCTTAGTGCGATAGTAGCAGTAGCAAAAGTAGATACTTATTCTTTCTATTCGCGCGTGTATGATACAATAATGAGACACTATTTTTATTCTACTCTACGATGGCTACCGCTTCCTCGTCGCCGTCGGCGATTCCTTCTTCTTCCACGTCGTCTATTTCTTCTTCTTCTTCTTCTTCTTCCTCTTCTTCCGCCATTGCGACCAGCACCACACACTCGCCTCGCAAAAACATCTGACTAACTTTCCTCTCTCTCTGTTCGATGACTCTCCTTCTTCTCGTCTTCGTCTCTCCTTTGCCGTTCACGTATTCCTTCTCTTTTTTCACCCGGACGGAATACGTCTCCTCGATATCGTACGCCACAAAGTTAAAGTACTTGTCGAACGCGGATATGTTACACTCCATGCACCCTCTCACGCCTCGCTCGTTCCTGGTCACGATTTTTATCCTTTTATTTTCGTGCAACGCTCGATAAAGCACAGACAACGGTCCTTTCTCTTTAAATCGACTGGCGATGACTTCCACCGCGTGTTCCCGCTCCGCGAACTTCTTCTCCATCTCTTTCAGCTTCATCGCTCGCGCTTTCATCGCTTCCTGTTTAAAAGAGTACGCGATGCGCACAAACGACGAATAAAATGAGAAATAGTGTCAGCGCCACGCGGTTCGAAAGAAAGAAAGATAGATAGAGAAGAAAAAGATATTTCAATCGTAAACGCGAGACCCGAAGCGCGCGCGCACCTGTTTCCGTTTACTCTCTTCGCTTTGCCTCGGTAAACTCATCTTCTTCTCCAAATCCAAAAAATCCGGATGGTCTTTCGGTAACACGAAGCGACACTTGCCGATGTTATCGAAGAGAGGGTACGAAGAATCGTTGAATAAAGTTCTCGACGGCGCGAGAAGCGCGTCGTCGAGCAGCGCGTCCATCGCGGAGAAGTTTTCCGAGAGAAAGTTTAGCTTTCCTTCTTCTTCTTCTTCTTCTCTCATTTTTGTTGTTGTTCTTCTCTCTCTCTGTTTAACTACTATTTTATACCGGGCGCGCGCGTTTTTGTTTTGATTTTATGATAAACCGCGAAAGAAGAAGAAGAAAAAGAAAAGAGCGCTCTCTCTCTATGTGTGTCTGTGTTTCTTTCCGGTGATTTACTCGAGAGAGTGTGCGTTCATCTCCTCCATCTCGGGAGAGTCTCAACTTACTTTTGGGGAAAATACAAACTTCTGATTCTCCAAAACAAACACGCAAAAAGCGCGCTCGTGAGATAATACACACACACACACACACACAGAGAAATCCGCGCGAACACGCATCAATAACAAAAGGAACAATAACAACAACATAACGCCCCGACCGATGTTATCATCCGCCGCTGAAACGATGCGACAAGATCACGACGCTTTGTTGCACCTGGACCCGCAGATTCGACTTTTCGTGCTCGTGCCCATCACCGTGGCGATGTTCTTCGTCGGCGTGATCAGACACAACGTTTCGAAAGTTTTCCAGGGCGTCGGGAAGAAAATCGATTACGACGGGTTGCGAGAGGCGCAAGCGGTGGTGCGAGCGACGAGGATATCTCAGAACTGCGGCTATTTATCCGAGAAAGGATTCGAGAAACGGAGAGAGTATTTCTGCAACGACACCACCGGCGTGTTCAGTCAAGAGAGCAAGAAGAGCAACATGCAGCAACAAATGCTCTCGGATCCGTCGATGCTGAGCGAAATGCTGACGAAAAATTTGAACATGATCGTGCCGAACATGCTCACCATGGCGTGGGTGAATTTCTTCTTCACTGGATTCGTGGTTGGGAAAGTTCCGTTCCCGCTGACGCAGCGGTTTCGATCGATGTTGCAACGCGGGATCGATTTGAAGAGTTTAGACGTGACGTACGTGTCGTCGCTGTCGTGGTATTTTTTGAACTTTTTCGGTCTCGGTGGGGTGTTTGGGTTAGTTTTAGGGAACAACACGCTGAACGATACGCAGCAAATGAAACAAATGTCGATGATGGGGATGGATACCGGGAAGGCGTTTAAATCGGTCAAGGAAAACTTGGAGATGATTGAACACGAGAGCACAATCGAGGAGGTGGCCGAGAGAAGAGCGACGGTCATTTTGAGAGAATTGAACGGAGGGAGTTCGTTCATGAAAGCCAGGAAAGCAGCGCTGTTGAGTAAATGATAGACGACGATAGGAGATAGAAGAAGGAGGATTTTAGAAGAAAAAAAACAAGAGTGTGCGCGACGTATATTATCTTTTGGTACATTAAAACAGACTATTATTAAATATCGCTACATCGTCGCGCATCAAAGAATCCCCGCTTCTTTTGCAAACCTATACCGCTTCTCGCCTTGCTTCCTACGCGAAACCCAGGGCGGCTCGAAAGGCGTCTTCCCTTCCTGTCCAATTTTCGCCCTCTCCTCGTCGTTCGGATCAAACACCCGCATCCTCTTCCTGGCGTCCTGTTCTTGCACCTCTATTCGAATGTGCGTTCTCGCTCGATGCATCGTCCCAGCCATACCTTTCGCTTTCACGTAAATCCTTTTCAAGTACTGCCCTTTCGTCGCCGTCGCCTTTGAAATCACGCAATTCGCGTCCACGTACCCGTCCTCCGGCTCTCTCCCTAAACCTACAATCGCGTTAAACTTTGCCGAGTTTATGATCTGGTACAACTCGTTCGCCACTTTCTTCTTCGGCGACAGTTTGCACTGTATCAACGCTTCCTCTACGGTTAACCCTCCGCGTAAAATTTTCATAAACGCTTGAAACCGCTTCGTGGACCCTTTGGCATTTTTCTTCACCGCGTAGAAAACCTCCTTCGAAGAAGACGACTTCTCAAAGCCGTCCTCGCTCACGGACGAATGTATCTTCAGATTACCGAGTTGGTCGGTTAAATCTTTCTGCTCATCGGAAGAAGGCGTTTTCACCGGCGCGCGCTGCAACGGAGACGGCAACGGCGCGTCGCCGTCGTCTTTTTGCATCGCTCTCGACGAAGACGAGAAGATGAAACGTCTCGTCTCGTCGTCAGCCGTCGTCGACGGGAAATTCGATCGACGCCAAAACCTTCCTCCTCCGATCGTTTCCCGCGGCGGCGTTCGCAAAGACGACGACGACGACGACGACGAAGACGCGACGGCGCGTTTGAGCGTTTGCACGGCCGTTCGCATTTTTATTTTTGTCCCTCTGTCTGTTTGTGCGTGTTAATATCGCGCGCGAAACAAAAGTGACGCGAGAGAACCCCAATGACGCGAGAAAATGAAATTTTATTGTTTACAACTTTACCACAAACGCGCGCGCGCGTGCGCGACTATACAACACTCTATATGTTTTACAAATACCAAAACGAACACGCCAAGCGATTCTTCTTCACGCTCGGTTCAACCGCGTGGTACATTTTATCCGACCAGAACAGAACTAACCGGTCCCGAATCGGGTTCACGCGCACGACTTCTTCGTGGTTTTTTCCCTCCCCCTCTGTAACCGTTGACGGGTACAGGAGTAAAGCGCCTCCGTTTTCTTTATCGTCCCAGTCGGAATTGAGATAATACACCGCGCTGATTTTGCGAGGATCGCTCGCGTTGTCGTGGTCTAAATGTTTCACAAAACCGCCTCTGTCGGAAGAGTAGACGGAAAGCATGGCGTTTGAGTGGTAATCTTCCGGCCGGAGAAGCAGATGTTTGTTACTTCCGTCCCTCGCGGCGAAGAGTTCGAAGAAAAGAGAACCAAGTGTGTCGCGGAGGAACTGACTGAGCGCGCCTAAAGCTCCCCGTTCGTCTCCACTCAACCAAGTGACTTCGTCGTCTCTGTACTTGCTATCTTTTTGCGGCGGCATCGACGAAGATGAAGACAACGAAGCTGCATTTTTCTCCTCGTACGCGAGCTCTCCCGATTTGAACTTTGTCTTTCCCAGATCGCCGTCGTAAAATTTCCACGCCGCTTCTTCGCAAATCTTTGAATTTACCTCGCCGAGTACGCCATCTAGAATAACGTATCCTTTTCGATGCATTTCGTTCTGAATCTCTCCTGCGCTCGAGAGGATTTTCTCGCTCGGAAAGGTCATCGACCACAAAATATCGTTTTCATCGGTTTTCTCCTCTTCTTCTTTTTCTTCTTCTTTTGTTGTTGTTGGTCTCGTCGTCGTCGTCGTCGGCGGCGGCGGCATTAATCTCTTTCCAACCGACGATTTTTCAATCGCAATCGCTGGCACTCCCGCTCTCAACGCCTCCATCGCCAGCGACCTGGCGATGTGCGTCGACGACGCCCGACTGTCTGCCAACCTCGACGACAGATTAAGCACTCTCGTTACTTCGTCTTCGTTTTGGGCAAACGAAAGTTCCGCAGTCAACACGGCTCTACATGCGAGCGACGAAAGCGCGAACGAGTTGCTTTTTGACGACGACGACAACGCCTTCGTCTCTTTCGCTTCCTTCTCCAAAGCTTGTTTCACTTCCATAACGGCTCGAAACGAAGGTTCCTCTTCGGCTCTCGCCGTCTTCGCCGAGAACGCGTCGCGAACAGCCACGGCGTACGCGGTCATCCACCGCTCCCGCGTTTGCGCGTCGTTTTCATCGTTCGTCTCGTCCGACGATAACGACGAGAACGGAGAAGAAGAAGACTTTAAGCCTCGCGTATTTTGGACAAAAAGCGCACCAACGACATCGCGTCGTAAAAAAAGAGTTCTTCTCCCCCCGACGGCGTTCCGTGCGGCACCAGCAGAAATCATCGTTTTCATCATCACAACTGCGCCTGTGTGCCGCTTTAAACAAGAGGCTTCTTCTTCTTCTTCTTCCTCTCTCCCTCTCTCCCCCGAGAGAGCGTGTCGCAATGCCGCTTTTTTTTTGTCCCCCACGGGCTTTTTTGCGCTTTTTTTTGTAATTTAGGGTTTCAGAATCACCGGGAAAAAAACGGATGTTTTGAGCCTTTGAGAAGACGGCAAAAAAAAGACGCGCGCAAGGTCGCAGGCGTGTTGTGGTACGCACACGCGATATATACACGGAGACAGAATGCTATCGTCGTCTTCCCTAGCGACAGCAGCAGCGGCACCGCTCTACCGCAATGATCGTCGGTGTTGTCCTCGTAACAACAATAATAATAAAAAAGGATTCGTCATCGTCGCCGGGAAGAAAACATCTTCTTCGATAATAATCGGACGACGTTTTGGACCGCGAAATGCTAATAATATCGCGTCGTCGTCGACGAGACACAGAGCGATTCTGGAGCCACCGGTCCCGGTCAGAGAACGATCGATGGACGAAGACGAAGAAGATGAAAACGAAGAAGACGAACGGCGCAAAGCGTCTTCGAGCGCGGCGACGAGTAGTAGCAGTTCGTCTTTGTCGTCGTCGTCGTCGTCGAAATCCGGCGGCAGCGCGAAGATCGTCAAGACCGATTTCTTGGTGCGTTTTTTTTTCTTCTTCTCTCTCTTTTTATTTTCGGCGGGACGCGAGTCATCACGAAAAAGCGCGCGTGGTGTTCTGTCGTTCTCTCTTTCGCGCGATCTGGATCTCTGTCTCTCTTTCTCTCTTTCCCGAGAGAACGCGCGCTTCGATGGATGATGATGATGATGAGAGAGAATTCTGTTTTTTTTTTTTATCTTTACGCCGGTGTTGCTCACAACGAAAGAGTACCGCAACAACGACAACGTCATAACGCTAACGACGATGTATTTTCTTCTTGATATACACACACACACTATATAAAACAGGTGATTGGCTCTGGCATTGCCGGGTTATCGTACGCTTTGGAAGCGGCTGAACACGGGAAAGTTGCAATCGTGACGAAATCCGTCGCGCACGAAGCGTCGACGGCGTACGCGCAAGGCGGGATCAGCGCAGTTATTTCGCATTTGGATACCGTAGATGAACACGTGAACGATACCGTCGTAGCTGGGGATTATTTGTGCGACGAAAAAGCAGTCAGAGCGTTGTGTGCGGACGGGAAGTCTGCGATTGAAAAGTTGGTGGAGATCGGGACGCGGTTTACCAAAGCGGAGGAGTTGGAGGGGAAGAATAAGGAGGAATCGTATCAGGGGTTACACTTGTGTCGCGAGGGAGGTCACGGGAAGCCGAGGATCGTGCACTGCGACGATATGACCGGGAAAGAGGTTGAGAGAGCGTTGGTGGAAGCGACAAGAAAGCATCCAAACGTGACGTTTTACGAACATCACGCGTGCGTAGATTTGATGGCTTCCTCGTCGCCGAAGAACAACAACGAAAGACGGTGCGTTGGCGCTGTCGCCGTTTCTAGCAAGAATTCCGAAGAAGAAGAAGATTCATCAAAGATTGTGCGATTCTACGCCTCCACTACTCTCCTGGCGTGCGGCGGCGCCGGTCAGCTTTTCCCGTCCACGACGAACCCTGTTGTGTGTACCGGCGACGGCATCGGCATGGCGGCACGCGCCAACGTTCTCTGTGAGAATCTCGAGTTTGTGCAGTTTCACCCGACCGCCTTGTATGCGGATAACGATAGTTCGAAATCCCCGGCCAAGAAACTCGACGAGAATGAAAATGCGTTTTTGATCACGGAAGCTGTTCGCGGTCACGGCGGCGAGTTATGGACGCACTTTGATGGCGGCGAGAGGTTCATGCCAAACTACGACAGTCGAAACGAACTCGCTCCGAGAGATGTCGTCGCGCGCGCGATTCACGCAGAGATGCGAAGGAACAACTCGCCGTGCGTCTATCTCGACATCACGAAAAAAGACGCCGAGGACGTCGCGAAAAACTTTCCCGGTATTTATAAAGAATTGAAAAAACGAAACTTGGACATGACAAAACAAAGAATTCCGGTGAGACCAGCCGCGCACTACCTCTGCGGCGGCGTCAAGACAAACATCGACGGCGAAACCAGTCTTTCTGGCTTGTTCGCGTGCGGTGAAGTTGCGTGCACGGGCGTGCACGGCGCCAATCGATTAGCTTCTAACTCCCTGCTCGAAGGCGTAGTGTTCGCGCGACGAGCCGTGAAAACCGCCACGAAAAAATCCAGAGAAAGTTTGAAGCAATTGTTAGAAGATGAATTCGAAGACATCGTGGACGAGGATGACTTTTTGAAATGCAGCAGCGTTTTGAACATTCCGCGAAAAACGAAAGCAACAAAACGTCGCGGTCAAAAGGTCAAGAAAGACTTCTTATCCACGGATGCGTTTGCGCAAAGCTTGAGGAAAGAAGTGCAACTCTCCATGTGGCGCGCGTGCGGCATCGTTCGACGAACGGAGGATATGCGCGAAACTTTAGTCAAGTTCAAAGCTTTACAACGCTTGATTGAAGAAGAAGAGGAAGAAGCGGCGTTGCTGAATAGCGGCAACGACGATGGTACCGTCACTTTAGCTCTAGTCGAGGCGAAGAATTTATTAGCGGTTGGCACTTTAGTTTTACGATCGGCGCTGAAGAGGAAAGAGAGTCGTGGCTTACACTACGTCGTCGAGTACCCGGACAGAGTCGAAGAAGAGCGAGTGTCAACAGTCGTAACCCCGATTGAGAACGATGACAACGATGAATCGAGCAATATTTCGTCCTCCTCTGCGATTAAATTTGAGGGAGAGGAAGGTGACGAAGCGCTGTCGGTTGTCAAACAAAAAGTCGTCGCACCAGGTCCGCGCTAGCTTGGATTGTTTAGAACCAATTAGAAACTTAGGGAAGACTTTGCTTTGCATGAAACTGTTTTGATATTATTTATTACATTTTCAAAGTCAATACTCTATAACAAAACCCACTACAACACTCTCATTACAATCTCGCGTTTGGCATGTGCTTCATCGCTTGTCGAATACCTAAATCAGCCATAATCTCCTCCGACCCACCTAAAATAGCCGCAAACTTGTTGGATTTCTGAAACGCTTCGATGATGCGGCCCATCCCCGTTCTCGTAATCGCGCGTCCGCCAAAAATTTGACACGCCTCGTCCGAAACCAAATTCGCCACGCGCGTGCAAAAGTATTTCAGAAGCGCGATGGGACCCGCCAACACAACCGATTGTTCCTCGTGAGACAAGACGTTCATTTGGTGCGTAATTTGTTCCGTCCATGCCTGAACGGCTTCAATTTGCGCAGCCATGATGGCCAATTTCCCTCGAATCACCGGTTGTTCGATCAACTTTTTCCCGAACACGATGCGTTGGTTGGCCCACTTGAAACATTCGGCTAAAATCAATCGGTTTGCGGCGTTTGTGCCGGCGACGATGTACCATCTCTCGTGGTTAAAATTGAACATGACGTACATGAAACCTTTCCCTTCTTTTCCAAGTAAATATTCCTTGGGCACGCGCACGTTTTCATACGTCACGTACGCGGTCCCTGCTGACGGAGAATACGACGTTTTAATCGGTTTCGTTTCCACGCCTCCCCACGCTCGATCTATGAGCAACAACGAAAACGTTCCGTCTTGCATTTTGACCGCCGTGGTGAAATAATCGGAAAACTGTCCGTTCGTGATCCACTTCTTGACACCGTTGACGATGTAATCTCCAGTCGAGGAATCTTTTACAGCAATGGTCTGTAAACCAGCGACGTCGGAGCCGGCCGCTGGTTCCGAAATGGCCAAACATATCCTCTTCTTACCTAACAACACCTCTCTCCCGACTTTTCTCGCGACCTCCGGTCTTCCAAACTGCAACACCGGCGGTAACCCAATCACCAATCCCGCGCCTAATCCATCGACGTACCCGGGCACGCCTAGCCTACACGTCTCTTCGTGCGCAATTAACTCGTGAAAAGAATCGAACTCGCTCCATTTTACTCCGCCTAATAACTCCACGCCGCAATTTTCAACCACGTCTCGCAGCCACGGTCCTTTCGGCATCCGAGCGACGAGCAAGCCGTTCTTGCCGAGCAACTCGTACACTTCTTTCGTTGGATGTTCCCCATTTTCGTCCGCTTTGACGCACACGGGCACGATGTGCGTATCGAAAAACAACCTGCACGCCTTGCGAAAGTTTTTATGACTCTCGTTGTAATACAAACTCGGCGCGTTGCCGACCGCAAACGCCGACGGTTCCGCGTACGGCACGAGTTCCAAGTCGCCTTTTTTCCTCTCCAAAGTTCTCTCTTTCCCTTTCCTTCTGTCTCGTTCCACCAACACTCCGACGCGAAATTTCTTCGCCACCTGTTCCAACACGTCTTTTCTGTGGTACTTATAAAACGCGTTCGTGGAATCCGTGCCGGCGACGCGATCGATGAACGCTTTCCCGCCCGGATGGAACTTTGCAAACTTCGTCACGTCGTAGACGAAATCGTCGACGGAGATCCAATTCGATTCCGGCGTGTTGTGCTTTGCAACCTCTTCGCGCGTGTACCGAGGAAGCTTTGAAACGTCGTCGTCTTCTTCTTCGTTGGAGGAGGAGGACATTCTTTTGCTCTGTTTTCGTCTTCTTCTTCTTTTTTCCTTCGCGTGTGAGTGTGTCCGCCAACGACGACAAACGCGCGCGTCCGGGTAACGAACTCTTTTTTTGCTCTCTTACAGTAATTTAGGGTTTTATGGTTTCGGAGGAAAAATCGGAGTTTTCGATCTCACAAGTCTGACTCAGATATTTTTGACGCTTCGAGCCTTTTCGACGAGAAAAAAAGTTGATCGAAAGACGACACAAAAGAGTTGACACGCCGCCGCGCGCGCGCGCACAAAGAACAGACGAAAAAAAAAAAGCGCAAAAGATGCAGTCTACTAAAAGCTGTACCATCGTCGTTGGTTCGAGTTCGATCGCTTCTGTCGCTGCCGCCGCGGGGCGATCGCGCGCGAAGACGAAGAATAATAAGAAGAACAATCTTCATTTTCATTCGCAAAATCATCCGCTTCTTCACGGCGCCGCGAAAAGAAGTCTCTCTGTGCCTCGAAGAGTCATCAACAACGAGTCGTCCTCGTCCTCTTCTTTATACGGAAAATACGCCTCTGGAACAGATTCTCCTCTCGATTTGATCGACGTGCCGCTGGAATTAGTCCAAATCCGAGCCTACGTTCGATGGGAAGAAGCCGGGAAACCGGAAGGCATGCCGGCGGAGTGGCAAGCGGCGGAGTTTGCTCGAGCGCTG
>Ga0255743_10002765_pt1 | contig 14226 bp, 13 predicted proteins | sample 101ome_19_FD_179950 | JGI IMG/M metagenome (GOLD analysis project Ga0255743, IMG submission 179950) | Coastal salt marsh microbial communities from the Groves Creek Marsh, Skidaway Island, Georgia - 101405AT metaG (version 2) | ecosystem: Environmental > Aquatic > Marine > Intertidal zone >... | reverse complement strand
GTTGGTGTTGATCTGGCCGGTGCCGTCTGCGGACCATCCCTGGATGAGGCCGCCGGTGGCCGAAACGAGTCGTCCGTCGGCATCAAGGGACATCGAACCGGCACGGGTGTAGGTGCGGGCGCCGGCGGACTCGACGGCGAAGAAGCCGTCGCCTCGGATGGCGAAGTCGAGCTCTCGGCCGGTGTTCTGCAGGGCGCCCTGCGAGAAGTTCGTCGAGATGCGCGCGACCGAGACACCAAGCCCGATCTGGGATGGGTTAGTGCCGCCGGTGGTGCCGTCCTCGGCGCCGGCGCCAGCACCCTGGAGGGTCTCGGAGAGTACGTCTTCGAACACGGTGGCCGAGGACTTGAAGCCTGCGGTTGAGGTATTCGAGATGTTGTTGCCGACGACGTCGAGCATGGTGCGGTGGGCTCGAAGTCCGGAGATTGCTGAGAACATTGAACGGATCATGTCTTCCTTCTTCTTGTGGAAGCCGTCCGTGGCGTTGTGTCCCTCGCATCCGTGCGGGCGACAGGGTGAACCTCCGATCGGAGGTTCCGGTTGGTGTTGGGCGGCGGTTGCCGCGTTGATGGTTACGACATGCCGGCGGCGGCGAGCACCTTTGGCACGTAGTTCTGTGTCTCCTCGAATGGCGGGATGCCGCCGTATTTCTCGACGTTCCCTCCCCCGGCGTTGTATGCGGCGAGGGCGAGTTCGATGCTGTCGAACCGGTTGTATTCGAGGCGGAGCAGGCGGGCTGCTCCATCGATGGCCGATGCCGGGTTGAGCGGGTCGACGTTCATCCACTCCGAGGTGTCCGGCATGAACTGCATCAGCCCGACGGCTCCGTCGGGTGAGACGGCATCGAGGTTGAACGCCGATTCGACCTTGGCGACACCGGCGAGCAGTTCGGGGGCGATTCCCCAGCGTCGGCCGGCTGCGGTGAACTCGTCGGCGAACGGGGTGTCGGGGTCGAGGATGCCGAACTCGTCAACTACGGCACCGACGGAGAAGCGGCGAGGCCCGTCATAGGGGACGGTCACGGCGTCGCTGTTGGTCGCGATGTCGTAACCGCTCAGCGTGTCGAAGTCGGCGATCTCATCGGAGATCGGGTGAACGCCACTGATGGGGCTGGGTGTCGTAGTCGGCTCACCGGTGATGGTGTCGGCGCTGTCGACGTCACTCACCGGCTGGTCGTCAGCGGTGTTGGCAGGGGTGTCCGGCGTGGTTGCGTCGATGGTCGGCGGTGTGGGGGCGCCGAACGACTGGACGGCGTCGAGGGCGACCTCACGGTTGCCGACGGTCAGGACGACCCCGTCGGCATCGACTCTCGCCGACGAGACGGCACCGCTGTGTTGGTTTCCGAGCGAGTCGGTGAAGTTGGCCACTTTGCCGACGATCGATCCGACGGCGGCGAGTTGTCCGAACTGGCTCTGCCCGGTGACCGCGGCGGCGATCTCGTTGAGTTTCTCCACCATGGTGAACTGTGCGGTCTGCAGGAGCGACTGGGCGGAGTCAACGGGGTTCAACGGGTCCTGGTATTTGAGTTGGGTGACGAGCAGCTGCAGGAACGCGTCCTGCCCGAGGTCGTCACTGCTGGAGTTGGCGGTCTGGGTGACCGCTGGTGTTGCTGCGACTTGTTGGATGTCCATGGGTTGCCTTTTGTGGTGTGGATCGTGGCGAGGTCAGAGGTGAAGGTCGACGCGACCGTTCCCTCCGATGGTGTGACGATGCTGATCGGCGTTCTCGGCCGCGGTTCGTGGCTGTCCTCGGTGTGGTGTGGTGCCGTCATCGCTGTTGCCTTCGTCGGGCTGACGGGTGCCTCCACGGCCGTCTGAGAGTTCGAAGCCTCCGATGCCGACACCGGTCTCGCCGGCCATGTCTCGGATGTCGGAGATCAGGTTCGTGACGGCTGCTCGGGCTGCTTCGGAGGGCGTGGACACGACGATGTCGACCGATCCGTCTCGGACGGCGATCTCCACCTGCACGGTTCCGAGATGCTCAGGGTTCAACGTGACGGAGATCCGGCTGGGACCGGCTCCTTCCCGGAGTCCTTTGAGCGCCTGGTTGACAGCGTTGGCGAGTTTTGCGTCGGCGCCTCGCTCGTTCAAGTTGACGGGGTCGGTCGTGGTGGCGGTGTCGACGACTGCGGAGATATCGCTGGCCGGGTTGCTGGCGGCGATCATCGATTCGTGGTTCGCGTTCTGTGTGACGGGGGTCGCCTCACTCACCTCTGGTTCGACATCCGGTGTCATGGCCGGGTCGATCCCAAGGTCGTTGGTGACTTCCTGGTTCGGGTTGCTGGTGGTTGACTCGTCGCCGAGTTGCCCATCATCAGTCGACTGGCCCTGAGGCGTGGTCGCGATGGCGGATGTTTCGACGGGCTCTCCGAGTTCGGACATGGTGTCCGCAGGTGAGCTGGGCGGCGAATCCACGGGTTCGATCGCGAGGTCGACGGCCAGCTCCTCCCCGAGGTCGCTCACCGCTCTGTCGATTCCAATGACCGATCCCGGGCTGAGCGCTCCGCGTGTGATCTCGGCGTCGGCATGGTCATCTGCGGTGTCGTCGGTGACGCTGACAGCGGGGTGTTGCGGAGCTTTCGGAAGTGCCGCGAGGGTGAGGCCGAGGTCGAACGTGTCGTCGGTGGCCGTGACGAGGCTGTCGAGATCGGCGGTCTCGAGGTCAGTGTCGCCGTCGTCGGCAGTCACCGGTGCGTGCGCCATCGCGGCGGCGAACATCTGGTCGAAGATCGCTGGGTCGCTCGGAGCGTCGGTCGGCGCGGGGACATGGTCGATGGAAACCGTGGGAACGTTCACTGATACTCCTGGTGTTGTGCGTTCTTGCTGATGTGGTGGAGGGTGGCGAGCTCACCGAGTTCGCGGTTGGCCCGGCGGTCGGCCTCGAGGTGTTCGATGTTCCGGAGGCGCTCTCGGACGTTGTCGAGGGCGCGGCGTCGACGTACCGCGTCGGCGTGCACTTCGGCGGCGGCGTTGGCACTCTCGAAGTTGGCTCGTTCCGCAGACCGGGCAGCGGCGAGCGATTTGCGGATCACGTCGGAGTGCATGACGGCGTCAGCTGCATGAGCGTTTCGGTTGTTTCGCCGTTGACTGGACAGTCGGGTGAGGCTGCCTTCGAGGTCGTGGACCCGCTGTTCGCTCTCCGAATGGTCGCGGCGGGTGACCGCCACTTCTCGGGAGGCGACATCTTCTTCGAGTTTGCGTATGCGTACGAGACGGGCGACGCGGCGCGACTTGCTCATGCGGCTGCCCTCTCACGGGGGCTGGCGGGTGCCGACGGCTCACGGGCTTCAGCTCGGGGCATGCCGATGGCTTGTTCAAGCATTCTCCAGGTGTGATCGGGAGATGTCTGGTCGCTGTGTCCCTGCATCAGGAAGCGATTGATGTCGGGCATGTGCTCGACTGCGTCGTCGAGGCTCTTGCTGGCTCCGGGCACGTAGGCGCCGACTTCGAGGAGGTCGCGGGCGTTGGTGTACTCGGCCATGAGTTCGCGGAGGCGACGGCTGACCGTTTGTTGATGGTCGTTGTGCACGGTTGCCGCGAGCCGCGACACGCTTTGGAGCACATCGATTGCTGGGAAGTGGCCGCTGTTGGCGAGTTGGCGTGAGAGCACGATGTGACCGTCGAGGATGCCGCGCACCGCATCGGCGACCGGGTCGTTCATGTCGTCACCGTCGACCAGCACGGTGTAGATCGCGGTCATGGTTCCCCACGCGGAGTTGCCTGCCCGTTCAAGGAGTTTGGGGAGTTCTGTCAGGACCGATGGCGGGTATCCGCGGGCGACGGGCAGTTCACCGGCGCTCAGACCAATCTCGCGTTGGGCCATGGCGAACCTGGTGACGGAGTCGAGGATGAGCAGCACGTCGAGGCCCTCGTCGCGGAAGTCCTCGGCGATCCTCGTTGCGGTCTGGGCAGCGGTGAGCCGCATGAGGGCTGGCTCGTCGCCGGTGGAGACTACGACGACGGACTTCTTCATACCGTCGTCACCGAGATGCTGGTCAATGAACTCTCGGACCTCGCGGCCGCGCTCCCCGACCAGCGCGACAACGATGACATCGGCGCTCGCGCTTTTGGTCGCCATGGAGAGCAGGGTTGACTTACCGACGCCGGATCCGGCGAAGATCCCGATCCGCTGACCTTTCGCCAGCGGGATCGCGGTGTCGATCGCGCGAACACCAGTGATGAACGGCTGTTCCACCGCGCGGCGAGTCATCGGGTCGGGTGCCGGGCTGTCGAGTTCGCTCTTGAGTCCTCCGAGGGCACCCTGGTTATCGATCGGACGGCCGAGCGCGTCGAGGACCCGTCCGAGGAGTTGCTGTCCGACCGGCACGGTGAGTCGGCCGAGCGCCGGGGTGCACCGCATCCCCAGTTTGAGGCCCTCAACCCCGGCGAACGATGTGATGCGTGCGCTGCCGTGGGCGAGCGCGATGACGGTTCCCGGTATTTCACGGCCGTCCGCGTTGACGACCACATGGTCGCCGGTTGCCGCGTCGAGTCCGGCAACTTCGATGCCGCTCGGCGTGACCGCGGTGATCTGGCCGGCCCGACGTGGTCGTGCCGCAGCGATCGCCTGTGACCAGCGATGCTCGGCGACGGAGTCGAAGTCCACTGTCATGATGCGGCACGCACCGTTGAGGCCTTCTTGCGGGTGGTGGCAGCGGTCTTCGTTCGTGCGTTCTTCGCCGCAGCCTTGGTTCCGGTCTTCGATGCTGTCGCGGTCTTCGCTGTCGTCTTCGCGCGCGTCGACGTCTTGGACGATGTGGTGCGTGTCGTGGATCGGCTCGGGCGTGCCGCTGGCTTCCGCGACTTCGCTGGCTGCGTTGCCGGGGTCGATGTCGTGGTGGCCGTGCCGGTCACCTCGGTGTCGACCGGCGGCTTGTCCGATGCCGGTTGCGCCGGTTCGACGATTCGAGGGATCTCGGGCAGTTCGAGCACTTGGCGAACGCGTGCGAGTGCGGTATCGATCCCGAAGTCGATGATGCTGGATCCGATCCGCACTTCCGCGTGGGTTCGGGGGACGCGCTCATCGCCGATGATGGTCACCTGCTCGGGCGCGGCGCAGAGCTCGGCCTCGAGCGGGTTCATCACGATGGTGATCGAGTCCTCGATGTTGGCGACGCTCAGGGCCTGGCGTACGACGTCGGAGCCGAAGCTGCCGTCCTCTCGAAGTTCCCGTTGGAGGATCTCATGGGCGAGGTCAACGGCGAGCGCTGATGCGAGTTCGGCGATTCCGGTGGTGCGCTGGCCGGCGGCGGTGGCGAGCTGTTCAACGGCTTCGCGGATCGCTTGAAGCGCAGCGGCGACTTCGTCGCGGGCAACTTGCTGTCCGGCGGCGTAGCCGGCCTCGTATCCGGCGTTGCGTCCCACGCGGTAGTCGGCGAGCATCCGGCTGGCGTCGCTGGCACCCGAGGGGTGAGTCGTGTCCGGCTCGACGCGGGTGTGGGGCGCCGGGAACTCGAGAACCTTGGCTTCGGTGGCCTCGACTTCGTTGGCGCGGATGACGTGAGTCTGATTGTCAGGCAACGAGCGCATCTGATCCCCTGTTGATAGTGATTTCGCCTTCGGCGTCGAGCCGGTTGACCACCGACACAACTTCGGCTTGGGCGGCTTGGACGTCGGCGAGTCGAGCCGGTCCGAGGATGTCGATCTCCTCCCGGAGGACTTCGGCGGCCCGCTCCGACATGTTCTCCAGCAGGACGCGTTTGGTGTCCTCGCCGACGCCCTTCATGGCGAGCGGGAGTTTGGAGGTATCGACACTGGCGAGAACTTTCTGGATGGCGCGCGGGTCGAGCGTCGCGATGTCCTCGAACAAGAAGAGGCGGCGTTTCACCTCGCCGGCAAGGTGTTCGTCGATGGCTCCGAGCGCGGCGAGCACATCGGTTTCGGTTTCACGGTCCGAACGGTTGAGGAGGGCGACGAGCGAGTCGATTCCGCCGACGCGGTACTGGCGTTCAAAGGCATTCGGGCCGAGCCGTTCGCGCACTCCCTGCTCGATCGCTTCGACCAGTTCGTGATCGGGGTCGTCGAGGCTGGCGATGGCGACAGCGATCTGGCTGCGCATGTCTGCCGGAAGTTCCAACATGATTGAAGCGGCGGTGTCCGCGTCGACGAATGACAGCACCACCGCGCAGGTGATTGGAAGCTCTGCGCTGAGCGAACGGGCCATCACCTGGGTGTCGACGCGTGACACCCACGAGAACGGGGGGTCGATGATCTTCCGGTCGATGCCGTCGACGATGTTGCCCGCCTTGTCCGGTGCGGCGAGTTCGAGCAGGTTGCGGGCTTTGCCGAGTCCGCCGCTGACGACGGTGCTGCGGGCATCCCAGACCTTTCCGAACTCCTCCACCACACTGTTGGCGGCCTCCTTGGGGAGGTTGCCGAGTGATGCGATCTCGGTGGCGATCTCGGCCATGACCTCGTCGTCGAGATGGCCGAGGACTTTCGCTGCGTGCTCTGGGCGGAGCGACAGGACCAGGAGTGCGGCCTTGCGGGCGCCTGGCATGTTCTCCTGTTTCGCGCGTTTCATTGGGACGCTCCTACGCGATCCCCGACCCACGAGTTCAACAGTTCAGCAATTTCGGCTGGCTGCTCCTGCGCGACGAGGGCGAGACGCTCGACGGGCGGCAGGTGGAGCGACGCGTCAGATCCCTTGCTGTCGGCGACGGGGGTGGCGAGCGCTGCCATCTGCTGACGTTTCTCAGCTTCGGCTTTCTTCATCTCTTTGCGTGCCCTGCGGAATGACAGCAGAGCGAACAACCCGACGATCGCGGCGACACCGAGGGTGCCGACGGTGCGAAGGAAGTCGTTCTTCGCCTGCTGTTCAGCCTCGATGGCCTGCGCGGCAGCGGACTCGGCAGATGACGCAGCAAGCTCTTCAGCGATCGACGTGTCGAAGGGAAGGGCCGCGACAGTGAGCGTGCCCGCCTCGGCGGACAACCCCGAGGCGGTCGCCACGGCCTGGGTGATCGCGGTCAGGTCGCCATCGGCGAGCGCTGTCTGGTTCAAAATGACTGATGCGGTCATCGAGGTGATCTCTCCACCGGTGTTCTCCACGGTGGTGACCGCGCGATCGACCAGGAACGACGAGTCGATTTGGGCGGCGACGACGCTTCCATCGTTGAGTTCGGTGACATCGCCGGCGCCGAGAATTCCTTGGGCCTCATCCAACGTGTTGGTTTCCACGCTTGATGAGACGTTGGTTCGAAGCTGGGTGCCGTTGGCGTCGGTGACCGGGGTAAATGCCTCCGAGACGGTTGTCGAGTTCGTCCAGTCGACGGTCGCGTTCACGGCGACGCGGGCGTTACCCGGACCGACGACAGCTTCGACGAGTGAGAGGATTCGGGCTTCAGTCTCATCTTCGAGTTCCGCGGTTCGTTCCCGGTCGCTCTTGGCTGACTGGCTGGCCGCCTCAGGGCCGGCGAGGACGTTGCCGCGCTGATCGGTGACGGTCACCTGCTCAGCGGTGAGTCCTTCGACGGCGTTGGCAACAAGGGACGTGATGGCAGCCACCTGGGTGGAGGTGATTGTTCCTCGGGAGGAGATGAGCACCGAAGCGGATGCTTTGATGTCGTCCCCGGAGAACAGGTCGTCCTCCGGGATGACGAGATGCACGTCAGCGCTGTCGACGGTTTCCATCTGGGTGAGGGACATCTCGATTTCCTGTGCGAGTCCGCGTTGATAGGCGATTCGCTGCTGGAACTGCGTCGAGGTGATGCCGAGGCCATCCAGAGTTGAGAAACCGTCGCTTTCCGCGGTCGGGGTGAACCCGGACCGGTTGACCTGGAGACGCGCCTCGTAGATGTCGTTCTCCGGGACGAGCACCGTGGCGCCTCGATCGGTGATCTCGTAGGTGAAGTTCAGATCGCGGAGCGTCTCGGTGACAGCTGCGGCATCGGAGGTGCTGAGCTCGGTGTACAGCGGCGCCATCCGATCTTTGGTGGCGGTGTTCGCGAACACGAGCACACCGGCGATCACGGCGACGAACGCGACCATCATGGTGATGCGCTGCGAGTTGTTGAAGCCTGCAGTGGCGGTGTTGAAGCGAGTCTTGATGAGCTCGAACATCAGATAGGCATCCCCATGATCTGGTTGAAGGCGTCAACGGCTTTGTTTCGGACAGCGACCGTGATCTGTGTCGCGAGTTGGGCTTCGGTGGCGGCGACGACGTAGCTGGTGAGCGAGTCGAGGTCGCCGGTGGCTGCGGCGGTGGCGAGGTCGCTGCTTCGCTGATCAGCGGTGTTGAGGTCCTTGATGGCGGAGCTGACCTTGTCGGCGAACCCGGCGCCGTCCGCCGAGGTGGTGCCTGCCGTTGACGTGGTTGCGGCGACCCGGGCTGCCGGGTTGACCTGTGGAAGTCCTGCGATGGTCACTGGCCGATCTCCAGGGTGCGCTCGTAGGTTTCGCGGGCGCGGTTCAACACGTTGGTGTTCGCTTGGAATGACCGTTGCGCGATGATCATGTCGGTCATGAGGCCTTCGAGGTCCATTGCGGGTGCGAGGACCATGCCGTCGTCGTCAGCGAGTGGGTTCGTCGGGTCGTACACCAGTCGCCCGTCGGTCTCGGCAACAGGGGTTTCCACGACGTCCACTCCCCCGACGACCGCGTTGAGGTCGCGGGCCTCGACGCGGACGAGACGTTCCTGGAAGGGCTCCTCGTCGGTGGCGGTGATGGTGTTGATGTTCGCGATGTTGTCGGCGATCGCGTCCAGCCAGGTCTGGTAGGCGTTCATGCCGGATGCGGCGATGGAGATTCCGTCGAAGGTGATGGTCATCAGAACTCCTGGGTCGCGATCCGGATCCGCTGGTACTGGTCGTTGAGTGCGCGCACGAGTGCCTGCTGGCGCAGCGCGGTCTCGGTCAGCTGCACCATCTCTTTGCCGAGGTTGACGTTGTTGCCGGTGCCGTCGCGAGGGTCATCGGAGGCGACCTCTCGGGCTTTCGCGGCGAACGGGTTGCCGTCGGCGACAGCGAGGGCGAGTTCGTCCTCGAACTCGATGCGTCGCGCGGTGAAACCTGGGGTGGAGACGTTGGCGACGTTGTCCTGGAGCGCTTCGAGACGCTGCGACAGGAGGTGGAGTGCGGCCTGAAGGTTGTTCGCAGTTGGATCACTGACGATCGACATGAATTCCTCGAGTTGTTGCTCGAGTCCTTCCATGGACTCCCGGCGGGTCGCTCCCTGACCCACCGTTACGTGTCGGCAGTCGGTCGGGGCGTGACCCGGTACAGATGAACCGATCTCCAAGAATTTTGCGCCGTTGCGCGTTGCTCGGGCCGCTACCGATGGGTAATCTTCCAGATATGACAGATGTCATTTCTGTTCTTGATGGTGATCGTCGAACGACGGTCCGTCGGGAGCGGGCCGATCGGGAACGCCTCGAGATGCGGGCGAGGATCCTCGAGTGCTCGTGTGAGATCTTGCGCTCCGGATCGATGTTCGATCTCACGATTCAACGGGTCGCCCGCGAGCTCAACGTGAGCCGGCCGACCGTGTACCGCTACTTCCCCACCGTTCAGGACATCTTCAAGGCGCTGTCCGATGAGACGATCAGAGCGATCTACGACAATCTTCCTCAGCTGCCGCTCGACGATCCGCGGTACCTCGACGAGTTCGTGTCCGTCGCTATGGGTGTGTTCCTCGCTGACGCTCCAGTGATTCGAATCCTCGCGCTCGCCTCGGCTATCGGCCGTTCCTCCGGCGACTGGTATCAGGTTGACCCGGAGTCGCTGCTGATCACCGCGCTGACCTCGATGCCTGCCAGTCACCGGCCGGTGTCAGCGAACTCTCAGACCGCCGCTCGGGTGATGATCACCCAATTCCGAGGTGCGCTCTACGGCTGGGCTGCCGGTTTTCTCTCCGATGAACAGTTCGAACAGGAGGTTCGAAGGGCAGGGTCGTTGACCCTGCTGTGAACCGACATCGGTGTTCAGGGTTTACGGCCGCTTTCGGGGTCGCCGTCGCATTCGTTTCCTTGTTGGTCACCCCGAACAACGTCTCTGCCGGATCAGCGGGAGATCTCGATCTGTCTTTTGATGGCGACGGCTGGAACACCATTTCTGCGAGCGGTGTTTGGTTTGAGGCCACGTCGGTTGTCGTTCAGGCGTCGGGAAAGGTGGTGGTTGCGGGTGCACGGATGGACGGGTTCCAGTTCGATCCGATGATTGCCCGGTTCAACACTGACGGCAGCTTGGACACTTCGTTTGGGTCTGATGGGACGGGGATTGTTGTTGAGCCGTGGCCAGACGGCGAAACGATCTTGGAGTGGGTCAACCGATCCGGTGCAGCTGTTGACGTTGCGCTGCTGTCCGATGACCGGATTGTGGTGACGAGTTCGCCATCAGGCAACAATGAAGAGCACGGCATCATGCTGTTCACCGCCGACGGGGTTTTGGACACCAGCTTCGACGGGGATGGTCGACGCAAGATCGCGAGCGGTGGGCCAGCAATGGACGTGTGGACCACTGCGGTGACCGTGACATCTGACGACAAGATCATGTTCGTCGGAACGAGCCCGGACAGCAGCTGGGACTATCGGATGAAGGTGTACCGGCTGAACACCGATGGGTCCAACGACATTTCGTTCAATAGCGACGGCATGCGCAACGTCTATTTCCCGAGCTCGGTCGACAACCTCGCCAACGCAGTGGTGATGAGCGGAGACAAAACCATCTTCGGAGGGTCCGCAGCGGCATCGTGGAGCCGTCACGACATGGGTATCGGGCAAATGACAGCTGAGGGCCGCAACGACACTGCGTTTGCTTCAGGTGCCGGCCGAACCTATGTCGATTTCGGTTTTGGTGATTCCGATGTTCGGGAGCTGCTCGTTCAAGCCGATGGAAAAATTGTGGCGATCGGCGAGTCGCAGGTCTTCGATAACGATGACTCCGTCGCGGTCACGCGACTCAACGCCGACGGATCGTTGGACACATCATTCTCCGGTGACGGCAAGTTTGCGTATGACTTCGGCACCGGTGATTCCTACGGGTGGGGTGGTTCCTACGGGTGGGGTGGAGCAGTTGATGCAAGTGGCCGCATCCTGGTCGCTGGCCAGTACAACAACGGCGCTAACGACAAGGCGTTCGTGATGCGGCTCACCACCGCTGGCGAGCTCGATACCACCTTCGGAACAGGTGGCATCAAGACGTTTGACTTCGTCGCCGACCACGACGAGAAGTTCAACGCCATTGTGGTGCAGGGAGACGACATGGTCGTCGCTGGAGGCTCCGGATCCGATCTCCTTGTCGCTCGACTTGACTCACTCGGCGACTTGGACGGGTTCACCGAGATCGACGGCAACTTCGTGCACCCGAATCAGATAGTGCTGAACGAAGACGCACTGGCGTCCTACAACACACCACTCGTGCCATGCGGCCAGCTCACCTTCACCCTCGCCGATGGGATCCCGCCAACCGTCGGGATTCTCACGACCGACGGCGCAGCACGCGCTGACAGCTACGACCCCGACACGCACACGCTCGGCGAAACCGGCTCGGACTCGTCGTCTCAGCCCGGCTTCAACTTCGCCTGGACGTCGCAGTGGGCCCTTCGCTTCGTGGTGTTCGGCGGCTGGATCGGCGGTTCTGGTGAAAAGCACGCCCTTACCGGCTGGACGAACAACAACAACATCACGGACCCAGAGGGCACGAACTACGCGCCAGTCGAGTTCATGCTCGACTACGGAATCGACGGCAACATGCGCCTGTATCGAGACGACGCACTGCTCAAAACCAGCGCCAACACCTTCTCCGGCGACCAGACACTCCACGTCGCTGGTTTTGATGACCAGCAACAAAGCAACCTCTACATCCCCACGAACTGGACACTGACCGGCCCAGCCGAACTCGACATCACCTACGACAGCCAGGGCGGTTCAGACGTCACCGACGGCGACGCAACCACCGACGCCTGTGGCACCATCGACGCGCTCCCAACTCCTCCGACCCGCACCGGATACATGTTCAACGGCTGGTACACCGCAGCATCAGACGGCAGCGAAATCACCGCAGGCGATGACCACGGCCAGGATGCTGACTTCACGTTGTACGCCCAATGGACAGCCGACACGCTGACCGTCACCTACGACAGTCAGGGTGGTTCGGACGTGACCGATGGCGACGCGACCACAACTACCGACGGAGCTATCGCCACACTCCCGGCCGATCCAACCCGCGCTGGCTACACGTTCACTGGCTGGTACACCGCCGCCTCCGGCGGCAGCGAGATCACCGCCGGCGAAGCGCACAACCAAACGGCCGACTTCACCTTGTACGCCCAATGGGCCGCAAACACGTTGAACGTCACTTATGACAGCCAGGGTGGTTCAACGGTCACCGACGGCGACGCCACGACAATCACTGGTGGAGCTATCACCACACTCCCGGCCGACCCAACCCGCGCTGGCTACACGTTCACTGGCTGGTACACCGCCGCCTCCGGCGGCAGCGAGATCACCGCCGGCGAAGCGCACAACCAAACGGCCGACTTCACCCTGTACGCCCAATGGCAGGCCGTTCCCACCACGACAACCACCACGACTACCTCAACGACGACAACAACAGCTCCTCCAACATCAACCCCCGCGACAACGACGACAGCGCCAGCGACAACCACAACAGTTGCATCGTCGAAGGCTCCCACCTCTACAACGACGACGGTTGCGACAACCTCTACAACGACCACTGAAGTTCAGACATCCACAACGTCATCAACCGCGGTCACGACCACCTCAATAACCGAAATATCAGAACCGCCGACAGACAGCGTGGAACTTCCCGCGACAGGAACAAGCCCCTCCAAATTTCCCAGCGTTCCTCTCATTGCCATCGGCTGCGCCCTACTGCTCGTATCCCGACTCCCCAACAAGAAGCTGAGCGATGACCACAACTAAAAGGTCTCACTCCACGCCCACGAACTGCAACTGTGATGCGACTCGCGCAACGCGCCGGTCCGCTTACCTCCTCGTTGGCGCAGCCTTAACACTGATCGGAAGCGGGGTGGTGTCAGCCTCCACCCCGATCGACCAGATGGGGTCCGATATCGATGGCGAAGCCCCCAACGACCGGTCGGGATATTCGGTGTCGTTGTCATCTGATGGCACCATCGTTGTCGCCGTCCAAACGAGAAACGTCGCCGTAGTAAGCGAAGTACGTATCGAACCACGTTTTTGCTTCTGAGTAGGTGTCAAAATCGTTGCAGTTCTTTGTCGCCGGGGTTGTCTGGCGTTGTTATTGCCGTAGTGGGTGTAGAGGGGGTTGCTGGCACCAAGGTTGTTTCGGGTTTCGATGTGGTGTCGGAAGTTCCTGTAGTGCTGGGCGCTTCAGGTTCAGTGGCGTAGTAGACGTTGAATGTTGTTCGCAGTTCCCACCAGTTTGAAGGTTCTGACATCATCGGAGTGCAGGTGTTGATCATTTCTGCTAGGGCTTCATACTCGTTGGGGTCAACACTTAGGCGGTAGAGCCATTTGACCTCCACAACCGCGTAGGCAAATGAACACCAGTAGTCCCTTGGTGGACGCCATTCAGCGGCATCGAGGTCGCTTTTCGATCGGTTCGAAGAAGCTGAGACTGCAACCAAGTTGGTGACATCGTTAGCGAACCTTTCTTTTTGGTCGGCTGCCCAGTTCGCAGCTCCAGAGTCGTGGGCTTCTGCGAGCGAAACGATGTGATTGATATCAAACTCAGATGGATTTGAAGTCCATGTGTCGTCGTAGACGGAATACCACCATGCTGCGTTTGCTTTGCAGGGGTCGCCTGACGCAGATCTTTCCTCGCCGATCATCGTTTGAACTAAAACTTCCTCCCGGGTGGAGCAGCCGGACCATGATTTGGTGTGCCAGTGGGCCCATTCACTTCGGTCGTATCCATTTCGGCTCACTTCGTTAGTAACTGTTAACAACGACAGGAACTCTTGTGGTGTTGTGGTATCGCCAATGCAGCAGTCATTGGTCTCCTGCAGATCCTCGCTGGAAGGATCGTCTTCATTTGCGACCGTGGTTTGGGTGACAGGTGGTGAACTGTTGGTGTCATCATCAACTGTTGACTCTTCCGTGGAAGGAAGGGGGTTGTCAGTTTCTTCACTGTCCGCCGCGTCCTCAGTTTCATCTTCGATCACTTCTTCGCCGTGATTTTCTGGGAGAGGTGTTGTGGTTGCGTCCAGCAATGAGGAAGGTGACTCAACAATTTCTGATGTCACGACCTCGGCTTCGCTGGAAGAGTTCTCCCCGTCAGTTGGAGCG
>Ga0255743_10002753_pt1 | contig 14268 bp, 14 predicted proteins | sample 101ome_19_FD_179950 | JGI IMG/M metagenome (GOLD analysis project Ga0255743, IMG submission 179950) | Coastal salt marsh microbial communities from the Groves Creek Marsh, Skidaway Island, Georgia - 101405AT metaG (version 2) | ecosystem: Environmental > Aquatic > Marine > Intertidal zone >... | reverse complement strand
TGCTGTTAAAGCGATCAATGAAAAAATCAAAAAAGGATACAGTGTATTAGGTGAAGCTGATCACCCAGATGACCTAAATATTAATCTTGATCGTGTGAGTCACATGATTACTGAGATGGATATTGACGGTGCTAACGGTATCGGTAAGCTGAAAATATTGCCAACTCCAATGGGAAACATTTGTAAAACCTTATTAGAGAGTGGTGTAAAACTAGGCGTGTCAAGCAGAGGCAGCGGCAATGTAAATGAAAACGGTATAGTTAAAGATTTTGAAATTATTACCGTAGACATAGTTGCAAATCCAAGTGCTCCGGATGCATATCCCGATCCAATCTATGAAAGAATTATGAATCATAGACGGGGTAATGTACTAATGGATGTCGCTAGTGCAGCAGGACACGACAACAGAGCACAACGTTATCTCCAGGAAGAGGTGACAAATTTTATTAAAAACCTGAAGTATAGGAGAGATTAATATGGCTCATGCAATGGATGAACTATTAAGCTCAAATGCGCTCTCCGAGGAGGTTAGATCTTCACTATCCGAAGCTTGGGAAACCCAGCTAACAGAAGCTCGTGAGGCAATCACAGCTGAACTTAGAGAAGAATTTGCACAACGTTATGAAAATGACAAATCGCAAATTGTTGAAGCTATGGATACAATGATTGGTGATGTTATTGCTAAAGAACTCGAAGAGTTCAAAGAAGACAAAGCCAAAGTTGCAGAAGATCGTGTAGCATATCGCAAACATATGAAAGAGCATGCTAAAGTGCTTGATTCATTTGTGATGGATACACTTCGCAAAGAAATTAACGAACTTCGCGAAGACCGCAAGTTGCAAGAAACTAACATGGCCCAACTAGAGGGTTTTGTTATGGAGCAACTGACCAAAGAGCTCAACGAGTTTCATGAAGACAAACGCTCACTAGTTGAAGCAAAAGTCAAAATGATCAAAGAAGGCAAAGAAGTCATTAACGAAACAAAACGTGAGTTTATTGCTAAATCTGCAGAAAAGATTGAGGGAATTCTTGAAAATACTATCAAGAATGAACTTACAACACTACGTGAAGATATCAAAACAGCCAAAGAAAATACCTTTGGACGTAAGATTTTCGAAACATTTGCAGCAGAGTTTATGAGCAGCTACCTCAATGAAGGTACTGAAGTTGCAAAACTAAACAAAGCAATGGACGAACTACAAGTTAAACTTAGTGAATCTGAAGCAAAAGTTGCTGAAAAAGAAGTTCAGCTACAAGAATCTGCAAGAGATGCTCGCATCAAAGCAGACGTAGCAGAGCGCAAAGCTGTCATGCAAGAGATGATGGCACCGCTTAACAAGCAACAAAAAGAAATCATGGGTGCATTACTTGAAAGTACAAAAACAGACAAGTTACAAAGTGCATTCAACAAGTATCTACCTTCTGTATTGAAAGAAGATGCTAAAAAACCAGAAAAGAAGGTACTAAGTGAATCTTCAAAAGAGATCACTGGAAATAAAGAAGCAGTTACAGAGTCAGCAGAAGCTGGTCAGACTGCAGAAATTATTAACCTTCGTAAATTAGCCGGTATAAGTTAAGGAGACCGAAAATGGCAGACAACCTAATGGAAAATTGGAGCGAAACTAAATCCGCTCTTACAGACGGTCTAACTGGAACAAAAAAGCAAGTTATGGAAACAACACTTGAAAACACCAAGAACTATCTCGCAGAGGCAGTTACAGCTGGTGCAACTCAAAGTGGTAACATTGCTACCCTTAACAAGGTTATCCTTCCAGTGATTAGACGTGTTATGCCAACTGTTATCGCCAACGAGATCGTTGGTGTTCAGCCTATGACAGGCCCAGTTGGTCAGATCCACACATTACGTGTACGCTACGCAGAAACATTTGACACAGCCGTAGCAGGCGATGAAGCACTAAGCCCATTCGCAATTGCAACAGGCTACGCAGGCGATGCAGCAAGCAACGGCGGCGCAGCAACTTCAGCTCTAGAAGGTGAAGCTGGTAAGAAACTAAGCATTCAAGTTCTAAAGCAAACTGTTGAAGCAAAATCACGTAAGCTATCAGCACGTTGGACTTTTGAAGCAGCACAAGACGCACAAAGCATGCATGGTCTTGACGTTGAAGCAGAAATTATGCAAGCACTTGCACAAGAAATTACTGCTGAAATCGACCAAGAAATCATTGCAAGCCTAACAAGTCTTGCTGGTGCAGCAGCTGACACATACGCACAAGGTAGCGTAAGTGGTACAGCAACATTTGTTGGTGACGAGCATGCAGCTCTTGCAGTTCTAATCAACAAAAATGCAAACACAATTGCAGCACGTACACGTCGTGGTGCAGGTAACTGGGCAGTTGTAAGCCCAACAGTACTAACAGTTCTACAAAGTGCAACAACAAGCGCATTTGCACGTAGCACAGAAGGTACTTTTGAAGCACCAACAAATACAAAATTCGTTGGTACACTAAACGGCACAATGCGTGTTTATGTAAACCAGTATGCAGCTAACGACGATGTCCTAGTTGGTTACAAAGGTTCAACAGAAACAGACGCAGCGGCGTTCTACTGCCCATACATCCCACTGATGTCAAGCGGTACAGTACTAGATCCACAAACATTTGAACCAGTTGTGTCATTCATGACACGTTATGGTTATGTGGAACTAAGCAACCAAGCATCATCACTTGGTAACGCAGCTGACTATCTTGCAAAAATTGCTGTTACAACAAACCAGCTTGCATTTACCTAATAGGTATAAGCATAACAAACATAAAACAGGCTCTTCGGAGCCTGTTTTTTTTATGACTGTAATGAATAAATATGTATAGTAGGAGTATTCATAATGACAACAATTAGAGCAAAAGGAAGAGATATAGAACTTCAAACAGACCAAGATATTGCATTGTATCCGCAAAATCATATTTGGATTAGTCAAGGAACAAAACTAATTTTTGAAGGTACAGTGCCTGACAATTATGAAGTCAAGTTACAAGCAACTAGTGTAACTGCTGACAGAGACATTATTTTGCCTGATGCTAGTGGAACAATGGCCACACAGGAATGGGCTAATTCGCAATTTACTTCTCAACCTGTTGCAACTATCTCAGGAGCAACACAAGCAAATCCTGTTGTTATCACTACCGCTGCGGCACATAATTTTACAAATGGTGCTAGTGTTACAATCACAGATGTGGTTGGCATGACAGAACTCAACAGTAATAGTTACTATGTAAGTGTTCTAACAAGTACTACTGCGGCACTGTATAGTGATGCAGGACTAACCGCAAGTGTAGATGGAACTGCGTTTACAGCATATGTTTCGGATGGTGTTGCTACTCAATCATTAACTGCTAGCACTGATTTTAACTCACTATTAAACAAACCAACTACAATTGCAGGTTATGGTATAACTGATCCAATTGTTTTAAGTGATTCAAGTGTTGCTGCACAGCCAATTAGACAGTATTATGCAAATCAGGCTGCATTTCCTAGTGCAACAGATTGGCATGGTGCAATAGCACATAGTCATAGCGATGGTTCAATGTATTTTGCACATGGTGGTGTTTGGAATAAACTTACTAATGATGCAGATGCATTTGATGGTGACTATAACAATTTAACAAACAAGCCAACTATTCCAGCAGCATACACAGATTCAGATGTTAACACTCATCTGAATCAAAGTACTGCAACCAGCAACACAGTATTGAGTTGGGATGGCGCAGATTATACATGGGTTGCACAAACAACTGGATACGGTGATGCAAATGTTGACACTCATCTGAATCAAAGTACTGCAACCAGCAACACAGTATTGAGTTGGAATGGATCAGACTATGCATGGGTTGCACAAACAACTGGATACGGTGATGCAAACGTTGACACTCATCTGAATCAAAGTACTGCAACTGCTAACCAAATACTAAGTTGGGATGGTGCAGACTATGCATGGATTCCAGATCAAGGTACACTAGCACTACAAGATCTATCTAATGTAGACAGTGTCGCAACAGCATTAGATGGTCAAGTACTTCATTATGTAGCTGCTAATAACCAATTTGAATTTACAACAATTAGTAGTTATGCAAATTCAGATGTTGATTCACATCTAAATCAAAGCACTGCAACTGCTAATCAGATACTATCTTGGAGCGGTGGCGATTATGACTGGATAGATCAAAGCAGTTTTCAAAATGTTGTTGATGATACCACACCAGAACTTGGTGGTGATCTAAACATGAATGGCAATGATATCATCGGCACAGGTAATATTAATATTACTGGTAGTGTTACCAGTACAGCCGTTGGTGTCCCGACAATAACAAGTTCAACAGATATAAATTTCACAGCAGGCACAGGTGCTACTGATAGAGTAGAAGTTACACAAAGTCCATTTAAAATTGCTAGTTTTACAACCACTCAACGTGATGCAAAGACCAGTGAAGACGGTGACTTGATTTACAACAGCTCTAACAATCAGTTTGAAATTTATACTAATACTAGTTGGGCTGCAATGACCAAAGTTGTATATGATAATTTATTACCGTCAAGTGATTTTGTAGATCAAATTACTAATATATGGTCAGCAAATCCAACAACACCAGCTGATTTTGCAACTTGGGCTCAAACTATAGCCAGTGATGGTTTTGAGTATGGTAATATTGACCTAAGTACTACTCCTCCGACAATTAGATCAGCTGATAGTTTGGCTTGGCTAAACATTAGTACAAATAACAGTCCAGATCCAGCACAGGTAACTCGTTGGTATGATATAGTTTTACCAAGTTTAATAGAGCAGTCCTGGTTCGATGTACATACAAGTAATCTTGTTAATGGTAATGTTTTCAGTAGAGTATCAGATGATACAACTCCAAAACTTGGCGGCGCCTTAGATGCAGACGGAAAAAATATAGAAAATCTTGGTCAAGTTCAAATTGGACAACTTGGGGCGGTTGTTTTTGAAGGATTTACCGATGATGCATTTGAAACAACACTCACAGTAACTGACCCAACAGCAGATAGAACCATTACACTACCGGATGCAACTGGTACTGTAGCACTAACAAGTGATATTCCTACAGCATATACTGATAGTGATGTTGATACACACCTAAACACAAGTGGTGCAGCAAGTGGTCAAATACTAAGTTGGAATGGTAGTGATTATGCATGGGTTACTGATCAAACTGGAGCAGGCGGTGGCGGTGTATTAACATTCACAGGTCATGAGCCAACTGTTACTTATGATGTTACAGGCAACGGATCTCTTAGTAGCGGAGATGCATTAGCGTATGGTCGTTTTGGCGGCAGCGTTTCAGCACAAACAGCAAGTGGTGTACTAGCATCAGATTCTATTATCCCGCCGTGGTCTGCTCAAACTGGTACTATATATACTAACAACAGATTCCAATTAAATTTAGTCGAAGGCAATGGAAGGGATGCACTACTAGCAAGTCTTAGTACTCAAGCTGAAGGCATGGGAGATACATTTGTATTAGGAAATGTTAATGATACTGGTACTGATATTCTATTAGTCAGCGGGCTAGGTGTCGAAGGAGGCAGTACTCATCTAGTTGCACGTGGTGACCAATCTACTATAACTATTATAAATCACGAATCTAATGGTTCGATTAGACTTGAAGTAGATCCAGCAGCCGGTAGTGCTGAACTGCAACTTAGTAACACTACTATTAGTTCAACGGGTATTTTCAATCACACAGGTGCTCTTAATGTAACAGGTGTTACAACAGTAACTAGCTTGATTGTAAATGACGGTACTGCAGCAATGGTCTTCGAAGGCGACACTGCAGATAACTCTGAAACTACAGTTACATTTGAAGATCCAACAGTTGACAGAACTATTACATTCCCAAATGCTAGTGGTAATGTTGCTTTAAATAGTGTAGATGCACAAACCGGTCAGTTCTTAAGTTGGACACATATTTTTAATAATGGTAGTATGCAGACTGTAACAACAGACAATTCTAGCCTTAATAACCACAGTAACATCTTTATTCAAGGCATGGTCGGTGGTGATGAAATGACAGTTGTTATAACACAATCTGGCGGCGCTGCCGCAGGACACGCTTTCCAAGACGGTGACAGAAGTAACGTTGCTATAACAGTAGATGGCACAGTAGCTACAGCAGATGGTTCTAAGACAATAGTAAAATTCATTGATACTGGTTCGGAAAAACTAGGCTGGGTTGTAGCAACATATTAAGGGCAATAAATGAGTAACATAACAGCGGTACCTTACTTTTACGACAAGCAATTCAGGCGATATATTCAACAGTTTATACGCCTATTTGCTGGATTTCAATATGTAAAGGGATATACAGAACAAGGAGATCCTATTTATCACACAGTGCCAGCTCGCTATGGTGATATTAGTCGTATGGCTGCACACATACAAAGAGAAAATAGTGAAAATATTCTAAGTACTGTTCCTTTTATAAGTTGTTATGTAACTGGATTGCAACCTGATATTAATAGAAGAGTTTCTCCACAGTTTGAAGAAAAAATGACTGTTATAGAAAAAAAGTATAATAATATTACAAGAAGTTATGAACAAGAACAAGGCAATTCATATACTGTAGCCAGACATATGCCAGTACCATATAGTTTAACAATGCAAACTGATATATGGACAAGTAATACAGAACAAAAAATGCAATTACTTGAACAAATACTTGTGTTATTCAATCCCAGTTTAAATATACATACAACAAATAATCCATTGGATTGGAGTAGTTTAAGTGTTGTTGAATTAACAAACACGCAATGGACAAATCGTGGAATACCAAGTGGTGTAGATGACATTATTGATATTAGTAGTTTAACTTTTGAAATGCCAATATTAATTAATCCACCAGCAAAAGTTCAAAGAAATAGTATGATCCATACTATTATTACCAACTTGCACGAAGTTGCCACCGGCGATGCTGATGGCATTATTGGTGTTGGTGATATTAATTCAATAACAACTAGTTACGTAGTAGTAACGTTAGACAATTATAAAATGAAATTTGAAGTTGATAATACTGGTGTAGCAACAGCTAAAATTTTAAACCGTGCTGGTGCAGCAGAAGTTGGACTAACATGGGAAAAATTATTTGATAGTTTTGGAAAACTAAGACCAGGTGTTAGTCAAATAAGATTAAAACAAACGGATAATCCAAGTGATACTAGTACAGATATTGTAGGTACACTAGGTTTAAATGCAGATGATACACTATTAACAGTTACACTTGACACTAACACAATAACAGCAGATACACAAACTGCAGTTGATGCAGTAATTGATCCACAGTATAGTTACCCAGGAGATGGCACACTTACTGCGGCTACTAGTGGTGATAGATATCTATTACTTGAAGATATTCCTAGTGGTGGTGCTTGGGGCACTATATCTGCTAATAAAAACGACATTATCGAGTATAATGGTACTATATGGAGTGTTACTTTTGACGCAAGTAATAACACTGCATCTACTCACTATACTACAAACACAACAACACTCGATAAATTAAAATGGACAGGGGAACAGTGGATTAATGCTTATGAGGGCACATACAATCCTGGCTTCTGGAGAATATATTTGTAATGCTGACCGCAAGTGGTTGCTGTTTTTTAGCACTTAACACTGGACGTATAATGCTACAACAACGTAGTGAACATGTAAGTCATCCTCTTACGTGGAGTTTTTGGGGTGGAAAAGCTGAAAATAAAGAACGCCCGATGGAAACACTATTACGTGAATGTAATGAAGAAATGGGAGAATTACCAGATGTTGAAAAAATTTATCCTATACATACTTTTTTAAGTGAAGACAAAAAATTTACATATCATACATTTTGTGTAACTGTTTATGAAGAATTTGTTCCAGTAACAAATGGAGAGAGTGCTGGATATGCTTGGGTTAAGATAAATGCATGGCCCAAACCATTACACCGTGGTGCTCGTATTGTGCTGTCTAAACCTGACATGGTGGATAAAATAATAGCTATTTGGGAACGTCAGCGTGACTCTGCAGAATTATCCAATTGGCTAGATAGCTTTTGATACTCTTCACTTGAAGTACCATACATTTTTTTAACTTTTTCCAATCTCTTTTTAAGCATAGACAAGTTTTTATTTTCATCTTGTGGCTGATTAAATTCTTTAAATCTCTTTTCTAAAATATCCCAATTTAAAATTTTATTAAACATAAACTCATCTGATGATCGAAACTTTTCTGCTTCTTGTACACCAGCACGGGCCATATCAGCCACACGTGATCCACTAAGCGACATATATTTTCCTAAGATTTTGTTTTTTTGTCTTTTTAAATGTGGAATTTCAGTTTCACTTAAATACATAAAGTTGTAATATGCACGAGCCCATGCTTTAAATGGGTTTTCTAAATCATTAACTGTACCAATAATTCTGTCTATCTTTTTAATAATAGGAGGCCTTTTTAAGTTTCCTCTAATTATATCTAAATAACTGGGATTAATAAATTGCACTGATTCATCAGCATATATCAAATCAGTGCTTTTGTGTAGTACATTAAACATGAAAATATCAGCATCAGATTGTGTAAAATTTAAATCATCAACGTTGTTAATAGTTACATCTCCGTCAATAAGCCACATAGGATCTCCACTGTTTAGTAGATTGTATACTCTGTCCATTGACTGTTTATTTTTAATTAGGTGTGCTGAAGTATCTGGAAAGTTAAACTTTTCGTATTTTGCTAATGCACGTGTATCATTAAATGTGTAGACATAAATTGGTGGTTTTTCTTTTACATTATAACTTGCAATGTAAGGGCACTTTTCTATTGTGGTTAATTTAGTAGCAGTCGTTGGTACAAGATGCAAAATATCCCAACGAACAGGCTTTTTGTTTTTTTGTATACAAAGTGGAAATGAATGTATGTTTTGTGACTTACTAGAGTCTGGCATATAATTCCAATTAAAATTTTCTAATATGTCATATCTTTTATCTTTAAGCCAAACAAACGGATACTTATCTTTGTACTCAATAATTTGTGACAAATCTGAAACGTCTTCTGTTTCAATAACAGGCCATCTGTGCCATTTTGATTTTGTAAAACTAAAAGCAGTATTAAACATTTATATTACCTAATTTTATATTAACACTTCCAATATGTGTTACTTGTTTACTTAACTCTGTATCAACAACTATTGTATAACCATTTTTTTGTAGCTCTATACAAAAGTAAACGTCTTCTCCAGAAAAAGTTTTTGTTTCAGGATCCCACATCATATTAAACCATGGCTGTGGAACATCATAATAGACGTTAACACTTGTAAGCATACATCCCATACCAATTGCATCAGCATAATTATCTATTAAGTTAACAGCAACATTACGATATGGCTGTGTTCTTGTACTATATGTACATGCAACTACAGACACGTTATGTGAATTGAGCTTTGTGTAAACATTTGCAGGAAATGTCATATCACTATCTAACCACAGTATTTGCTTTGCATTTCGTTCTAGTGCAACATTAACTAATCGTTGTCTTTGATCAGCAATCATACTACCGTTTTCAAAAAACAATTGATGTTCTATATTATTTCTAGTTAATGCTGCAACTAACTGTGTAAGACAGTATGCAAATTCACTATGTACAGTATCTCTAACTGGAACACAAACAGCTAGCATATTATTCCATCATGTTAAGTGGTACTACATCTTCTTGCTTGACACTTTTTTCAGCACCTTGTACTTCATGATTAAGTTGACTTGCAATAATAGTTGATTGTTTGACACAATCAATAAAATAATCATTACCCAAGCAAGTCATATCTTCCATGGTATCAGCACTTACTTTACCAGTACTTAGAAGTTCAACAGCACTACGCTTTGCTAAACGTTCTACATGGTATTTGAGTTGGTCAGCATCACTAGTAAATTCTAATTCACTACTATTGTGTTCAACTTCTAATTTACTTTTAACTGTAGAAAGCATTTTAATACGTGCACGATTTTTTCTCCAAAAAGGAACAGCGTTTGCATCTTCCAAATCTTGATTAACTTTTGCATATTTTGCTGCAGGGCTGGAACATCTACCTAATATAAAGGTAGTGTATTCAAATTCAGACATTATTTTCTCCTATGAGTTTATGGTTGTCCGCCAAAGCTGGCACTCAGATAAACTGTATTGCCAGCAGTAATACCAACTTCTGGACCTAGTTGACTCATTGATCTAGTTGTTTGACTAGTATAACCATAGTGTATTTGTACTTGGTTAATACTAATTTGACTGCCGGTTGCTGGTAATGGCATACACTTATCCTATTTTAAATTCTATACTAACATATTTATCGTTTTTGTCAATTGTTATTATTCAGATTCTGTTTGTGGTTGTTGCCATTCTAGTTCAAGTGTAATTATATTTTCTTGATCATCATCATATGCTGCTTCAGGATTTATGCTTTCAGGCAAACTGTCTGTTTGTGCTAAAAAATATTCTCCTGTTGCGTTCATACAAATAAAGCGCATACCTTCAGAGTCTGCTGCACGTAAATGTGTTTGTGATAATTTATAAATCATACTCCAAATATCCCTCTTGTTGCATTGAAGTTATCTAGTACTTCCTGGTCTGTTAATGCTCTATTATATATTCTTGCTTGTGCAATGCCACCTGAGAATTGTCTGCTAACACCTTCTTCACCTATTTCGACACCAGTTAAGTTAGTGGCACTAGTAGTGACACCGGTAACTGTAGTTTTTACGCCGTCGGTCCATTGTCGAAGTTCACTGCCATCCCATACACCAACAATATGATGCCATTGATCTCTTGCCATTGCTGCACCACTTTCATGATATCCTTGAGGACTGCCTGCATACCAATAGTTGCTAAGTTTTCCATTACTTTTGTTCCAACTTAAATATGCATTACTACCACCCAAAACACGAATAACACACCCACGATCTCCAGCTGTAGCTTCAGTCATTGGATATATCCATGCTTCTAATGTTATTGTGTTGCCGCTAAATCCGTGTACTCCGCTAGCTTGCTCAAAGTATTGTCCGCCGCCGGCTGTGCCAAAACGAAAACACTCTGCTCCTCCTAGCGTAGTAGAAATTGGAAAGTCGTTACCAGTATATCGTATTAGACCTGTATTAAAATCATGATTGCCTGCTAAATTATTAAATCTACTTGGCGGACTTCTTAATAAGTCTCTTAATGATGGTTCAGATCCGTCACATTTATCAATACGTGGAAATGCAAACTCTACACGTTGTGCACCGTCAGTACAATAGTACAAGTATGCTCTGTGCATCCAAGTACCGTTAGCTGCTGGAAAGTAAACGTCCTGTGTTCCTACATTGCCAGCTAGTCCTCCAATATATGTTCCATTTACTCTCCAGCGACCAGTATCTGGGTGTGGACCTGAACCAGCATATCCGTAGGGAAAGCAATGTCCTACCCAAAGCTGCCATTCATTTTGTGGAATACTTGCAGTTCCAATATAATAAAAATAAGGATTGCCTTGGCTCGCTCCATTATCTACTCTAAGAGGAGCTGGATTTAACCCCATATAAACAGTACCGTTGGAAATATTTGCAGTTTTTCTAACCCACATACTCCAGCGGTGTGTGTAGCTTGTATCTGCTGTATAGTAACTACTGTTCCAGCCACCGTCTGCACCACTTGTTGTATCAGGAACGGCTTGCCAAACAATACTACGGCTGCCCCAGGGATCATCAGTAGCTTCATATCTGTTTTGCTCACTAGCACTGCCATTGGCACCATACCCTGTGCTGCCACCTGTACCAGTTGCCCAGGCATTTGGATCGGGAAGTAAATTACTTGACTCTGTTAGTTGAAAGTTTGATTTTCTATTTCTTGCATCAACTGAGAATACTATATCTTTACTTGCAATTTTTGGTCCTAGTTTAACTGCCATTAGATACCATACCTCCCACGTGTTGCGTTAAAATTACTTTTAATTTCATCTGCACTTAATCTTCTGTCATATATTCTTGTAATAGGCAACGATCCATCGATACGTCTAGTATTACCACTATTTCCTCTACCCATATAGCGAACTTTCAATCCACTATAACTTGCGTTCCACGCATATGTAGTATGATCGCCACCTTCAGCTTCACCATTTAAGTAAAACTGATAACTTGTACCACTGCTTTCACAACACAACACTGCTTGGTACCAAGTGTTTGCTTGTAGCGTAGTGCTACCATATCTCCAAGTACCTGGACTGATGTTCCACAATGCTAGTTTATTAGATAACACACTCCAATACCAACTATTATTACTAATACTTTCTGATCCAATAAAGTTACCCGGTGAATACACGTTATCATAGGCAGCCGGAACAGTATCAAAATTTACCCAACTTTCAACTGTCCAGCCGCCAGCACCTTTTATAATCCAATCACTACTTAAATCAAAATAACTAGGTGTTGCGCTGTTTAGTTTAAATGTCTGATCGCCGTCATAATCCATGCCTTGTAGCGTGATTGTTCGACCACTTTTACCAGTCCAATCAACCATTGCATTTGAGGTTGTACGTGAACCATCAACAAAAGGAGTATCATAACTTAATTGTTCAATTTGTGGCATTGTAACATCCCAACTACTCCAGTCAACACCACTTGTTCCGCCCCAGGAAATAATATAAAATGTAATACTAGTAGTAGTATACGTGCGAGTCATAACAATACGCTGCCATTCACCAATTTTGGTATCATCGCCACCGACGGCTTGGTCAGGTATGCCGCCGCCGCTTGAATAAACATTGATTCCATTGTTGCCACTTGACTTGCCTCTAATTCTAAACCATGCGCTTAGTGTATATGTGCCTGTACTAGGCAATGTGAAACTTCTAGATAGTCCGTTCCACGTATTGCGTCTGTTTATCCTATATCCTGTAGTACCAAATTCTGTAGTAAATGTTCCGTCATTGCCTGCGCTGTACGCAGTCCATCCAGAAAAGTCACTGGCATTTGAAACAATATTAGTAGTAGGAGGCCCGTTCCACGACTTATTACCCATACCCTTTAGATCTGGTGATTCCATGTCATAAGCAAACACTAGTCCGTCAGTTACAATTTTACTACCATTGTATATGCTCACATGAAATTCCTCTCATGTTCTACAATATTCCAAACTGGTAAACTACGCATTTGTGTTTCCCAATCATCTAATAATGCTCTCTGATCTTCAAGCAGTATTTCAGTTCCATTGGTCCATATTAAATTACCATCAAGATCTTCGACTCGTCTTTCCCACGTATTTTCTGCAGCATTAATATTAAAAATCAATTTCATGTCTTTCAATGTTATAGTCATTTTATATAAACTCCTGCATATTGTCTATCAGAGGTGCCATTAGATGCGCCTGTTATATGGGGGCCATCGACATAGCCACCGCCTGCAAATAAATTACCACTCCAACAACTACCATACCACCAAGGATTGTTATTATAGTAAGTGGCACAGTTGCCACCGTTAGTATCCAAGTCACGATCATATGCTGTTAGCGCAAATCCATTCGCAGCATGATACGAATACATACCAGACGTTGAACCCACATCAGTTGCTACGTCAGTTGCACCTTGAAATGCAAATTGTCCTGACCAATTATTAAATTTCCAACGATGTCTGTCTGTATGATTAGATGTATCATTTAGTTCAATGCCATTGGTACCAGCTGTATAGACAACAACATTTACCCAACCTGATTCTTTTCTTCTAGCTAATGTTTCCCAGAAAGTTAATCCTACCCAAATATTAACGTCAGCTAATGTCATATTAGCTACAGGCTTCATGCCACGGTCATTCGTAGCATCATCGGTTCCGTTATGTCGATAATTTACTTTATATACTGCATCATCCCATTTAAGATTATTCATACCAGCAGTATAACGACGATTAGCCATGACACATATCCAGCCGCCGCCGTCATAATCTTGGTCAATATAAACTGGAACATTTGTTCCGCTGATTTTTATATTGTACCAACCAGTTGATCCGGCGTTTTGTATTGATGATAATTCTGTAACGTCATAGCTTTTGCCACCGTATGTTTGTCCCATTACTTCCTCTTTAGTTCTTCGATTTCAGCTTTTAAATCTTTAATTGCTTCTATTAATAGCGGTACTAGTTTCTCATATTTAACAGCCATGTAACCGTCATTTCTAGTTGCTACTACTTCTGGAAGTACCTTTTCTACATCTTGTGCAATAATACCAGCTTCACGTGCTTCAAGGTCCTTACCACTTG
>Ga0255743_10002728_pt1 | contig 14348 bp, 10 predicted proteins | sample 101ome_19_FD_179950 | JGI IMG/M metagenome (GOLD analysis project Ga0255743, IMG submission 179950) | Coastal salt marsh microbial communities from the Groves Creek Marsh, Skidaway Island, Georgia - 101405AT metaG (version 2) | ecosystem: Environmental > Aquatic > Marine > Intertidal zone >... | reverse complement strand
GCGTGTCCGATTCGAGATCAGCCTTGAACTGCCGGCCGACGTCGAGGTCCGGGTCGTAGATATTCTCGGGCGGCAGGTAGCGCAACCCTTCATGGCAAGCTACCAGTCCGCAGGTCTGCTGGACGTGGCTTGGGGTGCAACGACCGCGGGCGGCCAGCGGGTGGCCCCCGGTGTCTATCAGGTCGTCATTCGTGCGGGGCGAAGTCGCACAGTTCGTTCACTCGTGATACTGCCCTGACACAGCCGTCAGATGCGCAGCCGTTCCTTTACGGCCTTCGAGCGCTCGCGTGAGGCAATGACCTCGTGGCCGCCCGAGAGAACAAGCTTGTAGCGACCACTGAACCAGGGAATGAGCTCCTTGATGTGGCTGAACTGCACGATGGCTGAGCGATGGACCCGCATGAAGTCAGCGGGATCCAGCATGCGTACCAGTTGGTCGAGCGTGAGATTTACAATGTGCTGCCTCAGCCGCGGTCGCGGGGCGCCTGGGTCTTCCTCCAGGATGTAAACCCGCGTGATGCCCTCGGCGATTTCGATTGAAACGACGTCAGCCACTGGAATGATAAGGATCCGGTCCCTGTAGGGGATGGACAGCTGTTCCAGCCATGGTTCATGGGTAGTGGAGGCCTCGACCGTTGTCATGGCCTGTGAATCGATCCATTCAAGCAGTGTACCCAGGCGATCATCGTGGTCTTTCGTATGCCCCAAGAGGGTCCGTGCGCGCTCAAGCGCTTTTTTCAGGCGATCAGCCCGGATAGGCTTGAGCAGATAGTCCACCGCATTCGCTTCGAATGCCCGAATGGCATAGTCATCGAAGGCCGTGGTGAAGATGACAACGGGGCGTATCTCCGGATCGATACGGTCCAGAACGTCAAATCCGTCCAGACCCGGCATCTGAATATCCAACAAGAGGATGTCGAAACGCTCCGTTTCCATGATTTGGAGGGCGTGCACACCGTCTTCTGCCGTGTGCACCTCGGAGACCAAGGAAGCGAGCGTACTGTCAGAGAGCAGTTTTTGTAGCCGTTTTCGGGCCGGAGCTTCGTCATCGACAATCAGAATACGAGCCATGGGTACGTACGGTTGTTGAGGGGTTCGCGGTCAGTGTGGGGAAGGCGCAGGCGGTAAGGTCAGCGTAACATGCGTTCCGGTATCTGGACCGCTTTCGAATCCGAGCAAATCGGTTCTGCCATACAACTGCAACAGGCGCTCGTGGACATTGGAGAGTCCGATACCGAAGAAATCCATCCGCTCCACCGCAGGCGTCTCTCGTCCGAACAGTTGGGGAATGCCGATCCCCGTATCCTGGATCGAAACACGTAGGTCGGGTTGCTCCTGGGAATCGTTTGGTCGTGCTGAAGTGGAGACCGTAAGGACACACCGCTCACGAGAGCGCTCCAAGCCGTGTTTTATGGCATTTTCAACGAGTGTTTGGAGGGCAAATGCGGGGACAGGATGGTGGCGCAGGTTGGGATCAAGATTGATGGAGACGGTCAATCGATCTCCGAAGCGAGCCTTCTCAATGGCCAGGTAGTGCCTCATGAGACTGGTTTCCTCTTCCAGGGATACGAACGGTTTGCTGCCCGCCATGAGCGTATGGCGGAAGATGGCCGCCAGATGCTCGACCACATCCTCGGCTTCATGCGGCTTCTCGCTGATCAGAACGAGGAGGGTATTGAGCGCGTTGAAGAGGAAGTGCGGATTGATCTGGGAGCGCAGGGCTACCAGATGGGCTTCGCTGCTTTCGGCCGCCAGGACTTTCTCCCGTTCAATCAGCATGAGTCGCTCGACGGCCAGGGCAAGATTGCCGGCCAGACTGCGCAGCTGATCCAGATCGTCCAGTGTATAAACCGAACCGCGACGCAGTTTGTGACTCAGGATGAGCAGACCTGCCGCCCGCCCTTCCCCTCGGATGGGCACGGCGAGTGCCGCGTTGTGAGTCTCGAGCACGGCCTGATCAGTTTTGGACATCTGATGCTCGTTCAGGTCCGGATTGCTCGCCCAGATGGTCGGAGCATACTCGAAGTGCGTCCAGATGGAAGCGAATACCTGTTCGGTCAAGTATGGCGGTTCCGGACGATGGCGCTTGACGATCCATTCGTCCTTCAGAGGCGAGCGAAGGAAGAGGATGGAACTGCGCGCACCGAAGACACGACCGGTTACATCGATGGTCTGTTGGGCCAGGCTCTCCACGTCCAGAATGTCCGCCGTCCCTTCCTGGAATTTGTTGATGATTTGCCGGCCTCGCTGCCGCTCGGTAGAGAAGATGGACAGGGCCAATGAGCGCAAGCGTCTCGATGAACGTTCGAACAGTACGAGAAGCAGAACCACGAACAGACCCTCAACCACTGTTCGGGGCGTACCCGCAAGATCTACGAACCGGTTGAGCAGCGTCAAACCGCCGACAAAGGCAAAAAAGATGAACCCCAATGAGAGGGAATAAACAATGGCTCGGCTCAGTACCTCATCCACCTTGCCGTAGCGCAGAGTACCGATGGTATAAAGCGTGATCGGCACGACGGCCAGCAGCTGGGCGGAAACAATGGTCCAGGCGGCGGTGGATTCGCTCATGGAGGCGAATACGGGGATGACATCCGTCACCACAAAGGCTGCCAGCAAGGAGAAGAACAGGATAGAGAGGCTCTCGTGGCGGCTCCACTGTGGGTGAAATGCATCAGATGGGGCGAAACCCATGATGAAGGAGACCAGCCCCGCTCCACCAATGAAGCAGGACGTATAGAAAAGGATGGGGACGAGCATCTCCTCCAGCGTGAAAGGCCCCACGTGGCCTTTGAACGCCGCAACGAGCACACCGTACATCAGGAGCAGCGGCGTAAGGTGGATAAAGAGGTGCACAATGCCGCCCCGGAATCGAAACAGCCGGACATCGCGGATCAGAGCTTCGACGAGCACGGCAGGAAATCCGATCCATCCGACCAGACCAGCAATGGTCAATCCTTGGAATACCAGGTCATACCGTGAACCCGCCTGCGGAGGACCAAAGAGTTCGACCAGGATGAGTCTGAGCGTATTCCCGATAATCCACAGCGCCGACACGCCAATCATGACGAGGTCGGCCCTTGACCGCTTAACCTGACGGGCCAACGGAGTTGCGATGACCAGGCCCAGGATGTGGAAAAACGTCCCGATCGTGAAGGCCCACAAGGCAAATTGCCAAGCGCCGCTTGATCGCGGATAGAGGAACGTGGGGTGGCGGGCGAAAGAAACGGATACGGTGATGGGTTTACCTTCGCGAACGATGATCATATCCCGCGTCTGCCCGGGGCGAATGCCTGCTACAGCGCGGTTCAGGTCCTCAGCGTTGAAGTATTGCTTGAAGTCGAGCGCATAGAACTCATCGCCTGCTCTGATCCCCCCCACGTAGCCAGGGCCGTCCGGGACAACATGAGACGCTGTTATCGCTCCGTCCCTGTCCTCCCAGACCACCCAGTCAGATCCTCGTGCAGAGGGGCGCTGCAATACCTGTAATCCAGCCTCGATGGCTCGTATCTCCCGCCACTCGAGCACGGCGTCCTTTATGGGCAGGCAAGCCAGAAAGGCTGCAGTAAGCAGGGCCAGATGAGTCAGGAGACGAATATGTTTCAGAGTTGTGCGCAACGCAGGTGTGAGAGCCTGTCCGAGGAGACGGAAGGGGTTATGGGAAGGTTGATATAGAAACGAAATGAACCGGGAAATGCCCCCTGTGGAACGCCTTCGTCAGCCATCGTTTCAAGCGGACGAACAAAGGGTATTCCATACCGAAGCCAACGAGGCCGGCGGCGTGGACCCGCGAACGAATGTACCCAACGTGCGCCATGCTGATCGATACACACGCCCACATTTTCCTTGAACCGTTTGAATCCGACTTTGATCAGATGCTCGAACGTGCGAGTGGAGCCGGCGTGGGGCATATCCTCCTTCCGGCCATCGATGCAGCGTCCATCACCCGGTGCCTGGCGTTGGCTGACATGCACAGTGATCCCGAACGCGGGCCGGTTCTCCACGCCATGGCAGGTATCCACCCATCCGCCGTTGTAGAAGCGACAGAAGATGACATGCAGCGAGTTCGCGAGGTGGCGGGGGATGAGCGTGTGGTTGCCATCGGTGAGACGGGGCTCGACTACTATTGGGACCGATCCTTCGATGCGAAACAGCAGGCCTTCCTGCGAATGCATATCCAACTGGCCGCGGCATGCAACAAACCGCTCGTGCTTCACGACAGGGACGCCTCTGACGACCTGGTCCGTATTCTAGGCGAAGAGAAGGAGGCATCCCATCATCCCGAACGCATTCGTGGGGTTTTTCATTGCTTCGGTGGTCCCCCGGATCACACAGAGCGGGTTCTGGAACTTGGATTCCACGTGGGTATCGGAGGCACCTACACCTTCAAGAACGGAGGCGTGCCTGATCGCACGGCAACGGTACCCATGGATCGTATTGTCCTGGAGACGGATGCTCCCTACCTGACCCCGACACCCTACAGGGGCCAGCGAAACGAGCCATCCCATGTGGCACTCGTGGCTGCAAAGCTGGCAGATGAGCGGGACCTGACCCTTGATGAGATAGCCCGAATAACCACGGCCAACGCGAAAGCCCTGTTTGGACTTTCGTAGACGTGCGCAGGTGTCTGGAGACCTGTTAGGGCTCAAGCCGACGCGCGCATACATGCGTTAATCTGCTGACGTATCAGCAGGTTTGCTCAGCCATGGAGTGGGCCCAGCCAGCCTGATCAGAGCTGATACAGATCGTCAGGGATCTCGACCCGTTTTCCCTGCTGTACTGCCTCGTTCGCCTTGATGGCCACGACGGTGGACTCATACCCAAGCTCGGGACCCGCGATGGCCGGGAAAGGGCCATAGATCAAATTGTCGGCAAATGCTTTGAGGGCGTGCCAGATGGGCGGTTTTGCATTTGGGTCGTCGGCCGCTGGATCCTGTCCGAGTGCCTCCAGTTTGGTGGCATTGGCCAGGAGGGCAATACCGGTTTCCTTGTAGAACCGATCCTTGCGTGCGTAGACCTCCCATCCCAGCATCGGAGCGTCAACCTCCTTGAACATCCACGCCTTGCCATCGCGCAGGATGATGGTGGCATCGTCGCCGAAGAGGAGGTCGTAGGCCGCGTCGAACCCGCTTACGAGGGTGGCATCGAACATCATGTTTTCACCACCCGGATACTCGATCATGGCCTGAACAGTATCCTTGACCGTCCGCCCGTCGTTCCAGTGCATGATGCCACCGAATCCCGAGACGGCCTTCGGCTTCTGTCCCAGTACCCAGGAGCTGACATCGATCTGTTGTATCCCTACCTCACCGATCAGTCCCAGCGAAAGGTCCTGGTCAAGCCGCCAGTTAAGTGCCCGTGCCCTTTCGGCAGAAGAGGAGGAGCGTCTCCAGGAGGTCTTCTGGTGCCACTGTGAGCGGGTCATGGCCGGACGACCAATGGCGCCACTTCGAACAAATCCGAAAACGCTGCGGTACTGGGGCTCGGTGCGGTAGAGCACACCAGCCTGAAAGATCTGATTGGAAGCGGCCAGACCCGCCTGCGCGATGGCCCGTGCATCATCAATCGTGTGGGCCAACGGGGCTTCGCAATAGACATGCTTGCCAGCCTGCAGGGCGTCGAGAACAATGTCCTTGTGTTCGTGGGTGGCGGTAGCCACGAACACCGCGACGATATCCGGATTGTCGAGTACCTCCCGGTAATCCGCAATGCGGGCTGCCTGCGGATGGGCCCGTTGGGCACGGCGCAACATCAAGGGGAAATTGTCGCAGATGGCTGCCAGCTGCAGTTCCTCGATGTCTTCCACAGCAGCGGCAATTTCCCGGCCCCATTCGCCAAATCCTATGACGGCGCAGGGAAAGGGGTTTCCGTTGAAGTCTGTTTCCAGAGCCGAGGCCATGGCTGACGGAATCCGTTCGCCGGAGGCAAGCACCCCAGCCAGGGTGCCAAGGGATCCGGTCTTGAGGAAATTGCGACGGGAGAGGTGTTTCGGTGCCACGGTCGTCAGTCGTCTGATGATGTTGGATGGGTAAGAAGCGGGGAAGGTACCGTCCAAGTCCGGTGCAATGAGCCTGCCGTAACGGTCCATCCTGAATCAGTTTTCAGGAAAGCGGTTCCCGTGACATGCTCGGGTAATCGGAGGGCGGGGGAGGCCAGGAGGGCAGTGGACCAGGCATCGCAGGCGGCTGCAGAGTCGGCAACGGCCACCGCCAGTCGCGGCCCGGACACTGCGCGCCCTGTTTGCGGATTGATGACATGCCCGAATTGCGTCTGCTCCTTGCCTGATGCATCGGTAAACGATTTGCCGTGAACGCCGGAAACAGAGAGAGCCCGCGATACCAGAGGCACAGCGATCAGCCACTTCGGTGAGGTAGACGTCTCGTATGGGTCTTCAACTCCGATTTTCCACGGACTACCCTCATGGTCCGTGCCGATGGTCACGGTCGTACTGGTGCCGCCATGCAGGAGTGCTGATTGAACGCCAGCCTCCTCTAGAATGAGCCGGGCCTCGTCGAGTGCCCACCCTTTGGCAATGCCGCCCATATCAAGCTGTATGCCGGGCTTTCGGAACCTGATCGTCCTGTCGGTTTCGTCGGTGGTCACATGGTCCAGCCCGATGGTTTCCTGCATGGTTTCGAGCGCCTCCGGAGAAGGCACACGTCCGGAGTCCCCACGGGCACGTAGACCCCATGCGGACAAAGCGGGTGCAATGGTGGGATCGAACTTGCCCTGCGTTTCCTTGTGCAGGTCCCTGCAGGCAGCAAGCAGGCGCATCATCATCCCACTGCACGTGACCGGTTTCGAAGCAGCGTCGCGATTTACTCGACTCAGCTCACTGGCAGGGGAATAGAAATTGAACCGCTCCTCGATGCGCTTCACTTCACGAATGGCCTCTTCGCCGGCTGCACGCAAAGACACGGCATCGGATCCGGTCAATACGAATTCAAACCGGGTGGCCATGGCGCGGAATGCAAGACGAACGGGCTGCATCGGCTGGGTTCAAATGACTGCGGGGCGGTTGGCGAGCCAACCGCCCCGCAGACGGGTTTCGACACGGGAAGCGTGTGTCAGGACAAGTCGAACGTGCCGTAGGTAGGAACGACCAGCTGCGTACCACCACCCGTGTGGAACTCGCGGGTTTCGTGGTTCAGGAAGATAGCCTCCCCGTAGCGGTTGGATGCCTCAGCCATGGAAATGATGGCCTGGGCAATAATGGCCACGTCAATGTTGCCATTCGTGTCGTGGTCGTTCCGGATGGCGGAGAACAAGTTATCCACGTGGGCCGGGATATCGGGCCCGGGCGTCAGGTTCTCATAGATCTCCGCATCGACAAGATCTGCAAAAGGTCTTTCAGGCCGCAGCTCAACAGAGCCGCCACCGAAGTACAAGGTTGCCTCATGGCCTCGAATGACCTGCTGCACGCCTTGTTCGTTGACGGTCGATCCAGCCACCATCATGCACATGCCGTTCGGGAATTCGACCAGCAGCTGCGTGTTGTCGTCCACGCTTCGGTCGTCCTCTCCCACGAACATGTCCGTCACGGCCTTGTTGCCAATGGCCACGACCCGTTTGGGAAGATCGGTCACGTTGGCAGCTATGATCAGGGGATGGATCATGTGGGCCAGGAGATCTCCCATGATCCCGGCACAATACCGGTAGTACTTACGCCAGCGGTGGTAATGCTCCCGGTTGAAACTGGGTCGGTTGGCCACCTGACCCAGCCAGTGATCCCAATTCATGGTCTCGGGAGTCACACCATCCTCCAACCGGTAATAGTTCCACTCACCATCCGGCGTGTTTCGCATGTAGGAGTTCTGCGCAAACGTAGCAGGCCCAATCTTGCCCGCCTTGACCAGTTCGGCGGCTTTGTGCCATTTGGCCTCCGAGGTGTACTGCGAGCCAATCTGGAATTTCATTCCGGTCCGCTTGACGGCATCATAGACGTCGAACGCCTCAGGCAGGTACCGCGTCATGGGCTTTTCGCAGTAGACATGCTTGCCTGCCTCCATGGCATCGATAGCAATCTGGGCATGCCAATGGTCTACCGTACCGATGAAAATGACGTCGATGTCGTCGTTCTCCAGCAATTTGCGATGGTCTTCGTACACCTCAACGGTGAAGTCCTGACTCTTTGCATCCCGAACCATCTCGAGGTGTTTCTTGACCCGATCCCGGCGTCCGGAGTAGAGGTCGCACCCAGCGACAACGGCTGTGTTGTATTCGTACCCGTGCCAGTTGCCTCCATCACCATTCATGTTCGTAACGGCTCGAACATGCGTGAAACCCTGACCGCCAACACCCACATGGCCCACGACCAGACGGTCATTGGCACCGAGGACACTCCCTTTGGCGGGTGCGCCTGAGTAGCGGCGAACTGGGGGAGCCGCATCCGCACCGGACACGCCGGTAACGATGGCACCGGCTGCCAGAGCTCCTTTTTTCAGAAAATCGCGGCGGGAATCCGGGGCGGCCTTCAGGCTGTCGGACGTTTTTTTCATGGCGACATGCAGGGGGAATAGGATGCGGCGCCGGCACCGGTCGGAGGGAGCGGCAGGCGCGTGGCATCGTGATTGAACGATCCGTTAAGATACCACGTCTACACTTTTCGTCAACCTCTGCAGATATGTCGTATCCTGTGTCGACGTGGCCGGGCTTGCGACAATTTGCGGGATCCCAACCGATGAGACACCGTTGGTTGCTCTCGGGCGATCGTATGCCCTCCCTGAAGTATGTCACAGCAGAGTCAACGACGCAACGATACCATGCGGAAACTTCTCTCGATTACTCTTTTATCGCTGATGCTGGCCGTGCCAGCCCGTCTCGCAACTGCCCAGGAGAGTTATGTCCTCGGTGACGGATCAACGATCCGGGTTGATGGATCGTCCAATCGCTCGGATTGGAGCGTAGAGGCCACAGCCGTGACGGGATCGTTCGTGTTCACGGAAGGGTCTCCAATCGAAGGAGGGTTCACCATTGCCGTCCGGGACATGAAGAGCGGTCGGAGCCTGATCATGGATCGGTTGATGCACAGCACGTTCGGTGCGGATACCCACCCTGATATTGGTTTCGCGCTGGCATCGGCTCAGCCCTCAGACGATCAGGGATGGTGGGAGATGCAGGGCGACCTGACCATGGCCGGCACAACAAACCCGGTCGTCGTTCGGCTGCAACAGCAGGGTGAAACAGGAAAAACGGCTCGGTTCACCGGGTCGCATGCTCTGCTCATGACGGACTTCGGCATGAAGCCGCCTACCGCCATGTTCGGCTCCCTGCACACCGCGGATGAGGTTTCCATTCACTTCGACCTGCTGCTTGCATCTACGTGCGAAGAGGATTGCGAATCAGATGGCTGATTGCGCTGGGTCTCGGATGGAGTGTCTCTGTAGCCGCGGCGCAGAGTACCATTTCATTTGAAGACGTTACGGCCGCCTCCGGTATTGATACAGCCGTGGGCGGTGTCGGGGTGTCCACCTTCGATTTCAACGACGATGGGTACGACGACCTGACCATTGCACGAGCCGATGCGCCACCGGCCCTACTGCGCAATAATAAAGATGCCACGTTTACGGACGTAACCGCCAGTAGCGGGATCACCTCCTCGGGCACGCTGATCGTATCGCTGTGGGTGGATGTCAACCGGGATGCACTCCCTGACCTGTTTCTTGGACAGGCCTCCATGGGGGCGAACGCACTGTGGCTGAATCAAGGGGATGGGACGTTTATTGATGTTGCAGAAGCATGGGGACTGGACACCCGCGCACGGGTGGGTGGTGCTTCCTTCTCTGATTTTACGAACGATGGATATCCCGATCTCTTTCTGGGAGTGGAGAACGGTTTCGATCTCCTGTATCGAAATGTGGATGGTACCGGGTTCGAGGACGTAACCGAACTGTTCGGCGTCGAAGGGGAGCCCTTTTCCATCCCGATGCAGCCCACGTGGATCGATATCGATGAGGATGGGGATCGGGATCTGTTCGTGACGCACGATGAGGATGAGCCTAATTTCCTGTACATCAACCAGGACGGACGAGCATTCATGGAGAGTGCTGCTGCATGGGGGATTCGTGAGGTGGGCATGGGTAACTCCATGGGTGTCACTTGGGGCGATCCGGATCTGGATGGAGACCTGGATGCGTACGTCACACGGATCGGAGTCGCAGGTTTCTACGTTTTCGATGAGCGCATCAGCCGGTATCTGGATCAAGCCACACAGTGGCGTGTTGCGCCGAACGGTGTAGGGTGGGGGACATACTTTGTGGACCTTGACAATGACGGAGACGAGGATCTGCCCGTGGTCCATTCTTCACCTGCCCCCGGAATAGAGCCACCCGCGCTGTTTGAGAATGTCCGTACCTGGTTCAACCCGGTGTATGAAGCCGGTGCCTTCAAGACGGAACGAAGTGATATGGGGCTGGCCGTTGGAGACTTCAATGCCGATGGCAGGCAGGACCTGATTGTTACCAATACACGAGGCGTACATCGCCTCCTGTTGAATACGACGCCCGATGCTGGGAATTGGATCACGGTCCAGCTTCTGGAAGAGGACTCCAATCCGGCCGCGCTCGGGGCTCGGATTGAACTGGACGTGGCGGGAGAGACCCTGGTACGTGTCCTGCAAGCTGGAGACGGGTATAACGGACAGAATACCTACCGTATCCATTTCGGGCTTGGAACGGCGCCTGAGGCCGATGCGCTCCGTGTGCGATGGCCCGACGGTCGGTGGGAATCATTCGGTGCACTGGCAGCCAATGGTCGCTACCGGGTGAAGGACGGAAAGGTTAGCACCCGGACGCAGGAACTCCCGCTCTTGTCCAAGCCGCTCGATGTATGGCCGAATCCCTCCCGCGGTATCGTTACTATCCGGTCCGAGGGTGGTTTCCTGACGATCCGGGACGTGCTGGGTCGGCATGTTGTCCATGGTATGCCGATCCAGGGGATATCACGTCTCGACCTGTCCCACCTGTCTGCAGGCGCATATCTCGTTACGGTGGCATCCGGAACGACGATTGAGCAATCGTTGATGCTGCGGCGCTGAGCAGCACGAAAAAGGGCGGGCGGATCGATGATCCGCCCGCCCTTCCGTTTGTCTGGCGTATGAGAGGCTTACTTCTCTTCATCCTCCTCGACGACCTCATAGTCGACGTCTTTCACCTCATCCGCTTCAGCATCTTCACCGGCATCTGCGCCAGCTGTTTCTGCACTATCAGCCGCAGCTTCCTGCTGCGCTTGGTACAGATCCTGACTGGCTTCACTCCAGGCCGCGTTCAATTGCTCCATAGCGGACTCGATTTCCTCGAGATTCCGCTCCTTGTGAACCTCTTTCAGGCGCTCAAGAGCAGACTCAATCTTGGCTTTCTTGTCCGCCGGAAGCTTGTCGCCGTATTCGGACATGTTCTTTTCGGTCGAGAAGATCAGGGAGTCGGCCGTGTTGACCTTGTCCACTTCTTCGCGCCGCTTCTTGTCTTCATCGGCATGGCTCTTGGCGTCAGTGCGCATTTTTTCGATTTCCTGCTCGGTAAGGCCCGAGGAGGCCTCGATGCGAATGGACTGCTCCTTGCCGGTTGCCTTGTCTTTCGCCGAGACGCTCAGGATACCGTTGGCATCGATGTCAAAGGTGACCTCGATCTGTGGCATACCGCGTGGTGACGGAGGTATACCATCGAGGTGGAATCGGCCGATGGTACGGTTATCGGCCGCCATGGAGCGATCGCCCTGCAGGACGTGGATTTCCACGCTGGGTTGGTTGTCGGCCGCCGTCGAGAACGTCTCACTCTTTTTGGTTGGAATCGTCGTATTGGCTTCGATGAGCGGTGTAGCCACGCCGCCGAGCGTCTCGATACCCAGGTTGAGGGGTGTGACATCGAGAAGCAGCACGTCGGATACATCGCCCGAGAGGACACCCCCCTGGATGGCCGCTCCGACCGAGACGACCTCGTCCGGGTTGACCGAGCGATTGGGCTTCTTGCCGAAGAAGGCTTCTACAACCTCCTGGATCTTGGGAATCCGGGAGGAACCACCAACCAGGATGACTTCGTCGATCTGATCCTTGGACAGGCCTGCATCCTTCAGCGCTTTCTCCATGGGCGGAAGGGTCCGTTTGACCAGATCATCCACCAACTGCTCGAATTTTGAGCGGCTCAGGTCGAGCGTGAGGTGTTTGGGACCTTCCTGGGTTGCCGTGATGAAGGGCAGGTTGATGGTGGTCTGGGTGGAGGAAGACAGTTCGACCTTGGCCTTTTCCGCCGCCTCCTTCAGGCGCTGCAGCGCCATCGCGTCTTTTCGCAGGTCGATGCCCTCGTCCCGGTTGAACTCGTCAGCAATCCAGTCGATGAGCTTCTGGTCGAAATCATCCCCGCCGAGGTGGGAGTCCCCATTGGTGGACTTCACTTCGAAGACCCCATCACCCAATTCCAGGATGGAGATATCATACGTGCCGCCGCCCAGGTCGAACACGGCAACCATCTCCTCTGAGTCCTTCTTGTCCAAGCCGTAGGCCAATGCAGCCGCCGTAGGCTCGTTGATGATGCGACGGACCTTGAGGCCCGCAATTTCTCCGGCTTCCTTGGTTGCCGTACGCTGCGCATCGTTGAAATAGGCAGGAACCGTGATGACAGCTTCCGTCACCTTTTCGCCCAGATAATCCTCTGCTGTCTGCTTCAGTTTACCGAGCACCATGGCTGAGATTTCCTGGGGCGTGTAAACGCGGTCATCAATCTTGACGCGAGCTGTATCGTTGTCTCCTTTGACCACGTCGTAAGGAACGGTTTTCAACTCCGAGCCTACTTCGCCGAAGGTGCGACCCATGAACCGCTTGATGGAGAAGATGGTATGCTCAGGATTGGTGATGGCCTGGCGCTTGGCCGGCGCACCCACCAAGCGCTCCCCGTCTTTCTTGAACGCGATGATGGATGGCGTGGTGCGCGCACCCTCGGCGTTGGTGATTACGGTCGGTTCGCCCCCTTCCATGACGGCTACGACTGAGTTCGTGGTTCCGAGGTCAATGCCTATGATCTTTCCCATCGGGGCTGCTGGTTGGTCTGTAGATGATTCGAGACTGTCAAAAGTGTCAGGCGCACACATTGTGAGCCTGTGTCGCCACCGTAACAATCACCGTGCCGTTTCTGGAAACCCGACATATTGTCAGCAAATGATGTGGGATCTACCTGCAACGAGCGTCGGATCATGCCTATATTGCCGGCCACGACCCCAACGACATGAAGCACGTACCGAACGTTCTGACCATCACCCGCATGGTGGTCACCCCGATTCTGCTCCTGCTGCTTTTCGCTGACACCCTGGCAGCCCAAGCTTGGGCGCTGGGCCTATTCGTGTATGCCTCCATTTCAGACTGGGCAGACGGCCAGCTGGCTCGCCGCTTTGGCGTCGGCTCCAGGCTGGGGCAGTTCCTCGATCCGATCGCCGACAAGGTGCTGGTGTTGGGTACGTTTCTGGCGCTCGTTTTTGTGCTGCCAGAAGACGTGAGGTGGTGGCTGGTCATGATCATCGCCTTGCGCGATGCGGCCGTGACCGGATATCGTGTCCATCTCAAACGCAGGGGCCAGGTTCTCACGACCAGCCGAAACGCCAAATGGAAAACGGCTGTACAGCTGACGTTCCTGATTGCCGTTCTGCTCCTGATGACGGCTGCTCGTACCGTGGAGCCGTTCATCGGGTGGATGCAGGTGCTCTTCGCATCCGGCGCGATTTTTTGGGCACTGGTCGTGGTTACCCTGGTCACGGTATGGACAGGACTCGATTATTTCATCAATCCCAGCATTTCAACGGATGACAAAGCCGACGGACACTGATCGCACGCAGTTGGAATCATCGCCGGAGCGGGCCCTGCGCATGGCGCACCATCTTCTGCGTATCGGAGCGGTCAGTCTGTCTCCATCGCAACCCTTTACATGGGCTTCCGGGCGCTTGTCTCCAGTCTATTGTGACAACCGTCTGACACTGGGTTATCCCAACGTCCGTTCAGATATTGCTGCGGGGTTCGAAGCCATCCTTCATGAGCAGGATATTCCCTGTGATGTGGTGATCGGTACGGCCACGGCAGGTATCCCGCATGCTGCCTGGTTGGCGGATCGGCTCGACGTGCCAATGGCCTATGTTCGGGGTGCCGCCAAAGCCCATGGGCGAGGCAATCAGATCGAGGGGCTGGCCCCCGAGGGAGCACACGCAGTGGTCATTGAGGACCTCGTCTCGACGGGCATGTCTTCCACAGCGGTTCTGGCCCCACTATCGGAACGAGGTGTCCAGGTCGAGGCTGTCCTCGCCATCTTTACCTATGGTCTGCCGAGTGCTGACGATGCGTTCGGAAAGGCAGGCGTTCCGTTGTTCACCCT
>Ga0255743_10002722_pt1 | contig 14403 bp, 9 predicted proteins | sample 101ome_19_FD_179950 | JGI IMG/M metagenome (GOLD analysis project Ga0255743, IMG submission 179950) | Coastal salt marsh microbial communities from the Groves Creek Marsh, Skidaway Island, Georgia - 101405AT metaG (version 2) | ecosystem: Environmental > Aquatic > Marine > Intertidal zone > Salt... | reverse complement strand
CTTTGCTGTTGACAACCTCACCGTCTGGAAGCAGAACACCGCCTTCTTCCCCAACCCCCAGGTTCAGTCGACCACCATCGGCCCGCTGAGCAACCTCGAGCCCGGACAGGAGTACACCACTTCCATCCAGGCCGACGTGCTCAACGACACGACCTACCGCATCTCGGCCACCCTGTCCAACAACGCTTGGGACCAACAGGCCATCAACAACGACGCCATTGGTTACGTGACGCCGTTCAACCTGTACGACCCTGCTGTTGAATCCATTGAATACTTCAACGCAGGCGGTCTCTACGCTGAAGGCGTGTTCGACATTGAGGTCACGACCAACAACTGGGGCAACACCCCGGTCGACTTTGACATCGAGGCCACCGTGTACTCCGCCACACCCTCCGACGTGTACTGCGGTACACCTTCGGCGGTGTGCGTTGAGACCTTTGAGGGCGGTGCCCAAGGTACGCGCTACCAAGAGAACCAGAACCCGTTGGGCGCCATCTACAACGAGGACTCCTGCTCCACGAAGATCTTCAACAACAACGCCTACTGGTTCGGCCACCCCTGTGACACCTCCACCAACGGGTACGACGACGCCTGGGCCAACCAAACCCTCAGCATTCCGGACATCGATTTGACGGGCCAAAACGGTGACTTCGTTTCCCTTAACTTCGAATACTTCGCTGACACCTTCTACACCATCGACACGGGCGGCAACGTGGACCCCAGCGATTACGTGGTCATGACGGTGGATTACGCCAAGGCCGGCCAGAACTACAACGGCCTGGTCTATGCCCAGTGGAACGACTACAACGAAGACGGCACCTGCCAGAACGACGATGACGGCAACGGCATCATCAACGCCACCGAATCCATTGACGTGACGGAACTGGACTACATCGGTGACCCATCCACCCAGGACGGCACCGGCGGTAACTACAACGTGTTCTTCAACAGCGATGACTTGGTGAAAACAACCAGCATTGACTTGACGCACCTGTACATCCAGAACCGCTCCTCGCCCGATTCCGCCCTGTGGACCACCGAGTGCATGTCGCTTCAGGGCTCCACGGTGAACGTCAACTTCACGTTCCAGTCCGACGAAGACGGTCGCAACGGCATCAACGACGGGTTCAAGGGTGTCGGTTTCAACAACATCACCCTGCAGGAGTACACCTTCGTTGAGGACGCCAGCTACACCACGTCTCGCACGAACGTGGACGCTGAGGAATCGATGATCTCGACCGTGGCCTCGCACGAATTCGTTTCGGGTGTGTATCGCTTGGATGTCAGGACCATCTTTGACAACACAACGGTTGGAAAGCCGTGGTTGAACGACAACGAGTTGTCGGAGGCGAACAACATCGAGCGTGTGATCTTCAACGTCGAATCCGTTGACATTTCCATCGGCAAGCCCGACACCCTCGCCTGTCACTCCGACCAGACCTTGGCCTGCGTGCTCCCGATTGACAGCGCTTTGACACACTCGTGGGAGTTCTCCGCCACCAACGGCGTGCTGGGCGGCAACTACGTGTTCTACATGGACGTGCACGACATGGCCGATGGCAGCCTCGCTCACCAAGTGACGGCCGGCCCAGCAAGGGCCCTCGAGAGCCAAGAGCGAACCGAAGTCTCCTTCACGCCGTGGAACGGCTGGATGGACGGTCACACCTACAACATCAGCTTCTACGCACAACTCGCTGACGGTTCTGAAACCGGCAACGTGCGTTACTTCCACGCCTCGTTTGCCGACATGGTGGACGTGGCCATCCTCTCCGACACCTCGGTGCGAACCACGACCATCAAGGAAGACCTTGCGCTGCTCAACATGAGCTACACCCAGTACGAAATCAACGACTGGAACACCTACTTTGACGCCGGGTGGTTCACGCATTACAACAAGATCATCCTGCCTTGGCAGGATGTTTTGTCCGCCCGTGACACCCAGTTTGGCGGAGCCGGGTACTACCAGTACATCGGTGAACCCGAACGCCGCACCATCCTCGAGAACTTCATGTCCGCTGGCGGTACCGTTCAGGCCCATTTGGGCCCGCTCGGTGAGCAGGTGTACGGGCTCAACGACAACCTCCCCGGACGCCTGCCCTTCGGTCTTGACATCAAGAGCCGCAACACGGAAACCAGCCAAGTGACGTACGCCAACACCGATCTGGCCGATCCGTTCCACCCCATGCTTGACTTCCTCCCCGACGCCACGACCAATCCGTTCATCGGCATCAACCCGGTTGCTCAAGCGGTGTTGAACACCCAATCGGTCAGCTCCGACAACGTCCCCAACGCATGCAACGGCTACATGGAGGACGGCGGGTTCTTCCAGCGGCTCATCCGCTACAGCGAGGACATTCAGGACACCATGCTCGGTGTGTGCAGCTACTACTCGGGCGGGATGATCATCTCGACCATTGACGTGGCCACCCATTCCGAGCGGGCCACCAGCACGCAGTTCCCACTGCTGGGCAACATGCTCGAATACCAGGTGAACCCCTACCCCGAAGGCTTCGGCACGTTGGGCAACGGTCTCGACCTCACCATCAACGGCGTGACGCCGGACATTGACCCGAGCACGGGCGATTACGCCCTCCGGTACATGAAGAGCGATGCGACGCTTGAATTCGGTTACACCACCGATGCTACCGTGCCCTTGACCGCCAACTGGCTCATCGAGGGCCCCACCGGTTGGATGGGCAACGACCTGGCTTCGGGCGAGCAAGACCACAGCACAGAGGGCAACCCTTCGATGATGTTCTGTGAAGTTGACCTCGCCTCACAGACGGGTTGCGCACAAGGCGAACAATGGTCCATCACCCTGCTGTTGCACGACGAGAACGGCCACGCTCGTACGATCAACGTGACCGTGGAGACCAACGACGTGTACGCTGACGAATTCCGCCCCGAAGCCGACGCCACCCTTGATGTTCGCCCCGAATATCAGGACAACGTCGAATTCACCGGGACCAAGACGGTGTCCGGTGAGGACTGGGACGTGTACCGTGTCATCCTGCAAGGCGAAGGCGACGATGCTGAACTCATCGTTCACTTCGACGCCAGCAATTCGTCCGACGAGGATTCACTGGAAGGCAACGGCATCGAGAGCTACGAGTGGAAGGTGCTGTTCGACGCCCCGTACGGTGACGATTCATTCGACCTTGACGGTCACTTGTTCACGCAGTCAGCTGCCAGCAACGGTGCCTGGTCCTACCGGTTCCAAAACGTGACCGTCGATTCAACCGGCACCACGGAGAACCAGATCCGTGTGGAACTGGTGGTCTACGACAGCGCTGGAAAGTTCTCTGAGCGCCACCGGATGTACTTCGTGGTTGTCCCAGAGGGCTTCGGCGACGAAGAACCGGTGCTGCAATGGGAGCAGGTGAACCTGAACAACTCGCGTGTGGACACCGACACCATCACCATTTCCGGTACGGTCCTGTCCGGTGCTGAGAACGGTGATGTGTACGTGGAAGCTGCCTTCAACGAAGCCGACTTTGGCGCCTCTTCGGTGGCCAAGTACAACCTCAGTGAACTTGACCTGTGGGGCAAGAGCTCGGCACTGGGTGACAACGACAACTTCGAGATCACCCTCTCCCTCGAATCGCTCTACACCAACACGTCGAACGCTCAGCGCGTGTTCATCAAATACTACGAAGGTGAATTCCCCAACGAGCGTTGGGTGACCATCAAGTGGATTGAGATCAACCTCCCTGCCTGTCAAGGTTTGGAAGCCGATCCAGATGCGGAAGCCGCCGGTGGTGAGTTCATCCTCGACGCCAACGGTAACTGCCAGTGGAGCGGTGCGTGGACGTACGACCCGGTCACGGGCGAGTGGTCGGCCCCAGCCGACAACACCGAAGGCACGCAAGGCGACGGTGAGGGTCTGGGTTCCACGATGATCATCGCCGGTGCTGTTGGCTTGTTGGTGCTGATTTTCGTGACCCTCCTGTTCACCCGCCGTGGCGGTGAGAAGGAAGACGCCTTTGCGGGATTGGACGGTGGCTTCGGCGCTGCAGCGCTCGACCCAACCGAGCAGTATGTCCAGCAACTCATCGCCCAAGGCTACCCCGAGGAAACGGCCCGTGCCTTTGCCGCGCAGTACGTAGCGGGCGGAGCCGCAGCAGCACAACCGGCTGCGGCCCAACCGGCTGCGGCGCCAGCTGCAGGTTACGACCAAGCGATCTACGAGCAATACTACCAGCAATTCGTTGGCCAAGGGTACGACGCAGCCACCGCTGCAGCCTACGCCCAGCAGTACGCTGTGCAGTATGCGCAATCGCAGCAGTGAAGGCCCTGAAACCTTCGATACGATGGTTCATAACCCCCTCCTTGGTGGGTTTGGCATGGACAAGACGGAAACGTACACGGTCGCTGACATTGGGCTCGCTGAAGAAGGTGCTCGGAGGGTGGACTGGGCTCGCGCCCGCATGCCCGTGCTCCAAGCCCTGAAGGAGCAAGCCCTGGTCGACAAGCCCCTTGCAGGCATGCGTGTGGCCGGTTGCCTTCACGTGACCAAGGAGACGGCGGTGCTCATCGAGACCATCGCTGCAGCCGGTGCCGAGATTTCCTGGTCCGGATGCAACCCCTTGTCAACGCAGGACGACGTCGCAGCATGGCTTGCCTCGGAGGGGTACTCCATCCACGCCTGGCACGGTCAGAGCGTGGAGGACTTCTACTGGTGCATTGACCGGACCTTGGAGTTCAAACCCACGCTCACCCTCGACGACGGTGCCGACCTCATCGTTCGCGTGCACGGTGAGAAGTCCGAGTACGCTCCCGGTGTCATCGGTGGAACCGAGGAGACCACCACCGGTGTTCACCGCTTGCGCGCCATGGGCCGTGCTGGTGACCTCAAGTACCCCGTGATCGCTGTGAACGACGCCATCACCAAATGGGACTTCGACAACGTGTACGGCACGGGTCAATCCACGTTGGACGGCATCCTGCGCGCCACATCCGTGCTCATCGCGGGTAAAACGTTCGTCGTGGCAGGCTACGGTCATTGCAGCAGCGGTGTGGCCATGCGCGCTCAAGGCATGGGCGCCAACGTCATCGTCACCGAGGTGGATCCGCTCCCAGCCCTCCGTGCCGTGATGGACGGATTCCGTGTCATGCCCATGGACGAAGCCGCTGCGCTTGGTGACATCTTCTGCACCGCCACCGGCATGAAGGACGTCATCGTTGGGCGTCACTTTGCCTCCATGAAGGACGGGGCCATCGTTTGCAACACCGGTCACTACGACTGCGAAATCAACATCGAAGAGATGGACGGGATGGCCTCTTCCTCCCGCACCATCCGAGAGAACAACATCGAGTACACCATGGCCGATGGTCGCCGGATCTACATTTTGGCCGAAGGCCGATTGGTCAACCTCGCTGCTGCAGAAGGGCACCCCTCGGAAGTGATGGACATGTCGTTCGCCAACCAATACCTTTCGCTCGTTCGCCTGGCCAAGGAAGGCGGCTCCATGGAGCCCGTCGTGTACGACATCTCCCGGGAGCAGGACGCTTCGTTGGCTCAAACAAAGTTGGCGACCATGGGCATGTCCATCGACACCCTGACCGATGCTCAGCTCGCTTATCTGGACGATTACACCGTTGGTACGTGATCCGTGTACCGTGCTCCGGTGCTGAATGCCCCTGCTCTGCCAAGAGGAGGCACCAAGATGAGCAACCTGTTGAATCGGGTTCAGAACGCGGTGATCTCATTCTTCGTGCTCGCCGCCACCGGGGTGTTCGATGCGATCGCGCTTGGAATCGGGACCGACTCATTTCCCAGTGCGACGCTCATCCAAGCCGTGTTCATCGCAGTGATCAACCTCCTCTCGGTGGCGTTGGTGCTGATCCTCCTCTTCCTCGGTAACCAGCCGTTGCCGGCTCAGGGATCGGTGCGTCCGTGCGTGCGCTGTGATGCTCAGACGATGGTGTTCCGCGACCTGATCGCCCTCACACGCCATCCCATCGCTCCACCCTACAAGGCCTGGGAATGCACCACCTGCGGGTCATGGCATCGGGATGCGCACATGGACAAGGACGTGGCCTTCCTCATGTGGCTATATTACGCTGGCGGCATCGTCGTGCTCATGCTCGGTCTCATCGCGGCCATGCGTCTCGTGACGAACCTGTTCTGAATCGGGATTCGTTCCTCATGCCTGGATCGTGGCCTCACTGACAAGGCGCAGAACTGCGACGCCTGCAACGATGGGACTCAGTCCGAAGGTCACGGGGTATGGGCAAAGGGCCGCTGATGCATCACGGCTCCGAGAGCCTCACTCGTCTTCGTAGGGTTGAAGCTCCGCCGAGTCGGTCTCTTCGGTCCAGAACACCGGCGCGGTGAACGCTGGGTAGCGTGCCTTCCAATTCTTGGGCAGTGGGGTTCCCTTGTCGATGATTTTCAACATCCGTTCCTGCCATGCCAGTGGCTTGCGCTGCATGATGTACATGTAGAGAACAGAGGTGCGTACTTCCTCTGGAATCACGGTGTAGCCGGTGGAGGCTTCGAAATTCATGGCACGAAGCAGGTTGAACGCTGGCCGATTCACGATCTGGAACCATCGTTTGGCGTTTCGCATACCGATGAGCACGATCAGCATGATCACAATGGAGTTCAAACAAAAGGCAAACCAACCGCCTTGTGCCATTCTTGGGGCGAACACAAACACGAGGAGCAAAAACGGAACGGTGGATACCAAGAAGAGGAAATTCTCCGACATGGGCGGCTTTCGCATCTTTTGCTGGATGGCTCCCCAACCGTCGTGATGCCGTTGCTCGGGTCGGAAGATGTCCCGTGGTTGTTGGGTTGCCGCCTGTTTGACAAGTTGGAGCAAACTGTTGATCTTTCGAAATTGTGTCATCCCGACGTCCATGTTGTTCTCGAGAATGGATTGAAGGCGCTGACTCGCCATGGTGTACTCGCCCATGTCGGCTAAAATGGATGCTGTTTCCACCACGGGGGTCACGTCACCGGGGTTGGCATCGGCGCAGGCCTGCCACCAATGCAGGGCATCGTGAAGCATGCCGAGGTCGTCGGCCATGATTCGACCACCACGCAACCACATATCGACCCGGTGAGGTTCCAAAGCCACGATTTTCTTGATGCCGGCCAAGGCTTGACCAGCTTGAACCATGGACGGTGGTGCCCCGTTGGCCGGTAAACTCGCATCAACATACACCGACCACGCTTCCAAGTGCTCTGGGTCGAGCGATGTGGCCAATTTCGACTCGCTCCGAGCCGTCCCACGGTCGCCCTCATCCAGCGCCTCCAGCGCATTCAGATAGTGGGTTTCTGCGCTCATGCTGCCGCCCCTTGTTCAATCGTCGTCGCTGCGTCGGAATCGACGGGGTCCGTCCCTGAAATCCCGCGGCTCGCGATTGTGTGCATGACCCGGTTTCTTGCCTCGGGCTCGGCGGTACTGTTGACCGTCTGGGCGTTGGTTCCGGGCTCGGCGGTCACCGCCTCGACCCCCATTGTCGCCGTTGTCGCGGTTGCGTCGCTCTCCATCGTCACGGTGTTGCCGTTCATTGCTCCGGCCACCTGTGGAACGGCCCCCGTTGCGGTCGTCACTCCGACCACCGTAGGACCGGCCCCCGTTGCGGTCGTCACGCCGACCACCGTAGGATCGGTCTCCATCTCGCGAGCGACCCCCGTACGATCGGCCACCTTGCGAGCGGTTGTTGGTGGAGCGGCCTCCGGGGCGTGGGGCATCGCATCGGTTGCACGATTGTCGGAAGGAGAAATTGGAATTGCTGCATTCGGGACAATCCCAGTCGTTGTCGTTGAAGGTACCGGACCGGTCGTTGCGCCGTTCCCTGCGGTCATCGCGTCCGCCACCACGCGAAGAACGGTCGTTGAACCGCCGCTGGTCACGGGCGGGTTGACCAGCGCCCGGACGCGGCGCTTCGCATCGGTTGCACACGGTTCGGCGGGCAAAGTTGGAGTTGTTGCACGCTGGACAGTCCCAGTCGTTGTTCTCGAAGTTGTTCTGGCGGCCACGACCTCGGTCCGGACCTCTTCGGTCACCACCGTTTCGATCAAAACGTTGGCGTCGATCGTTGCCTCGGTCGTCGCGGGAAGCCCGCCGTCCGCCATCGTCACGCGGACGGCGATCCGAGCGTTGACGATCACGGTCCCGTTCCTCGCGCTTTTTCTTCGGGCGAATCGTGACGGTTTGGCCCATCAAGTCGTCGATGTTGAGGGAGCGGTCGATGTGGGCCACATGGGCCAACGGTTGCTCGGTCGAGCCGATGACGCCGTCCACCTTTCCGATGTAGGTGCCATCCTCGCTGAGCACGATGATGGCGTTGAGGGACGGGGACGACCCATCAAAGGCCACCATCAAACCACCTTCATGCGAGGTGGACTGCACGGTTCCGGTGAACATGGCTTCCCACGCGCCGCCGTTGCCTTTTGGTTGTGTCGGTTTATTCCTCGTCGGCCCGCCGAAGCACCAAGGCAGCGCCAAGGCAAGCGAGCACGAGGTGGATGGAGAGGAACGGAAGGCTGTCCTCATCGCTAGCTGGCGCAGGCTCAGGAACGCCGCTTGGCTCGTCGCTGATCGGAGCATCGACGATGGCGGTCAGCTCGGTCACACCGCCTGAATCATCGGTGGCGGTCAGGGTGACGTGCGTCACCTCCAGCGTGTTGGCCACGCAAATGGCGGTGGACACATCGATCGCCCAGTTGATGCCCTCAACCGTGAAATCGGTGTAGTCTGCACCGCACAACGACAACCGAAGGCTGACCGGTTCGAGGTCGGCGTCGGACACGGTGCCCGTCAGCGTGAAGCGCTGCAGGTTTTCGCTCCAGGTGGCGTTTTCACCGTAGAAATTGGGTTGGACCACCAGAACAGGGAGGCTGTTGGGTTTGACCAGTCCGAGGTCAAGTGTTGCCATCAGTGGGAGCATGCCGATGGCTTCTGCAACGAGGTTGATGGTGAACACACCGGGTTGGAAACCTGCGTTGCTGAACGTGATGTTCACCGTCTCACCACCGTTGAGTGTCGCTGCATCACTGAGTTCACCGGTGCGTTGATCTTGAACGGCTTGCAGGCGCACCGTGGCTTGGTCCACCAAGCCCGTCCCCGTGAGGTGAGCAACACCACCTATGCCGTCCTCGGCGACGTCCGCGGTGGCGCTGAACAAGGTGCCGAACATCCACGTGCGTGTGTTGTTGTCGTCCACAGCTCCGAGCGGGTCCACCAGTCGGCAGGTCCCGTTGGCAACGGAGGAGGTCGTCGGCTGGTTGACGAACAGGTCACCCAAGACGTTGGCTGTGACCGTCCAATCGGGTTGGTCAAACTCGCACATCAACTGCCAGCCGTCTGCGTCCTCGCCCCAGGTGAACGCAGTGGCTCCTGCGGCCATGCGTGTTGTCCCGGCACCCGCCGTGGCGATGACGCTTCCGTTCTCAGGCGCAGCCTCGGTCCATGCAGGGGCGTCGTTGTTCACCGGTGCTTCCGTGGTGAAATCCATGAACATGTGGCATTCCAAATCCCAAAGCGTGCGGTCGAAATTGACCAGCTGGGTGATGGTCAGCCTTCCATCGGCGAGGTAGGTGAAGGACGGGTCTGCGATGTGGTCGCAGGTGTCCCCAGTCGCTGGCGCATTGTCCACGACCCTGAAATCGACCAAACGGAGGCCGCTCAAGGCGGGGAACGTCACGACCAAAGCTGCGTTGCTCATGTTGGTGATGTTCATGCCCAGCGTGAAGTTCGACGCGCCGGCGTTTGGCAGTTGGTCCCAACGCACGTTGTTGGTTTCTCCCTCGGCAACATCAAGCGTGATTTCGAGGTTGTCGGTGGCGCTGGTGGGCACTTCCTTGCAATTTGATGTGGATCCGAAGGTCTGACACGTTCGGACGCCCTCGTGGTCCAGCGGCACCAAGTTGACTTCATCGAGTCCGATGCCTTCCTGAACGAACTGGAATCGGTTCACACCGCCCTCGCCGTCGTGAGGCACCCCTTCGTCCATGGTCAATCGGGTGTCCATGTCGGCGATGCAGGAAGGCCCGATGCTGCGGATCGCATCTCGCTCGTCGGTGCTGATGTAGCCGTTGTCGCTGATGCCTTCGAACAACCCATCGAGGTTGTCACGGACGATGGCGGCGTTGCTTTCGTTCACCCATGCGGTTGCGAACATTTCACCGGTGGCCCAGTCGTCAAGCACGGTCAACCCGAAGAGGGCGAAATCGTACTCGAAGAGGTCCTCAAAGGAATACCCGGTGCAATCGACGTCCATGGATGCTTGGCGTCCTTCGGCCATGGCCACGTTCTCGTCCAACGGCAACCCCTCGTGGGCTAACCCGGTCCATGCGTTGAGGGTCAGCATGAGGACCAGCACGTGGGTCAACAGCCCACTCATGGAGGGTGAAGTCATGGTTTCCCCTGGGCTCTCGCCTTCATGAAGGGTTGCCTCGCCTCGTCAAGGAACGAGGTTGTTCATGCGTTGCCGCAACCACCACCAAGGAAGCACGGTCCATCCCAACGCAGCCAACCACACCTGCCAAGCCGGGATGCCTCGGTCCACGGTCGGCAGCTGTGTTTCCAACAGGTGGTGGTACACGCCGTTGGGTGAAAGCAGGTCGAGCCGTCCCTCCAAAGCAATCCATGCCGGATCGTTGGCTTCGCCGACCGCCACACCTGAGGCGTAGGCGACCATCGTGGTGAACAGCGCCCAGAGGAAGGTGAACAGAAACCAGACGCCGACCCCAAAGGCCACGGCCGTCCCCTGTTCCCGGGCTGCGGTGGAGGCCAACAGAGCGAACAAGACGTACCACAGCAAGATGAGCCCCGTGGCCACGATGTACACTGCGCTCTCAACGGCGGTGGTCCACAGACCCGTTCGCCAACCCACCAGCCCAATCGAGAGGACCATCAGGACCACCACGGGAAGCACGATGGCCTGTAGGAAACCCAACACCAAGGCGTCGGCTTGCTGGGTGCGTGGCATCGGTTGAGCCAACCGCAGTTCGAGCATGCCACTGGCTCGGTCCTTGCTCACACCATCGAACGCCAAGAGCACGGCGCACATCGTGGCGCCAAACACCACCCCCAACGAAGCATAGAACAGAATTTCCATCGCTGTGTCGGGACGATGGCCGCCTGGAAGCAGGATGTTGGGGTCGGCGAAACCCCACGCCATGCCCGGGATGAACAGCAGCAGGATGGGCGCCATGATTTTCAGACGAACGCTCATCAACCGTTCGTTCCGAATGCGTCGGGCCATGCGCCACATGCGTGCGCCGTCACTCATCTTCGCTCACCTCCACACCGGCCAGCGGCACCATCGTTGGCGCTTGAACGTCCAACGAGATGTCGTCGACCTCCATTCCGGTGGCGGCACACAACCATTCCACCAAATCGGGTTCCACCGGACCCCAGCGTTCGATGCTCACACGGTTAGCCATGAGCTTCTGGACCAGGGTGGATGCCAAGCCCCGGAAGGTCAATTCCCAACCCGCCCCGTCCGATCGGTGTTCAAGCACCTCGACCTCTGAACTCCGGAGCAGGTCTTCGGGGAGAATGCCTGAACCTGCCGCACGGTAGCGGCCGGCCAACCCCAAGCGCAGTTCCACCTCCTTCAACGGCCCCTCGTCCAGCAGTTGCCCCTGGTGGAGCAGGGCCACCCGGTCGATCAGACCGTTGAGGTGACCCACCATGTGAGAGGAAATGACGACGCTCACACCCTTGGAGGCCAGTCGCTTCACGAGATCGCTGAACGCTCGTGCTGCCACAGGGTCAAGTCCGTTGAAGGGTTCATCGAGCAAGAGCACCTTCGGCGAACCCAACAAAGCAGCTGCGATGGACAGACGTTGCCGCATGCCCTGGCTGAGGTTGTTGAGTGGCTCATCGCCACGGTCGCTCAACCCCACCAACTTCACGAGCGACAGCACGCGTTTCATGGGAACGTTGCGCATGTCCGCAAGTTCGGTGAGCGCCTCCACCACGGACCGGTGACCTTGCCAGCGCACCTGCTCAGGCATGTGGCCGACCCACGGGCGGAGGTCTTCGACGTGGTGCAGTGTTTCGCTCTGAAAACGCCCCTTCACCGTGCCTTGTTGAACGGGAAGGATGCCCGCCATCACGCGAAGCAACGTGGTTTTTCCCGCCCCGTTTGGACCGACCAGGCCCAAGATGGCCCCTTCGTGCAGATCCAGGCTCAGGTGAACGACGCCCGGGCCCGGTCGGCTCGCCCACGGTTTGAACCAGCGGGGTGCTGGTTGTTGATGCCGGTGCTGGACCTGGTCCAACGTCAACACCACCTTCGCCATGGTGTTGGATGGCCCAAACCCTCGCATCAACCTTGGGTGTGACCCGAACGTTCTTGTTGGAACCTTGAGGATGCACCGCAGACGATGGTGTGGCAGGGCGTCGTGCAAAGCTTGGCTCCCCTCGCCGGAGGTGCAACCACCCTGTGGGCATGGCACCGTTGGGTGCTGACCGCGGATGAAGCGTCCATCGATGCCCCCGCTTGGTGGGCGCCAGCGGACAAGGCCGGACTGGTGTCCGCCGTGGTCTTGATGGTGGTGATGTGGTGTGTGCCCGGTGGTGCCTTGTTGGGCTTGCCCTTCCTGCTCTTGTTGTCAGCAGCAAGTCCGGCAGCCCGGGTCGCCTGGCGTGAACACGCCCGTCCACGCACCGCTGCCTTGGGGATGGCACTGCTGTGCCTCTTGTCGTCGGGTGCGCTTCCCGTCACGGAACCGGTTGCTCCGGATGAATGGGGTGCTCCCTTGTTCACCGAGAACCCCAATGCACCGGCGTATCCAGCCAGTGAACAGTACACGTGGGTGACCACCGACGTGGTGATTTTGCAATCCATTGCGATGCGTCTTCCCCATCAAACCGGTGCGTGGGGTGCAGAACGCAGCGCGATGACGTTGGCCTCCGCCTTTGACCTCGAAGTGGAACGCATGCACCAAGCCATCCAGTTATTGGATGAAGAGGTGCCTTTTGTGCGCCTATCGGCCGACGATGTGTTGCTTGTCGACGTGGCATCGCCCAAGGACCGCGACGTTCGACTGGCAGGGGGCGACACGGTCTCGGTGGAGTTGCGTCGGTACGACGTTCGCTCCACGGCGTTTGGCACGGACGCTTCGGGCACCAAGGTTGGCGAGGTGGTCATCGCTGCTAAGGCAGATTGGGGTGGGCAATTGGACCTCTTGGTGGTGGTCCGGCCGGTGGCCCACCCCACGCTCAGCACGGACGCTTTCGCCGATGTGTACACCGGAGCCTGGCTGAACGCCAGAGCGGGTTGATCGACGGTCAGTACCGGACCTTTTGCCGGGTGAGGGTGCGCCAGATGCGCTGCAAGGGGTCGTAGTATCGGTCAACCACACGTTCCTTGAGTTGGATGATGGCATCGTCGGTGATTTGAATCCCTGCGGGGCACACCTCGGTGCAGCAACGGGTGATGTTGCAGTACTCAACGCCGAATTCCTTCTTGATCTCGGGAATGCGGTCTTCCAAGTCAAGGGGGTGCATTTCATACTGGGCCAAGCGGACGAGGTTGCGTGGGCCGGCGAAGTCGTCGAACATCGCATGGTCGCGCAGCACGTGGCAGGTGTTCACGCACAGGAAGCACTCGATGCATTCACGGAAATGCTGCACACGGTCGGCTTCCATCTGGTTGAACTCCCAGTTCATTTCTTGAGGACCGTTGATGGGTTTGATGCGCTGAGCCACATCGTAGTTCCAACTCACGTCCGTGACCAGGTCCTTGACGTGCGGGAAGGTCTTCATCGGCCGGATTTCAATGGGTTGGCCGGGTGGTGTTTCGGCGACAACATCGGACATGCGGGTCATGCACATCAAGCGGGGTCGGCCGTTGATCTCAGCGGAGCACGAGCCGCACTTGCCGGCCTTGCAGTTCCACCGAACGGCCATGTCGGGTTCCTGTTCGTACTGGATGCGGTGGACGCAATCCAGCACCACCATGCCTTCGTCAAGTTCGAGTTCGTAATCCGTGAGGGAGGCCGCTTCGCCTTCGCCTCGGAGGATCTTGAACGCCTGCTTCTTTCCCTTCAACGACATCATTGACCACCTCCGGCTTCAGCAGCTCGTTCTTTGATCATGGTTTTCACTTCTGTCAGCGCCTCTTTGAGGTCGGCCCGCATCTCCACCACAGGCTCTTGGCGGATCTTCACTTCGCCGTCTTCCATCCACACGATGTTGAGGGTCTTGCCCCAATGCTCGTCTTCTGGTGTGGGGAAATCGTCCCGGGTGTGACCGCCACGGCTCTCTTCGCGGGTGATGGCCGCCAGGGCGGCTGCCATCGACACGTCGGCCATGTTGATGAGGTCAAGCGCTTGGTGCCACCCGGAGTTGTACTTGCGGGAGGTGCCGGAGGAACAGGCCATCGCTCGTCCCTTGAACGCCTTGAGTTCTTCAATCGCCTCCTCAAGTTCGC
>Ga0255743_10002718_pt1 | contig 14408 bp, 5 predicted proteins | sample 101ome_19_FD_179950 | JGI IMG/M metagenome (GOLD analysis project Ga0255743, IMG submission 179950) | Coastal salt marsh microbial communities from the Groves Creek Marsh, Skidaway Island, Georgia - 101405AT metaG (version 2) | ecosystem: Environmental > Aquatic > Marine > Intertidal zone > Salt... | reverse complement strand
TAGCAGTGCTGGTGTTACCAGCTGAATCTTCTGCGGTATAAGTAATCGTATAAGTGCCAACAGTATTAACATCGACAGTGCCTGATGATATGACTTCACTTCCATCATCAGTAGTAGCACCAGCATCTGAATAACTAGAACCTAATTCCACCTCTGCAGGGTTAACTCCAAGGAGAGTTATAACCGGTGCTGTAGTATCAACTACAGTAATAGTTCTAGTAGCAGTGCTGGTGTTACCAGCTGAATCTTCTGCGGTATAAGTAATCGTATAAGTGCCAACAGTATTAACATCGACAGTGCCTGATGATATGACTTCACTTCCATCATCAGTAGTAGCACCAGCATCACTATATGTAGATCCTAATTCAAGAGTTAATGAAGAATCACCGACTAAGGTAATAACAGGCGCAGTTATGTCATTAACATTAACAAAAATATTAATAGTTTCTCTATTATTATTTTGATCTATCGCAACGACAGTAAAACTATATAAATTTTGCTCAAATGCATTTGCTGGTTCAGATAAGAATATTTGACCATTTTGGTTAATATTGTAATCACGAGTACTACCTTGAACAGACCAAGTAACAGTCTCATCAGCAAACAATGTTCCGATACTAATATCACCATCGTTTATAGTAAATGATACAGTTATGTCATTATTTTCATTAACAGTAACGATTCCTATATCTGATGAAATCTTAGGTTCTGTTGCATCAGTAAGTAATACTTCAATATTTTGTGAGGTTGTGAATAAACCATCTGTAACTTGGATTTCAGCAAAATGTTTTGATTTTAGATTATAGTTAGGCTTATTTTTAAACTTTAAAAGTCCTGGTTCAGATATAACCATTTCATCATTATTAACAACAAAAGAAATATCATCTCCGTCTGGATCGATTGCCTCAATAGAACCAATTAACAAAGAATTATCATTAACATTAAATATATTACTTGAAGTGATTTCAGGCGCTTCATCATTAATATTAATGATAGTAATAGCTATATTTTTTTGCGTAATATTTTGACCATCAGATGCTTCAAATATTATGTTATATGAAGTTTGTTCTTCAAAATCAGGCGCATTAACAAAATTTAAAATTTTTGAATTTTCGTTATATATAAATGAATTAGCGTCATCTCCTTTGATTGAATAGGTTAAATTATCACTATCAATATCTTCTACTTGAATAATGCCTACTGAAATAACATTCTCAACAATTTGATAAGCATCTAATGCTTCTACTGAAGGCGAAACGTCATTAACATCAATTAGCTTTAAATTTAAAGTTGCGGTGTCTGTATTAAAACCGTCAGAGACAATTACGTCTATCTCATAAGTAAATTTACTTACTGATTCAAAATCAAGATAATTTTTTAAACTCAACTCACCAAGATTATTAATTACAAATAAATCAGCATCTTTTCCTGTAAGACTGAACAACAAATCATCCCCATCATCATCTTCGGCAATTATATTTGTAACAAATAAATCACTTTCAAGGTGGTCAATTGAGTTTGTTGTTAGATTTAATTGAGGTGATGAGTCATTATCTATAAGGGTTATAATTTGGGAATTATTAGTGAGATTAACATTTGATGAATCTGTTAATAGAATTTGGATAGTTTCATTACTCTCATCTAGTCTGTCGTCAAAAGTTTCTATTAAAATACTTTTTTGAGATTCTCCTGGTAAGAAGATTAATTTGCCAGATAAAGCATTAAAATCATTAAAGTCAGAAGGGTTATCAGGACCCGCTCTTATTTCATAGTCAATTTCAATCTGTAATCCTGATTCTAAATTCAAGCTTACTGGAATTTCTATAGCTTCACCCTCAATAATATTTTGAGTATCAAAAAATTCTGCGCTTGGTGGGAAATCGTTATCTTTAATTTTTATTGTTGATGAATTTAATGCCAAAGCAGCAAATCTAGGTTCAGTATATATAATTTTGTAAGTTTCATTATTTTCGTCTATTAGATCGTCAATGATTGGTATGCTAATTGTTTTATTAAAAGTTCCTCTTGGTAGAACAACAGAACCAGATATCGGTATGTAGTCTTCAAGAGAGGCGGTACCAGAAGAGGTTGAATAGTTAAAGGTAACTTCTTTTTTTGAAGGCTTTGATAGTGCGAATGTAATCTCCGCAGATTCTTGATTTTCTGAAATGGTAATTTCTTCTACAGTACTAATAATAGGTGCTGGATCGTTATTAGTAATTGTAATTATGGCTTGACTGCCAATTTCTACATTTTCACCATTCCTAAGGCTTAATTTAAAAGTTATATCATCTTCAAAAACACTATTATTAATAATTGGTATAAATACAGTCTTTTCTTGATCACCAGGATTAAATGTTAATGTGCCGGATTGGGGCATATAATTTATATTGGATAAAGCAGTTTCATCCTCAGTAAAATACTCAACAACAATACTTCTTCCAGATTGGGCTGAAAGAGCAATATTTACTTCAGCATTTTTATTTTGCTCTACAATGGTTGCTGAAAGTGCATCAATTACAGGAACAATATCATTATCAAATATTGTAAATTCTGCAATTCCATCATCAATAAAATCAGCATTCGAATCAAATAACTCAACTATAAAGACCTCATCATCTTCATCAAGCTCATCATCATCAAAGGTTATAGTTATTTCATTTCTTATAACACCAGGAGCAAAAATTATTTCTCCATCTTTAAGAACCTCATTAGATCCTTCTTTTTTAATAATATATCTAGAAGTAATTTCAGTTGACGCAGCATTTGAGAGTATTACAGAAAGATTTCCAAACCCTTCATCTTCTGAGGCACCGCCATCGGTAATCGAAATGTTTGTCGTATCATTATCAACAATATAAACTTTTGAATAATCAATGACTGGGCTCTCATCAATTGATACGATCTTTAAATTAAAAAATTCTCTTTTTTCTTTTACATTATCTTCAATTGTTTTAATTGATATGCTTTTACTTGTCTCTCCGGGAGCAAAACTGATCTCTCCAGATACTGGGATGTAATCTTGATTTGATAGAGCATCACCGCTCTCAGTTGAATAACTATAAATTAATGTTTTTTCACTTGGTTGAGCAAGGCTTAAATTAATTTCTATTTCATTTCCTTCGCTTGAAGCTGAAGGGGAAACATTTACCTGTTCTGTAATTTCATTATCAAGAATAGTTATTGTTTGCTCTGTCACAGGAAGAGAAACGTTTACATTATTGGAAAAAACTAATTTAAGTAATTCATCATTTTCTCGGACATTGTCATCAATAAAATCTATTAATATACCCTTAGTTGTTTCACCTGGTTCAAATGTTAATTTTCCAGATGATGTTACAAAATCTTCATCAGCTATTGCTGTAATCCCAACTAATTCATAATCTACTTCAATTGGGTTACTGTCAGCTTGAGTCAATGTTACATTTATTGTCGGATCTATAGATTCGCTAATCCTAAGGTTTTCAAAACTAATACTAGTAATATCATTATCAATAATTGTTACAACAGACGTATCATCAACCAAAATAGCATTGACAGGAGTAGTCAATAGTAATTCAAAATTTTCATCAGGCTCATCTAACAGGTCATCATTAATTTGAATTTCAATAAGTTGTGATAGATTGCCTTCTGAGAAAACTAAGGTTCCAGAAGTTGGTGTAAAGTCATCTATAACATTCGCACTCTTGGATACTGTTTGATAGTCGATTTCAACATCTAAAATTGGAATTACATCAATTGCCAATGGAAGTGTAAAGGTACCAACAGACTCATCGATCGAAACATCTTGCATCGAAATTTTTGCAAAAGTAGTATTAATTAAAATAGTATTTACTGAATTAAGAGAATCGACAATATTTGTATTAACATTCAAAGCATTTGATATTTCAATTGTAAAAATTTCATTTGGTTCAACGTATAGATCTTCAAGTGAATTTATAGACAATACACCGCCAGTACTGCCAGGTGGTATTTCTAAAGTACCTGAGAGATTATCAAAATCATTGAAGTTAATATAATTCTGATCAATTTCATATGCCCTTAATTTATAGTCAAAGCTAATATCTTTGCCTGATGGGTTTGAAAGAGTATATACATAGTCAATCGTCTCTCCTTCAATAATAGAAGAGGGTGAGCTGATATCGATAGTAGGTGGAGCATCACTATCAATAATTGTTAGAGTTACGGTATCGCTTTCGATATAAGAATTTACTGGGTTGCTGATAATTATTTTTAGAGTTTCATTATACTCATCCAGCACATCAGCAAGAATTTTGATATCAAGCAAATACTCTGTAACATTTGGCTCAACAACTATTTTTTGATTAATAGGTATATAGTCAAGATCTGCGCTAGCGCTTTCTGCAATTGTCTGAACATCAAAAGATACCTCTTCGTCATAGGCGTTTGATAACTTGATTACAAATGTTGCTTTACCATCATCTTCAATAACCTCTTTATTAGACAAAGAAATTAATGGAGGCTCATTAACGTCTAAGACCTCTACAATTATTTCTTTACTTATTTCATTAACTCCATCAGTAGCTTCAATAATAAGACTGTATATAGATTTTTCTTCGTAATTTGGAGCAGTTTTAAATAAAATAAAGTCCTCATTATTAATAATAAAATCATTGCTCTGAGTTGAGAATTCTATTTCATCACCATCTGCATCTGAAGCAGTAACCTTTGAAACCATCACCTCATTTTCATATATCTCAAGCTCATCTGATAAAGTAAAAATAGGTTTAGAATCATTAAGATTATTAATGTTTACTGTTATAACTTGAGATGAAGTATTAGTTCCATCTGAAGCATAAACTGTAAAGGTATAAATGCTTTTATCCTCATAATCTGGCGCCTGAATAAATGACATTTCACCAGAAGACGATATAGTTATATCACTAGAGTCAGAAGAATATTCCAATACATTCCCATTACCTATTACGGCCTCAATAACACCAATATATGTATTATTTTCATCTAGAGTATAAATAGATGACGATAAGAAAACGGGCGCATTATCATTAGCATCAATAATTGAGATTATAATTTCTTGCGATGATGTATTAATACCATCAGTTGCATGCACAACAATGATATGTTGTGCTTTTTCTTCATAATCTGCAGGATTAATGAAACTTAAGTATCCATCTGATGTTATTTGTATCTCGTTATTATTTGAAATATAAAAAGTAAAAGAATCTCCCTCTGGATCAGAGGCAACTACCTGACCAATAGCAGTTTGATTTTCTATAGCAGTATAGAAAGATGATGCAATGATTGGTGCAATATCATTTACGTTATTTATATTTATAACAATATCTTGAGAGGTTGAAAAAATACCATCAGTAATACTAACTGTTGCTAAATAAGTTTTTTGACTTTCATAGTCAGGAGCTTCCTTGAAGGTAACAATACCATTCATATCAATAGTTAAATTTGGATTAGAGATAGAGAAAGTTAACTCATCATTGTCAATATCTTCATGCCTTATTGATCCAACATCTAATTGGTTTTCATTTATATTAAATATATTGTTTGATGTTATTTGTGGGGCATTGTCATTAACATTGATTATTGAGATAAAAATTGGTTCGGTAGTAAATGCATTGCCGCTTTGATCGGTTGCTGTAATTATAAATTCAATATTTTGTATTTTTTCATAATCTATTGGCTCAGATAAAATTAAAATTCCATCACTATTAATTATTATTCTTGAATCAGATGAGCTATAGGTTACTTCTTCATTTGATAGGATGTGTCCAAGAACTGTATTAGTCTCTTTAACTGAGCTTTCAATATTGGAGATATCTAATATTGGTGATGTTATATCTTCAATGAAAATTAATAGATCTGCAGATGATGAGTTGTTATTTAAATCAACTGCGCTAATAGTAAATGAGTATGAATTTTTATTAAGAGAGTTAGCTGCACTTTTTAAATATATTTCACCTTGTTCATTAATGTATACTAACTCTTTGTCTTCTCCTGAAATATTCCAAGTTACGTCCTCGTTAGTATTTACAAAACCAATAAAAGTATCCCCATCCTCTAAAGAAGCTTTAACATTAGTTAAATTTAAAACTGGCGGGGTATCATCTTGAACAATCTCACTATTGAATATAGTAATTTTACCGTTTGAGAATTTTGCGCCTTGTCTAATTTGGTATTCAATAACATCTTCCCTAGTTTTACTGTCAATAGCACTATATTCAAAAACCCCCGAAGACAAGTCACCACTTAATGAACCATTTTTTGGAAATGTTAATAATGATAATGTTATAGGCCTATCTCTTATGTAATCATCATTATCTAGCGGAGATAATTCAATCATATTTTGATCAGTATTTATATAATAAATATCATTAAAAGCATTAGGGTCTGGTTGAATTTCATACTGTGTAAGGTCTGTGCCTTGTGTATCATTTATGTACTCTCTTAAATTTGTTGTGTCATAAAGTAATATTTTTTCTGCACTTAGCTCATCATTCAGATATTGTTGAAAATCAAAAGAAAAAGTAGATAGAATCCACGCATAGATAGCATCTTCATAGCTGGCAAAATCTTTTACAGAAACAAGGCATATCGCTTTTGCTAACATCTTTGCAGCAAATAAATCTTTTTGAGTAAGTTCGCTCGATGGAAAACAGTCTACGAAAGATGATTTTGCTTCTTTAATCAGCTCTTCCATAAATCTTTCTGTTTCGATATCAACATAAGATTCAGGATTTTCTGCATATAATCTTTTTGATACTTTTGAATAAATATCAAATGCATTTTGGTTTGATGCATCACACTCATAATGATCAAGATATTTTTGTAAAAGCAGAACAGTTAAGGCAATTTGGTTATTTGTTTCCCAATAAAGTGCCTCAGAAATACCGGCATCTTTTAAAGCAACCGGATCAGCTCTCTCGATATCAATTTCATCTGAAAGTCCAAAAATAAGCTTGGTAAGCTCAATACTATCTGCGGCACCAGACTTATTATAAGTAGCTGCAAGAGTTGAAACAGGACTAATAATAATTAAATCAGATAAACTTAAAATTGAATAACTAGATAGGGTAATATCATCTAAATCAATATTAGTTCTAACATCTTTTCCGCCAACACATGTAACTTTTGTTGCTGTGCTTATTAAATTTATAGGTAATGAGAATTTTCCATTCTCATCAGATTCGGTAACTTTTACAAAATTATTATTGTCATCCAAGTATCCACATTGAGAATCTTTTATGTAGCCATCAACAACTATTCCCTTAACATATTCTTGGGTAACAGAAATATTTAAATTTGTTTGTGTTGAAAATTTGGTATCAGAAACCGTTACAGGAACAGTGAAGAAGGTTTTTTCATAATAGTTAGAGGGATTTATTAATCTTAACTCTCCATTTTCAGAAATAGTGAAGTCACCACTTGCTACAGAAAATCTTATATCGTCACCGTCTATATCAGTGGCTTCAACCTTGCCAATATAGGTAGTATTTTCACCAATAACAAATTCTTTTGTTTTTATCTCAGGAGCGTTGTCATTAATATTATTTAACAGAAGACTTAATTCAAAATTTGTCTCAAATAACCCATCTGAGGCAAAAATTTCAATTAGGTGTTGATTATTTTCTTCATAATCTCCTTCGAATTTAAAAAATAAATTACCGCTTTCATCAATTTCAAAAATATCTGGGTTTACTGTGAATGAAAGATTGTCACCATCAGGGTCTGATGCTGAAATTTGTTTAATAAATTTTTGACCTTCATCTATTGAAAATGAAGTTTCTTCATTAAATACAGGTGCATTATCATTAAGGTTATTAATTAGTACTTCAAGATTCTTTGAGGTAGAAAAAATACCATCAGATACATTTATTGATGTATAGAGGGACTGAATAAGCTCATAATCAGGAGCAGACTTCAGTGATAAATCACCATTTTCATTAATTAAGAAATTATTGTTTGAGACGCTATAAAATAAATTATCTCCATCGATGTCGGTAGCATTTACATTTCCAACATATAAAGAGTTTTCATTAATAGAAAATTTATTAACATTAATAACAGGATAGTTATCATTAATATTTTGGATATCTAAAGAAAAGTTCGCAGAGCTTTCAAGTTGACCATCATTAGCACTTATCGAGAATGAATATTTTGATTTAGTTTCATAATCAGCAGGCTCATTTAAATATAAATCTCTATTAATAAGCTTAAAGCTATCCGAATCATCACCTCCAATATGTAAATTCACTATTGAGCTATCGACGTCTTCAATATTTATTTCGCTAACAAATGAGGTATTTTCGGGAATTTTGAAATTATTTTGATTAAGAATTACTGGAGGATCATTTATGGGTTGAATATCTAGATTTACTGTTGCTGTTGCACTTCTTTCTCCTTGAGATAATTCATATGTAATAGTATCCGTTCCAAAAAAATTATTATCAGGACTATAAATAATTTTATTATTTTCTATAAAAGAATTCCCTTTATTTTCATTAAGAATAGTTACTGTATAAGGCACATAAAATAAGAATGAGTCATTGTTTAGTACATCTAAAACTCTTTTAGAGTCTTCTTCCATAACAAATGCATCATCTGCTGCAAAAACAATTGGAGTTATATCTTTTTCTGTAACAGATTGATCTACAGATATATATTTTATGATGTCATTAATATAATCATTTGTTAATTTGCTATCATTTTGATCATTCAAGTAATTTCTAAGATCATTTTGAAAGGTGGTAATACCAAAATTAAATGCTGCAATAGTTGCGAAGTTTTCTTCTTTGGGTTGTATGATTGGTAGAACATAACTTATAGCCCTAGAGGTATCTTCAAGAATGGTTAAATTTGGTTCAAGATCTAAATAGGTATATGAGTCTTGAATTAAATCTTCTATAAAACTCTTGGATTCAATATTCACTAACTCATTTGTTTCTGAGTTTAATTCTTCTAAATTTTGAGCAATTAACTTAAATACATCTGTAGTAGTGAAATTATAATAATTATCTTGATTAATAATATTTTTTGTAGATAAAGCTATTATGGAAAGTTGATTAAGCTTTTCATAATAAAAATTAAACTCTGGGCTAGCATTCAGCATTAAAACTGGATCGTCTGTTTCTATGTTGATAGAGTTATCAATACCTAAAATATTATTTATATTGCTTGGGTCATCAAGGAAAAATGATACGGATGTAAGGGGGCTAACAATAATCTGATTAGGGTTATTTTTCTGTGCAGAGTTAATAGTTAGGTTTTCAAGGGATGCTCCAGAGTCTAAATCAAAACCTCCATCGCAGACGGCTAATCCGGGGATATTTTTTAGAGTAAAAGACCCATCGTTACCAGATGTTGTATTAAGCTCAGCATTTTCATAATCAAGCTTAAAATTATCATTTTCATCTATAAATACACTCGAGCCTCTAATGTAACCATCTACACAAACTCCAGTTAAATACTCAAAACCTTCAATAATTATAGAGTTTGTGAGCACAGTAGTATTTGTGCTAACATCGATACAACTTATACCGTAAGTATTTTCACCAACATTCTGTATTGATACAGACTCACCACCGGATAATAATTTATCCCCAGTCCAATCACCAAATGCAGAACATTTAAGATTTTGATTTGTACCTGGGCTGATATACCAACTTATTGATACATTAGAGTTAATTTCAGCTTCAGCAGCTCCATTAAGATTAGCGATTATTTGAATGAAACCAGGAATAAAATTAACTTTACTGCCTGCTGGTGAAGAACCACCACAACTTGCTACAAAAATTGCAATAAGAATTAAACTGAGTGTAGGTCTCAGTAACCTTTTTTTATGTAATTTCACCCTGCAGCGGAAGAATTAACTTATAAACCCTATTTAAGTTTCAATATTACACATTTTTAGTGTTTAAAGCAATTCTAGTGTTTTATGGCAAATTGGAAAAATAGTATATATTTTTTATATATATTTATTGAAAACTTTTTTTAACTTGGTAATATCTTAGAACGTTCATCCTTTACAGGACGGAAGTAGTCGGAAGACGAAGGAACGCATTATCATCGTTCATCTCGCAAGAGACGGAAGTAGGTAATGGTACCGAAGGAACGCATCTTTTTAAAAGGAGATGTTATGAATGCTTTAAACATTCGAAAAAATCAATACGCACCTTCACTAGGTAGCAAAGCGGCATTGCAAATCGCAATGAATAAACTTAGCTATACCTTACGCACGCAAAATAAAGCTGAGCATAAGTCAAAACCTAAAAAGGAAGTATTCTTTCCTTACTATTTGTAAGGTTTAAAAAATAAAAAGAGAGCATTTTGCTCTCTTTTTTATGCCTTAAAGAAAATTTATTAATATATACTCATAAATCTAAACAAATTATTAGGGGAGTATTCTATGGAAAAAGTATTAGTTACTGGAGCTACAGGTTATATTGGCTTGCATTGCATTCATCAACTTTTAAACCAAGGTTATGCTGTAAATGGATCTGTAAGGTCGCCAGAAAGAAAAGATGAAATATTTGATGCTTTAAAAAAACATAATACGCCTACAGAGAACCTCAATCTTTTTGCATTTAATCTTACAGAGGATGAGGGTTGGGATGAAGGTATGGAGGGGTGTGACTATCTACTTCATGTAGCGTCACCCATATCCCTAGAAAATAATCATGATGATTACTTTGTTGGCCCAGCAGTTGCGGGTGTTAAAAGAGCTTTAACATTTGCAAAAAAACATAATGTTAAAAAAGTTGTTTTGACTTCTTCAGTTGCAGCTATTTTTGATACTACGGAGAAGAAAACTAATTTTGATGAATCAGATTGGTCAGACCCTGATAATCCTGCAATAAGTGCTTATTCTAAAAGCAAAACTTTGGCTGAAATGGCGGCTTGGGAATTTGTAAAAAATGAAGATCATCCATTTGAGTTAGCTGTTATTAATCCCGCTCTTGTTGTAGGAGCTTCAATTTCAGGCGATATTGGAGAATCAAATAAAGCTGTTGAGATGGTAGCAAGTGGCAGAATGCCAGTAGCAGTTCCTTTAATGTTCGGATATGTTGATGTTAGGGATGTTGCTGCAGCTCATATTCTTGCAATGCAAACACCAGCTTCTAATGGTGAGAGATTTGCTTTGGTTGAAAAAGATTTATGGTACACAGATGTTGCTAAGCTATTGAGAGAAAATGGTTATGATAAAGCTCCAAAGATTGGTATCCCTGTTTGGCTTGCAAAAATTTTAGCCAACTTTAATAAAGACTTAAAATTAACTCTTCCTTATTTAGGAAGAAAAAGAAGTATTAAAAATACAAAAGCTAAAGAAATATTAGGTTGGAATCCAAGGCCAGCAGAAGAGTCTATCTTAAACATTGCCAATCAAATGAAAGATTTAGGAATACTTAAATAATTCCAGGAATAATTGCCTTTCTGCTTTTAGGATAGTCGCTAAATTTTTCTTGGTACCATTTATGATGGGCGAGTGCTCGTGGAAATAAGTTTGCTATGGTCCAAAATGCAAATACAAGCCCTGAAATACTCCATGTAAGAATTGCCCATCCTATCCATTCAACTATTTCACCAAAATAGTTAGGGGCAGAAATATATTTATGCATAAATTTATTGGGCATGTGATACCCAGGTCCATTTTCCTTTCTCAAAGTAACAATTAAATAATCAGACCTTATATTAATAAACATTCCAAGAAAAAAGATACATGCTCCAAAATAAAATAGAGGGCTATTCAACCAGTTTTGTGCATAGTCAGCAAAATAAAATATTCCAATTGCCTGAACATTAACATTAACAATATTAAAGAAAAATGCGGAAGCAGCTATGCTTATAGGCATTTTTGGATTTGTCATATCTATAACAAATGGGTAAATGAAAGATCTATGTATGTAATGAATTAACCACAATGTTAAAAAGACTGTATGCACAATCTGTAACTGATCTTTAACAAGCCAAGCATAAATTGTCATTAAAATTACACAGGGTGATTCCATGACAACCCATCCAACTCGTGCTGAAATATTTTTACCCCATCCTTTTCTTATGTGACGACCATAGGGAGCATCTACATAAAATAAATAAATAAAAGTTACTAAGGCAACTAAAATCCAGATAATTATAAAAGCACTAAAAAAATTCATAACAATTTATTTCAACATAATATGTAAATTTTTAAACATATAAAAGTTTACAGTTTCAATATGAAATCATAAACTTTAAAGGGGAGACATTAATCATGGATACTAAACAATACGATTTTATTATTTTAGGTGCAGGTTCTGCAGGATGTGTTTTAGCAAATAGACTAAGTTCAAACCCTGATTTTAGTGTTTGTATCATTGAAGCTGGTTCGAAAGATAGTGATGTAAGATTGCATGTGCCTCTTGGTTTTGCTTTTTTAGGTGATAAAAGTAAATACAGTTGGAATTATGATACTGTCCCACAAAAAGAATTTGAAAAAGTTTCAGTAACAGAGCCAGCATCCTCCGTTGTAGATTCAGCTGGTGGAGTTCATGAGGTTGAGACAGAGGTCATGGAACACAGAAGAGGTTTTCAACCAAGAGGTAAAACCTTAGGTGGATCCAGTTCAATCAATGCAATGCTATATGTGAGAGGTCATGCTTGGGATTATGATCATTGGGCAGCATTAGGCAATGAAGGATGGTCCTATAAAGACGTACTACCTTACTTTAAAAAATGTGAACATAATGAAGTTTTCAATGATGAATATCATGGGCAAAATGGACCATTAAATGTTTCAAAAATAAGACACAAAAACAAATCTGTTGATGATTTTGTAAAAACAGGATCATCAATTTTTGGATACAACGAAGACTTTAATGGAGAAAACCAAGAAGGAATTGGTTATTATCAAACCACACAAAAAAATGGAAAAAGATGCAGTGCTGCAAAGGCATATCTTGTTCCAGCATTAGATAGAGAAAACCTAACTGTCCTTACTGATACCAATGTCAATAAGATTAATATTTCTGATGGAAAAGCAACCGGTGTTCAATGTATAGATGAGGAGGGCAATGAATATACTGTTAACGCTTCTAAAGAGGTTCTTTTGTCATCAGGAGCATTTGGTTCCCCACAAATATTACTTCGATCTGGTATCGGTCCTGCTGATGAAATAACCAAACATGATATTGAGCATAAAATTGATTTACCTGGAGTGGGTAAAAACCTCCAAGATCACATTGATTTCATTACTGTGCACAAACACAAATCAATCAATCTTTTAGGTTTTTCATTAGGAACTTTATTTTTTAAATATCCTTATGAATTAATTAAATACATTCTTGCTAAAACAGGCATGTTTACATCTACTGTAGCTGAAGCAGGTGGCTTTATTAGATCAAGGAATGATATAGATATTCCTGATATTCAATTACATTTTGCTCCTGGAATGATTGTTGATCATGGAAGAGAGCAGTTATGGGGAACTGGAATAAGTTGCCACTCATGTTTATTACGTCCTAAATCCAGAGGAGAGGTTACTTTAAAATCAGCAGATCCCTCAGAAGATCCAAATATAGATCCAAAGTTTTTATCTCATCCTGATGATGTAAGGGATATGGTTGCTGGATATAAAAAGATGATGAAAATCATGAACAAAGAACCCATATCTAAATACTCAAGTAAACATGTTTTTAGACCAATTGATTTAGATGATGATGAAGATATTGAAAAAGCAATAAGGGAATCAGCCGATACAGTCTATCATCCTGTCGGAACATGTAAGATGGGTAATGACGATATGGCAGTTGTTGATAGCAATCTCAAAGTTCACAAGGTTAAAGGTTTAAGAGTTGTTGATGCATCAATTATGCCTACTTTAGTTGGTGGTAATACTAATGCACCAACTATTATGATAGGTGAAAAGGCATCAGATATTATTCTTAATGAGTGGTCATAAATGCAACTTAAATTACTATCAATTTTATTTTTTTCACTATCTTGCATGTCTGTTACTGTTATTGATGTAAGAACACAAGATGAGTGGAATACAGGACATCTTGAAGGCGCGCTTCATATAGAATGGCAGGATATTCTGCAACTATCATCAGATATCAATAAAGATGAAAAAATATACCTATATTGTAGAAGTGGAAATAGATCTGGAAAAGCAACAAAAATTCTTGAAGATGCAGGATATGTTAATGTTATCAACGCAGGTAGCATACAAGAAGCAAGCAAACTTTTACGTATAAATATTATTAATTAATTATAGATATATTAAATACATTTTAATGTTTACACTGTAAACATTTTCTCCTATACTTGGTATATGTTTACAGTGTAAACATTTAACAATAATAACCCCCCTAAATCTAAAGGTATAAATTATGAAAAATCTATTAAAAGTTTCTTTTGCATTCTTCATTTTCATTTCAGTA
>Ga0255743_10002698_pt1 | contig 14478 bp, 18 predicted proteins | sample 101ome_19_FD_179950 | JGI IMG/M metagenome (GOLD analysis project Ga0255743, IMG submission 179950) | Coastal salt marsh microbial communities from the Groves Creek Marsh, Skidaway Island, Georgia - 101405AT metaG (version 2) | ecosystem: Environmental > Aquatic > Marine > Intertidal zone >... | reverse complement strand
CCTTACTCAATCCGAATTCCGATAAGTCGACTGATGTCACTTGAAGACCAAGTTCAGCTAGAAAGACACCGTTTCGTCCCTCGCCATCGCCAAGGGCAAGTGCTTTACCTGATTGCGGTAAACGATGCTGATTCATGATTAGCCACTGGCAAGGTTGATCGCCAAAAATGTATTCAGGTGTTTGGTAGCGTTCGTCCCACATGTCATTTGTCCCCTCGCACGACATCAATCTAATGTAATGACCGATTGCAGTTCGAACAATGACTATTGCATTGGATCAAAGAATAGTACCGGACTGATATGGAAACGCTGGCACAAGGCTTCGATATGTTTCTTCGTAAGATTTCGTTGACCTGATAAGACTCGAGAGACCATTGATTTGCTACCAATCTCGGGGAAATCACTCATCGTTAAGTGATGTTGATCCATAAGAACTCTGAGTACAGCTCGCTCAGCTGTTTCCGTTGAGATTCTCTGCTCAAAGTCGGCAATATGTTGATCTCGGTTCTCGTATTCGTGAATTGACCGGGTGAGTACATCGATAATTTTATTGAGCGGATCGTTTTTTGAGTCGTCGGCCTCCTCGAGCAGTACTTCCACGAGCTCGATCGCTTCAATGTAGCGTTTTCGCTCGTTGATGTTGAGATAAGGACCTGCGGCTTCGACAAATTCATGGCATAAGGTTTTGAGAGCGATAGCCGTCATCATAATTCTCCGCGTTGATAGCGCTGACACAGTTTGTCGTAGTCGGCGTGGTTTACAATATGTTTGACGTAAATTCTGTTTTGCGAAAATTGGATAAATGCGATCAGCCTTAAATGATTGCCGCCGATGTTGATAACCCACCATTTCGGTTTGTATTTAAAATTATCCAGCGATTTAAAGACCTTCCGCATTAAGTCGGGACTTTCAAATTGTCCTTGCTTGAGAATACGGTAAACATCAGTCAGTGCTTGCCGTTGATTTGGATAACGAGTTTCTGCTGAGTAAAAAGGCCTTCTTGAGATCACTTGCATCTTCACCTCTGTTGCCTTTCTGGCAACTTATCACGGGTTGACAATTAGTCAACTCTTTCATGTATCAATAAAGAGTAGTGCAGGTCTGAGTATTTTGAGTTTGGTTGTACTTCGGTACAGCTAGTCCAGACAGCTTTTGATCTCGAGCTAGGCTCTCCTTAATTCAACAGAGGAGAGCATTCATGCTTCGCATTCAATCGAAACAACAAGGCCAAGGTCTTTCGGAATATTTGGTCATCGTGGGCCTGATCGCTGTGGCATCTATTGCTGCGGTTGGATTCTTAGGTAAAACAGTTAGGTCTCAGGTTGCGGCTGTCGCTAATGAAATTGCGGAATCCAAAACGATTTGGGAAGAGTGTGAAAATAAAAACCTAACTTGTGAGTATTAAGAAGTCTTCACAATTGAGTATTCATAGGATGTTAACCATAACGCCTTCACCCTTATTGTCCCATTTTGGGATATGCTTTTTAGCTACGGTTGTAGTCGTGCCCCCGGGGGTCTAGCCAGAGGTGATAACGTGAAATTATTTCCAATCCGCAATGATTCTGATCATCAAAGGGCGCTTGAACTTGCCTCATCATTGATGCAATCCGAACCCGGGTCGTCTGATGAGGCGATATTGGCTGCATTAGAGACGTTGATCGATGCGTATGAGAGAAAGCGTTTTCCGATCGAAGAGCCGGATCCAATTGATTATCTGAAATTTACGATGGATCAGAGAGGTCTTACTGCATCGGATCTCGTTCCTTTGATTGGTCAGCCAAACAGAGTGTATGAGGTCTTATCTGGGAAGCGCGGCTTGAGCATTCAGATGATTCGTCGACTGCATCGCGGCCTCGGTATTCCACTTGAGGTGCTGATCGCCGAGCCGAAGAGGGCATAGGTTGAATTTGACACCGATTTGTCACATTGAATCTGGTATCTTTGTGACGTTTAAGTGACAAGTTCATGACATAGGACGCTTGATGATTCATAAATGCCTCTTCCCTGTGGCCGGCTATGGCACACGATTCCTCCCTGCCACCAAGTCGTCTCCCAAAGAAATGCTCCCGGTGGTGAATAAGCCACTGATTGAATATGCGGTGGAGGAAGCAGTGGATGCAGGTCTCACTCGTATTGGCTTTGTGACAGGCCGCGGGAAACGTGCGATTGAAGATCATTTCGATAAGAACTATGAGCTTGAGGATCAGATTCGGGGAACAGGTAAAGAGGATTTGATTCAGCCGACGCGCGATTTGATTGATGCCTGTGAATTTTCCTACACCCGTCAGAAAGAAATGAAAGGTCTCGGTCACGCGATTTTGACCGGTGAGACCTTAATTGGTGATGAGCCATTTGCTGTGGTGTTGGCCGATGACCTCTGTATTGCCGATGGTGATGGGGTATTGATGCAGATGGTGAGATTATTCCGTCAGTTCCGTTGCTCGATTGTTGCTGTGGAAGAAGTGCCTGATGATCACATTCATCAATACGGTGTGGTTGCCGGTGAACCACTGAAAGACGGTGTGTATCGAATCACTGACATGATCGAAAAGCCGTCGAAGGACGAGGCGCCATCGAATCTCGGGATTATTGGACGCTATATTTTAACGCCGGATATTTTTGATCTGTTACGCGAGACGCCGCCTGGGAAAAATGGGGAGCTGCAGATCACTGACGCCTTGAAGAAGCAAGCTCAAGAAGGGTGTGTTTTAGCCTATCGATTCAAAGGCCGTCGGTTTGATTGTGGTTCCATCGACGGGTTTGTCGATGCGACCAATCATTGTTATGACAAATTTTACAAGAACGGACTCTAGATCGGTATGAAATTAGCGGTAGTTGGTACAGGGTATGTGGGTCTGGTGACCGGAGCCTGTTTTGCCGAAATGGGTAACCACGTGGTTTGCGTGGATGTCGATACAGAGAAATTAGCCCGACTACATCGCGGCGAAATTCCGATTTATGAGCCAGGTCTTGAACAGATCGTTCAGAGAAACTTCAAGCGCGGTTCGTTGGAGTTTACCGATGACCTGGCGATGGCGTTAGATGGCGCACAAGTGGCGATGATTGCTGTAGGTACGCCACCGGGCGAAGACGGTTCAGCAGATTTACGGTATGTGCTTGAGGTGGCTCGAGGGATCGGTCAACACATGACGGATTATGTCGTTATTGCTGATAAATCCACGGTCCCTGTGGGGACTGCTGAAAAAGTGACAGCGGAAGTCAATCGCGCGCTTGAGAATCGCGGAGCAACAGTGCCCTTTGATGTGGTGAGTAATCCAGAATTTTTAAAAGAAGGTGCGGCGGTCGAAGACTTTATGCGGCCAGACCGGGTGGTCGTCGGAACTGACTCGGATCGGGCACGAGAAGTGTTGAACGAGTTGTACGAGCCCTTCAGTCGGACGCGCGACAAACTCATGTTTATGGGTGTCCGGGATGCTGAGATGACCAAGTATGCTGCTAATGCGATGTTGGCGACGAAGATTTCGTTTATGAACGAAATGGCAAATCTGTGTGAGCGACTCGATGCCGATGTGGAAAACGTCCGAAAGGGGATTGGTTCGGATCCACGGATTGGCTTTAGTTTTATTTTCCCCGGATGTGGTTATGGTGGCTCGTGTTTTCCTAAAGATGTGAAAGCCATCCTTGGCATGGCCAAAGATGTGGGGTTCTCGCCGATATTGATGCAGGCGGTGGAAGATCGAAACCAACTGCAAAAGCACCGGTTAGTCGAGCGGATCATCGAATCCTTCGGCGAGGATTTAAGTGGTCTGGTGTTTGGTATGTGGGGCTTAGCATTTAAGCCTGGGACCGATGATGTGCGTGAGGCATCCAGTGCCGTGATGATTCGGGAACTGGTTGAGCGTGGTGCGGTCGTGAAAGCATACGATCCGGTGGCCATGGAAACCATCACCCATGAAATCGATGCCAATTGGATCGGTCATCAGGTGCTGCTGTGCGACCACCAGTACGATGCTGTCAAAGATGCGAATGCGCTGATTTTAGCGACTGAATGGAATCTCTTCCGACAGCCTGACTTCAAAGCCATGGAGCGGGTGATGAAACACAAAGCGATCTTTGATGGTCGCAACCAATACGATCCGAAGCGCCTGAGGGAACAGGGCTGGGAGTATGTCGGTATCGGTCGGTGAATCGACTGCCCATCGTCTGGGATGCCCGATATAGCCCGGTGTTCCCAGAATCCCACCGCTTCCCGATGGCGAAATTCCAGTTACTGAAAGACTGGGTGGATTTGCATGTGCCTGAGACGCGCTGTTTTTCCCCATCTCCTTGTGCGTTAGAGATCTTGACTGCGACCCATCACCCTGCGTATGTGGAAGGATTTCAAACAGGAACTCTGGATCAAAAAGCCATCCGTGAGATTGGACTACCATGGAGTGAAGGTCTTCGTGACCGGACGCTGTTGGCCCTTGGTGGATCGATTCAAACCTGTGAGTTGGCTCGCGAGTTTGGACTGGCGAGCCATCTCGCTGGCGGCACCCATCACGCGCATTATGACCGGGGATCTGGGTTTTGTATTTATAACGATTTGGCGGTGTCTGCGCGGTATTTGGTGAGTCGAGGGTTGGCCTCTCGGGTGCTGATTTTTGACTGTGATGTGCACCAAGGTGACGGCACGGCTGCGATTCTCGCCAATGATGCGCACACCTTTACCTGTTCGATTCATGCGGAGAAGAACTTTCCGGTCCGAAAAGTCGACAGTGATCTGGATGTGAATTGTCCAGATGGTATGACAGACGATGCCTATGTCAGTTTGGTGTTAGAGACTTTGGATTCGGTGATTGCAAGCTGGCATCCGGATTTTGTGATCTATGATGCTGGAAGTGATGTGCATGTGGATGATGCGCTCGGCCGTCTCTCTGTGACGACTGAGGGGTTGTATGCGCGCGATTATGGAGTGATCTCACGAATCCGGGGTTTGGGGATTCCGTGTGCCACCGTCATCGGTGGTGGATATGACAAAGACCGTGCGCGGGTGGCCGCTCGCCATGGTGTTGTGGTCCGCGCAGCACAGGCAGTTTTTGCTCAGGTTGGATCGCCGAATTCTTTGTAAAAAATTCCGACAGGGGCTTGCCTTTCTTGCGTCGGCTGGCATAATGCGCGCCTGTTTCGGTGAAGCCCTACTAGGTCAGGGTGTAGAAACAACCCGGTCTGTCCCGTTCGTCTAGTGGCCTAGGACTCCGCCCTTTCACGGCGGCAACAGGGGTTCGAACCCCCTACGGGACGCCACTTGCGGGAATAGCTCAGTTGGTAGAGCACAACCTTGCCAAGGTTGGGGTCGCGAGTTCGAGTCTCGTTTCCCGCTCCAATTTAAAAAGCCTCGTCATTGACGGGGCTTTTTTGTTTTTACCATCGGCACCATAAGTGCCTGATTGGAAGACGTCTCAATCGTCTGTAATGCTTGTCTCATCCGTAAACATCCTCTAAGTTTGAGGAAAAATAGACACAAGGAAAACAACATGCGCGTTTCTCCCTTCATTCGTCAGGCTCTTGCGATGACTGCCCTCTGCGTATCCGTACAAGTGCTCGCTGAGCCAGCGAAGATTGGCATGATCACCACTCTCTCAGGCGGCGGTGCGTCGCTTGGTATCGATATTCGTGATGGCTTTGAGTTAGCAGTGAAAGAACGTAACGGCCAACTTGGTGGCATTGACGTTGAAATGATGATCGTCGATGACGGCCGTAAGGTGGATAACGCCAAGCAAATCGCCACCCGGATGGTTGAGCGAGATCAAGTCGATGTGATGACCGGGATTGTCTGGTCTAACTTGGCCATGGCTGTGATTCCTGGAGTGACCGCAGATGGCACGATCTACATCAGTCCAAATGCTGGGCCCTCACTGTTGGCTGGCAAGCGCTGTCACCCGAATTACTTCAATGTTGCTTGGCAAAACGACAATCTGCATGAAGCGATGGGGCAATTTGTCTCGGATCAGGGCTATCAGAATGTGTATTTGATGGCGCCGAACTACCCAGCTGGAAAAGATGCGTTGGCTGGATTTAAACGATTTTATCAAGGCGATATCGCAGGTGAGGTTTACACCAAACTCGGACAGGTCGACTACGCAGCGGAAATCGCGAATTTGAGAGCGGCAAGTCCTGACGCGGTGTTTTTCTTCCTGCCGGGTGGGATGGGAATTAATTTTACCAAGCAGTATTCGCAGGCTGGCTTGAAAGCATCGATTCCGTTATTTGGCCCGGCGTTTTCATTTGATGAAGGAATCTTAAAAGCTGTTGGCGATGCTGCTTTGGGGACGATGAACACCTCGCAGTACTCTCACGATTTAGATAACCCAGCCAACCGAGAATTTGCGGCCAAATTTATGGAAACCTACGGTCGTAAGCCATCACTCTATGCATCGCAAGGGTATGACACCGCACTGTTACTCGATAGCGCGTTTCAGGTGGTTGGTGCTGACTTCAAAGACACTGAAAAACTTCGTCGTGCTCTGGCGAAAGCAGAGTTTGCTTCAGTTCGCGGTGAGTTCCGATTTGGGAACAACCAGCATCCCATTCAGAGTATCTACGTCCGTGAAGTGATTCGCGATGGCGATACTGTCACCAATCAATTGAAGGGCACAGTATTTACCAACCATCAGGATGCTTATGCAGCTGAGTGTCAGATGAAATGATCCATTGAGCGAGGCTTTTGCCTCGCTCGAGTTCTTGTTGATGTTATTTCTCGAACAACTCCTCAATGGAGTGCAACTCGGCATGATGTTGTTTCTCATGGCTGCTGGGTTGACTCTCATTTTTGGCATCATGCACCTCATTAATCTCGCGCATGGTTCGCTCTATATGGTGGGTGCCTATGTGACTGCGACCGTGTCGCTTGCCTCTGATTCATTTGCACTGGGGCTTGTCGGTGGTTGTTTGGCTACCGCCGCCTGTGGTGTCTTGATTGAAATGCTTGCCATGCGGCATCTGTACCATCGAGATCATCTCGATCAGGTATTGGCGACCTTCGGCATTATTTTGACTGCTAACGAGGCGACCAAAATGATTTTTGGACCTCAGGCATTATTTCTGAACCCACCGGCTTGGTTAAGTACCACCGTGAATATTCTTCCCGAGACACCCTATCCAGCGTATCGATTGTTCGTGATCGTGGCAGGGATTGTGGTGGCATTGTTTCTTCGGCATCTGATCACTCACACGCGGATCGGAATGCTGATCCGTGCTGGTGCAACCCATCGAGAAATGGTGACAGCACTTGGCTTCAATATTTCGTTGTTATTTACCTTGGTTTTTGCGCTTGGAGCGGCCCTAGCTGGATTAGCTGGAGGCCTTGCTGGTCCCTTGTTAGCGATTGAGGTCGGCATGGGTGAGCAGATCCTGATCTTGACCTTTGTCGTCATTATTATCGGGGGCATTGGTTCTGTGAAAGGCGCGCTGGTTGCCGGTCTCTTGGTTGGCGTCGTCGATACGCTCAGTCGGGCGTTTCTACCGACGGTATTGAAGACTACGTTACCAGCAGCGAGTGCCGATGCTCTGGCCGGTTCGGTTTCCAGTATGGCGATTTATATTCTCATGGCCGTGGTCTTGGTCGTGCGTCCACAGGGGCTCTATAACGCGTATGGAACCTGATCGGATGCGTCATCGGCTGATATCGATCAGTCTTTTTCTGTGTTTGGCGGTACTCCCACCGATCGCCTATGCGTTGGATGATCCCTTTTGGATCACCATTGCCACACGCATGTTGATCTATGGTTTAGCAGCCATGAGTCTTGATTTCATCCTCGGATACGGTGCCATGGTGAGTTTTGGGCACGCGGCTTTTTTTGGCTTAGGCGCTTATGTGGTGGGTGTACTCACGCATCACCAATTCTACGATGAAATCATCCCGTTTTTGCCCTTCGATTGGACGGGCTCAGTCAGCGCTTTAGTGCAATGGCCACTGGCGATGTTGGTTGCTGGACTCATTGCATTAGTGATCGGGGCATTGAGTCTCAGGACCCAGGGCGTGTATTTCATTATGATCACGTTGGCATTTGCTCAGATGCTCTATTTTTTCATGATTGGGCTTCCTGATTATGGTGGGGAAGATGGCCTTAATCTTTGGACGCGCTCTGAGATTTGGGGTCTCGATTTGTCAGAATCATCCCAGTTTTACTATGTGGTTCTGGTGCTGGTGGGATGTTGGTTTCTCCTCAGTTCACGCATGGTGAAAAGCCGATTTGGGCGAGTGTTGATCGGTTGTCAGCAAAACGAACCACGAATGCAGACCTTGGGTTATCCCGTCATGCGTTACAAGCTCACGGCCTTTGTGATCTCTGCGATGGGGACAGGTTTGGCTGGTGCGTTGGCTGCCAATCAGAATGAATTTGTGAGTCCGAGCTTGATGGCCTGGACGACTTCCGGTGAATTGATGGTGATGGTCATTTTAGGTGGAATGGGAACCTTGTTAGGGCCTCTGTTCGGAGCCTTTTTGTTGCTCTCATTGGAAGAAGTTTTAGCCGGCTGGACTGAACATTGGATGGTGATTCTCGGTCCGATCTTGGTGCTGAGTGTGTTGTTTGCCCGAGGTGGTCTCTATCGGTTTTTGGTAGGAAAACGCGATGCAAAGTGAGCCGGTGTTTATCGTGGACCGCTTGAATAAGCATTTCGGTGCGATTGCTGCGTCTCATGATCTCAGTTTATCGATCATGCCTGGTGAGATCCATGCGCTGATTGGACCCAATGGTGCAGGTAAATCAACAGCGATCCATCAGTTAAGTGGCGAGCTTCAACCAGACTCTGGTCAGATTCTGTTTGAGGGACAGGACATCACGGATTGGTCAGCAGATATGCGTGCAAGAGGTGGGATCGCACGGACTTATCAAATCACCAGTTTATTTCCCGAGATGTCTGTTCGAGACAATTTGGCCATGGCCATTCAGTCGAGAGATCGGCATCATTTTCGGTTTTGGAGCGATGCGTCAACCGATAAGCAGTTCAATGAGATTGTGGAGAGACTTCTGGCGCAGCATGAGTTGTCAGAGATAGCCTCTGTATTGGTTGCACAGCTCGCGCATGGTCAGCAACGACAAGTCGAGCTTGCGCTAGGTCTCGCGTTAGAGCCTCGATTATTGTTATTGGATGAGCCAATGGCGGGCATGAGTCGGACCGAATCGCTGGAGATGGCTGATCGGATTGAGCGCTTACGTGGATCGATGGCTGTGATTTTAGTCGAGCACGACATGGATGTGGTGTTTCGGTTAGCCGACCGCATCAGTGTGTTGGTGAAAGGTGAAGTGATCTGCACTGATCAGCCAGATGCTGTGAGAGCGAACCCGTTGGTGCGAGATGCATACCTAGGAGAATCTGGGTGAGTGGTTGGCTCGATCTCGAGGAGATCACAGGAGGATATGGTTCCAGTCAGGTGTTGTTTGGGGTCAGTTTCAGTGTCAACCCTGGCGAGGTTGTGACCTTGATGGGACGTAACGGGATGGGAAAAACCACAACCGTGCGCAGCATCATGGGTTTAAACCCAATCTCGGGAGGCGAGATCCGGATAGCTGGACAGTCGATTCGATCGCTGAAGTCCCACCAAATCGCCCAATTGGGAATTGGCTACGTTCCAGAGGGTCGTCAGGTATTCCCGAATTTGACGGTGAGGGAAAATCTGATTGCGACAGCGGCCAATCGATTTTCAATCGATGATCCCTGGACGCTTGATAAAGTGATGGATTTGTTCCCAAAGCTCAGCGCTTTGGCTCATCAGTATGCGAGAACATTGTCCGGAGGTGAGCAGCAAATGTTAGCAATCGGTCGAGCATTGATGACCAATCCGAAATTCATGATCCTCGATGAGGCGACAGAAGGTCTGGCGCCTAAAATCAGAGAAGAAATCTGGCATGTCTTAGAACACAATTTGAAAGAATCCGGGCAAGCGATCCTGGTCATCGATAAACATCCCGAAGCCATGGCTCGTATGGCAGACCGGCATTACGTGATGGATAAAGGATCTTTGGTTTGGCAAGGGGATTCTCGGGCTTTGCTGCGTTCCCATGAGATGCTGGAGCAATACCTTGGGGTGTGAATTCAATGAAAAGCAAGATCTCGCCTATAACGTGCGACGTGCGATCCCAGAGCACTTGGAGATTTTTCAACAATGGCGACACGATGCTGATCGTTATCGAAGCGAGCGACTGGATGCTTTGATTGATCTGGAATACGGACCAGACCCTCGTCATCGATTGGATTTGTTTCCGGCGATTGGACAGAAAGCAGGCGAGTCGTCGCCGCTTGCGATTGTGATTCATGGGGGGTATTGGCAGGCGCTCGATAAAGCCGACAATCGGCATGTGTGTCGAAGTCTTTGTGATGCTGGTTGGACGATTGCCCTGTTGAACTATCGGTTGTGCCCAGCAGTCAATATCGGTGACATTTGTGACGATGTCGAGGCGGCTACTCACTGGTTGGTGCACAAGCAACAGGAATGGAGCCTCGATTGCACGGATATCGCAGTGATTGGACATTCTGCTGGCGCACACTTAGCGGCAATGTTGGCCTGCCGATTCGCTGAGCCTCTGCATGCCTTGGGTGCACGGATCGGATCCTTAGCCTTGGTTTCAGGGGTATTTGAGCTTGAATGTTTGATCGGTACTCGGATGAATGAACGGCTATCGCTGAATCCCTCGAGTGCCAATCGATGGAGTCCGAGTCGATATGATCCACCGCGAGCGATTCGCGTTGACTCAACGGTTGGAGAGCGAGAAACCCATGGGTTTTTCGACCAACAACTCTGCTTGGCTGATGCCTGGCGTTCTAAAGTGGATTGGTCTGCGGGCTCAGTACCCGATGCGGATCATTTACGCATTTGGTCACAACTCGCCGATCCGGCGAGTCCGATGGCTCAACGATTAGTGGCTCACTTAGGCTCTAAGACCTAAGGGCAGCCCGTTGAAAAGAGTGCTGCTGATTCCTATCAACCAACACAAGACATCAGTGGGTCGAGAACAAGCGAGAGGACAATGCATCGAGCGTTAATCGTCATTGGGTTGGTCCTCGCATTATTGATCGCCTATCAGATTGCTAATCCCTATCGTCCTCAGGCGTGCCACTTTTGGGACAACGGTGATTTGTGTTGCTGGCTTCTGTGTCGTTAGGGATGCAACTGACTGCGATGCTCTGTATCCTTGCCCACTTCGTTATCCTCCCCAACAAATGAGTTTGCTGTGTCATACGCGTTAGAAATTAATGGACTAAAAAAGACCTACGACAACGGATTTGAAGCCTTAAAAGGCATCGATCTGGCTGTTGAGACCGGTGATTTTTTCGCACTCTTGGGCCCGAATGGCGCTGGCAAAAGCACCACTATTGGAATTCTGTGTTCTCTGGTTAACAAGTCCTCAGGGTCAGTCAAGGTGATGGGTTATGACATCGATACAGATTTTGGCATGGCTAAACGTCGACTCGGTGTGGTTCCGCAGGAATTTAACTTTAATCAGTTTGAGAAGACCGAGAATATTCTGATCAATACAGCAGGCTACTATGGGATCCCGCGAGATCAGGCAATGCCTCGAATTGAGCATTACCTCAAGCGACTCGGTCTTTGGGATAAGCGCGATAATCCCTCTCGAGCTTTGTCCGGTGGGATGAAGCGCAGACTCTTGATCGCACGAGCGCTAGTACATCAGCCGGATCTATTAATTCTGGATGAGCCAACCGCGGGTGTTGATATTGAACTCCGTCGTGGGATGTGGGATTTCCTAACCGAGATCAATAGTCAAGGCACGACCATTATTTTAACCACGCACTACTTAGAGGAAGCCGAGGCGCTCTGTCGAAACGTCTCGATCATCAACCAAGGTGAAATTATTGTTCACTCATCCACCAGAGATTTATTGGCCACCCTCCATACCGTGACCTTTGTCTGCGATCTCGCCTCACCGGTGCAATCTGTGCCAACGATTGATGGATATGAATGCGTGCTAGCCGATCCCATGACCTTGGAAGTGGAAGTCGATAAGGGTCAGTCATTGAACGAGGTGTTTGCTGCCTTGTCGGCACATGAGGTTTCTGTGATTTCGATGCGAACCAAGACCAACCGGCTGGAAGAGCTATTTGTCTCAATGACCTCTGGAGGCGCACGATGAGTTTGGCGAATTACGAAGAGAAGGCGACTGATTTCGGGAATCCCAACTGGGTGGCGTATCAGACCATTGTGCGGACTGAGATTCGACGGTTTACACGAATTTGGGTGCAAACCATGATCCCGCCTGCGATCACCATGACGCTGTATTTTATTATCTTTGGAAGCCTGATTGGTCGTCGGATAGGCGAGATGGGTGGCTTTGATTACATGGCCTATATTGTCCCTGGGTTGATTATGATGAGTGTCATTACTAACTCTTACGCCAATGTGTCGAGCTCATTTTTTGGCTCCAAATTTGGACGGTTTGTCGAGGAGATGTTGGTCTCTCCGATTTCTAATCAAACCATTTTGCTGGGGTACGTCACAGGCGGTGTTGCCCGGGCGGTGTCTGTGGGCATCATCGTGACAATTTTGTCGCTCTTTTTTACGCATTTGGCGATCCACAATATTTTTGCAGTGGTCTCGATCACCTTGTTGACCGCCGTGCTGTTTTCGCTGTTGGGCTTTATTAACGGGGTATATGCGAAGCGATTTGATGATGTGAGTATCGTTCCAACCTTCGTTTTGACACCCTTAACCTACTTGGGTGGCGTCTTTTTCAGTATTGATTTGTTGCCTGATTTTTGGGCAGGGGTAGCGCAACTGAATCCGATTCTCTATGTGGTCAATGCCTTTCGGTTTGGCATTTTAGGAGTCTCTGATATCTCGCTTGGCTGGGCTTATGGCATTTTGATCTCCATGACGATCGTCGCTTACGTGATTGCTGTGCGTTTGTTGGCCAACGGGGCTGGAGTGCGGAGCTAATGAATCCAACAGGCCTTGAGGGCATCCAAAGTCAGTTGCCGCTTGGGCAAACATCGAAACAACCGGATCGGTATGATCCGTCAGTGTTGGTCAGTGTCCCAAGAACCTTAGCGCGTGGCGTCGAGGGCATCGATGCATCAAGATTCTATGGTCATGACTGTTGGAACTGCTGGGAGATGTCTTGGCTCAATGAGCAGGGTCGACCATCGATGCGTGTCGGTCAGTTAGTGGTGCCAGCCAATAGCCCGAATTTATGTGAATCCAAATCACTCAAACTGTATTTCAATAGTTTCGCAAACGAAGCGATCGCGAGCGAAGCTCTGCTCGTGAATCGGATTTGTGATGATTTAGAGGCCGTACTTGGTGTGCGCCCAGAGTTGACTCTACTTGCGCTCGATGACCCGCGCTTAGTGGTCGAGGCACCTAAAGGTATCTGTATCGATGAGCTGCCGGTGGATTTGGCAGTCTATGAGCCTGATGCGCTGTTGTTGCAGGTGGATCGAAATGTGGCAGGCGCAGAGCGGTTACATAGTCATGTGTTTCGCTCGAATTGCCCGGTGACGTCGCAGCCTGACTGGGCCACCTTGGTGGTGAAATATCAAGCGCCGGTTCGTCTGTTTCCGGAGTCATTATTGGCTTATTTGGTGTCTTACAGAAACCACACAGGCTTCCATGAGGCCTGTATTGAGAGAATTTATCAGGATTTACTAAACCTCTTAAATCCAACGGAACTTGTTGTTTGGGCAGGATTTGTTCGGCGGGGTGGGTTGGATATCAATCCGGTTCGCTCGATGAAGCCAATTAACTTCTTGCCACCAAGGCTCGCTCGGCACTAACGTTAGCAAAAATCACATGAGAGGACAGACCATGTCGCCGATAGAAGCGTTACTGTCCCGCGTGTCCGTTCCGCGGGTCGTTGAACCAAAAGTGAGTGCTGAGGAGCTCGATATTCTGCTGCGAGCAGGCTTACGAGCCTGTGATCACGGCAGACTCAAGCCGTATCGATTTATTCTCCTGGAAGGTGAAGCGCGTGAGCAGTTGGGCGAGGCGATGAGCGAGTACTTGCATGGCGATTTGGTTGATGTGTCTGAAGAAGCCATTGAGGCGGCGAAGAATAAAGCGCTTCGCGCGCCCACCTTGCTATCTGTGATTTTTTGCCCGAATGACAATGAAAAGATCCCCGAAAGCGAGCAGTTAGTGACCGCAGGTTGTGCTGCACAACTGATTGTGACTGCAGCGCACATGCTGGGCATCGGAGCGATGTGGCGAACCGGGAACGTGACTTATTCCGGGGAGGTATCCCGTATTTTGGGGTTGGATGATAGCGAGCAAGTCGTTGCGATGATTTATTTAGGCCGGCCGGCCGCAAATCTCCCACAACCACCAGAAGTCGACCCGGAAACCTTCCTGACCAGGCTTTGATTCTGGAAAAGGGTTGTTCCAGCCTGTATAGTGCGACGCCTTCGGAGAGGTGCCTGAGTGGTTGAAAGGGCTCGCCTGGAAAGCGAGTATACGGGTAACCGTATCGGGGGTTCGAATCCCCCCCTCTCCGCCAGTTCCGTAAAAGTGTTAAATAT
>Ga0255743_10002693_pt1 | contig 14493 bp, 10 predicted proteins | sample 101ome_19_FD_179950 | JGI IMG/M metagenome (GOLD analysis project Ga0255743, IMG submission 179950) | Coastal salt marsh microbial communities from the Groves Creek Marsh, Skidaway Island, Georgia - 101405AT metaG (version 2) | ecosystem: Environmental > Aquatic > Marine > Intertidal zone >... | reverse complement strand
CCTCGGCCGCGCGAACCAAAATTCCAAATTCCAATCGTCAATCCCCGTGTCGTCGATCGAGCGACCGCGTGCGGCGACACCACCGTCGAGACGAGACGTGTGCGGTTCGAATCGTCGCGCGAATTCAGCGCGCGGCGTCGACAAATCGACGGATGGCGGCGCGTCTTCATCGTCTTCAGTGTGACATCCATCACTGAGAGCGACAACCAAAACCTCGAAGCGTCACATCGCGATCCGTCGACGTCGTCGATGGCGACTCGCACCGCCGCGCGCGTCGCGTCGACGCCGCCGCCGTGCGCGCGCGTCGCGTCGTCGTCGTCGAAGTCGTCGTCGGGACGACGTCGTCGGCGTCCGCGTGTGAAGACGGTCGCGGCGTCGGCATCGACCGAACCGACGAGTTCGACGTCATCCGCCGAAACGCTCGCGCGGGCGATTTATTCCACCGCGCGAACCGACGACGACGACCGCGCCGAGTCGTCGTCGAATGCGTCGTCGTCGTCGTCGAATGCGTCGCGCGCGGCGAGCGTGGACGCGTCGCGGTCGGTGGTGTACGCGCTGAAACGCGTCGCGCGAGAGCGACCGAGGGCGTTGGCTCGAGCCGTCGCGTGGGAAACCTTTGTCGGGATGTCGTCCGAGTCCTCGTCGGCGTGGCCGAACGCGCACGTGTGCACGACGATCGTTTCCATCATCGCGTCGTCGGATCGCTCGGGCGGCGGCGGCGGCGGTGGTGCGCGGGGGGAAACGCCGGTTGAGGATTCCGCTCGAACCGACGCGCGAGCGGCGGCGGATAAGGCGATGGATATATTAACGTGGATGAAACGCGCGTGCGACGAAAGAGGCGTCGTCGAGTGCGCGCCGACGACGTACACGTACACGGCGTGCGTATCCGCGCTCGATGGTGCCAACGCGTGGGAGAAAGCGATGGATTTATTTAGCGAAATGAAGACGCGGGGCGTCGGACGCAACGCGCACACGTACAGCGCGCTCGTTCGAGCCGGGTCAAAGGGTGGACGCGCGGGCGCGCGCGCAGCGATCGGGTTGATTCAGGAGATGAAAAAGGATGGCGTAGAGCCGGATTTACCCATCGCCTCGGCGCTGATCTCCGCCTTTGGCGTCCTCGGGGCTTCGGAGAGCGCGAGGGCGATGTTGCGAGCGATTGAATCGAGCGGCCGGTCCACCGACGCCAAGCTCTACGTCGATTACATCACCGCCATGTGTCGCTGCGGAGAGTACGACGAGGCGATAGAGACGTTCACGCGCGTGGGGAGAACGACGCACACGTGCACGGCGGTGATGAAGGCGTACGCCGAGGCGATGCAGTGGAGATTGGCGGAGGAACTGTTTGAAGAGATGCGCGCGAGCGGACCGCCGCCGAGCGACACGACGCACACGGCTGTGTTGCACGCGTACGAAAAGTCGCTCGAGTGGAAGCGCGCGGTGCGATTGCTCGATCAACTCATCGCCGAGAATAGCGCAAAGGAGATTCATTACAACATCACGCTCAGCGTGCTGGGGAAGTGCATGCAGTGGGAGCGCGCCGAGGCGTTGTTTAGACTCATGCGAGACGTCTCTGGATTGTCGCCTTCGCGCGTGACGTACAGCACGCTGATATCTGCGTACGGAAGAAGCGGTAAAACCGAACTCGGACGCAAAGTCTTCAATCAAATGCTCGCGAGAAGAATCCCACCGGATGATTACACCTTTGTCGGGCTCATGCTCGGACCGGCGAGCGAAGGGGACGTGCGCGAGTGCGCGAAAATTGCGAGCGAAATGAAGCTATTCGGCGTCGAGCACACGGTGCACACGTACAACGCGATGATTCAGTGCGCCGATATCGCCGGGAATTACGACAAGGCGGTGGAGATTTACGAAGAGCTGTTATCGCGAGGGATAGAACCGAACGGGACGACCAAGGAGCTCGTCGTCGCCGTGGGTAAACGCGGAGCGAATTATTACGATCGACAGCAAAAGACAGCCGCCGTGGCGTCGTACGCCGCCGGACTCGTCGGCGTCATGGGCATGGCGCTCGGTCGGTGGTAGCGCGCTCGTCCATTAGAAGGCGTAGTACAAACAAAAAGAACAGTGACTGGTTCTGTCTCAGACGCGTGCGCCGTCGTCGTTGTATCCATCTAGCCAGATTCTCAAGCAGAGTGTAAAATAATAATTCACAAAGGTCATCCTATCCGCAGCCGGCGTCCGCGCGTCAATATCATCACTTCCCGAGCCCGATCGACTCCTGCACGCTCGACACCCCATCCTTATCGAAAAACTGCGTGAAAGTCTTCGTCACGAACCCAAAGTTCCGCGTCAGCGAGTACCGCACCGCGGGCGGGAGCGGCGCCAACAGATTCGCCGGGTCGAGCACCCTAAACGCCGCGGACGCGACGCCGGCAAACTTTCTCTCGAAATCCGGCGGGTAATCCAACCACGGGTGGCTCGGGCGGCGGCGCCGGCGTCCCGCGACCGCCGGGTTGTTCGTCGCCTTCGTCGACGCGCCGTCGACGGCGAGTTCGGACGATTCGGCGTACCCCGCAAAGGTGGCCGCCTTTTTCTGCATCGGGCGTCGTCCACCGGGGAGTTGACCGGTGGAAACGCGCTGGGACGCGACGCGTTCGCGCGAGTTTCCCGCGCGCGCGGAGGAGGAGGAGGGCGTGGGTGCGTCGCTCATGTCGCGGACCGGGAACCGCGGGATGCGGTCTGCGGGACCGCGTGCGAGAGAGAGAGAGTGCGGACGACGACGTGCCCTCGCACCCTTTTTAAACCCTCGATTTGTGTACTAGAGATATTCAATACCTATGTGTGTATAATCTCGAACCATTTCAGTTAAGGTATACTTCACATATATGGTGTACTAAATGATTATGGTACGTGTATGATTAACGTATTATAAATGATAGATTGACGAGGATCTTGGGACGTTTAGACCGTTGTTCGCATTCGTTCTCCCCGCATTCGTGCGCGTCGTAGTCTCGTTCGTCGCGGTGCGACCGGACGGTTTTCGCCGGCGCGGACGGTACCCGTTCTTTCCACTCCCACCTCTTCTTCTCTTTGGTCCGTCCGTCGGCGAAAACGCGCGTCGTCGTCGTCGTCGTCGTCGAGTGACGAATTCACACCGCGAAACTCATTCATTTCATTCATGACGGTCGCGAGGACGTGCGCGTCGTTATCGTCGTCGTCGTCGTCTCGTTGTTTGAAACGAAGCGTCGCGGTGGATGCGCCGCGTCGGCGTCGCGGTACATCGCGATGCGCGCGCGTCGTGAGGGGAAAAGCGAGACGGGAGGAGGAAGAAGAAGAGTTCTTTCGACGCGACGCCGAGGAAGAAGAAGAGACGACGACGATTGGTTTAGCGTTCGAAAGCGATGAAAATACGACGATGACAACGTCGCGGTTTTTGTCGTGGACACCGAGCGCGATGGATGAGGAGTACGAAACGATTGCGACGCGGTTGGAGACGCGCGTGGACGAGGCGTTCGGCGCGCTCGAAGAGCGAGCGAAGAGGTTGAGAGAGAGACGAAAGAGAAACGCTTCGACTATTGGAGGCGAAAGGTTAGTGATGGATGCCGTCATCGATGCGCGCGTTCGGTCGGGCGCGGAGACGGAGACGACGGCGACGGTGAGAATGAATTCGGCGGGAGACGCCGGAAGAGGCGACTACGGAGGGACGACGACGGCGCTCGAAGACGCGAAATTCGAACTGGAGAAGAAGATGGACGAGGTTCGGGAAGAGATGCGCGCGGTTCGGGAGATGAAACGCGCGTTGGAGTCGGAGCAAGGGGCGATGCGGGGGAAGATTGAAGATTTGCGGCTCAAGCATCTAGACGGAGAAGCGACTCGACGCATTTTGGCGAATCGGCTTCGAGAGCTCGGAGAGGATCCAGACGCGCTCGCACCGCTCGGTGGAAGTCTGATCGGCGACAACGATGACCTCCGCGCCGAACGCGCGAGTCACGACGCGACGAGAAAGGCTCTCGCGGAGATGCGGATGACGCACGAAGCGTCTTTGTCCCTCGCAGAGGCGTTGCGAGAGGAAGTCGAGGCGCTTCGTGACTCAACCAGCGAATCGATCGGCGCGGTAGGACCGGTGATACCGCTTCGTGCCATCCAACTCGAATCTCCGTTGAAAAACTTGGACAAAGCCACGGCAACGGCGGTGGAGGCGCACATTCTATGGCGACGGCGATGCGAGCGAGACGAACCGGGCAGCGCCGAGACGGATTGGACCCGCGCTGAGGACCTTCTCAAGGACAGAATCGCCCGCAAAGACGGTGAACAGCGCATCTACTGGACGTTTCTCCGTTCCGTCTCCGAGCTTCTTCACCGCGGCGACGTCGCCGCGCTCGACGACAAGGCTCTCGCGATTTTAGGCGATTTCGTCGAGCGCGTCGTCGTCGCCTCTGAAATCGCTCGCGCCGACACCGACGCCTGAAGCCTGACCGTCTGGTCGCCCGTCGACGACAGTCAATGTACACGTACACTTTTATTAGCACACAACCTTTTGTAGCGCCACACCGCGTGAACGCGATGATTGACGCGCACATTTCACTTCGCGCGATTTCACTCGCGAGACGAAAAAGCGCGCGCGAACCAAACTTCAAAACCACACACCCCGACGCGACGCCGGACCGACCGAACGACCGAACGCCCAGTCGCATCCATCGTCGTCGCCGTCGCATCAATCAACCGATCATGCTCGCGCGCGGGCTCACCCGCGCCCTCGCCCTCGGGCACCGCTCTTTGAGCTCGAGCGCATCCAAACCCACAACGATGGAACTCATCAAAGCGCTCCGTGAACGCACGGGCGCGCCCATCGTGGACGTGAAAAACGCGCTCGCGGCGCACGAAAACGATGCCGAAGCGGCGTACGACGCGCTTCGCGCCAAGGGATTGGCGGCGGCGGCGAAAAAGACGGGAAGAACATCGGCGGATGGATGCGCGGGGTTGACGCGAGACGCGCGCGGAGCGACGCTGATTGAAATAAACGCCGAAACGGATTTCGTGGCGCGGAACGAGGCGTTCACGGCGTTGGTGCGACGCGCCGGGGAGGTTCTCTCGGAGACGTTGGCGTCGGATGAGGGGTTTGCGACGGAGTTTCGTGGGGCGCGGGACGGGGGGTTCGGGGAGTGCGACGCGGTTCGGCTGGCGGCGCTGAAGACGAAGTCGTCGAATACCGACGGACAATGGACGACTTTGGGTGATTTGACAAAGGAAACCGCGGTGAACGTTCGAGAAAACGTGCGTTTGCGTCGGGCGTTCGTGTACGCGACGACGGCTGGGTCGGAAGAGGTTATAGGGACGTACGTGCACGGGGCGACGACGCCGGGCGTCGGTCGACAGGCGGCGTGCGTCGTCGCGAAGGGCGTGAGCGAAGATTTCGCCAACAAGTTGGCCATGCACGTCGTCGCGAGCGCGCCGGCGTATTTGAGGAGCGATTGCGTGCCAAAGGACGTGTACGAGCGGGAGATGGCTGTGTTTAGGGCGCAGACGGAAGGGAGCGGGAAGCCGGCGAACATTGTGGATAAAATTTTGGCGGGGCGAATGAGCAAGTATTACGAAGAGACGTGTTTGGAAAACCAAAAGTTTGTCATGGATGATTCATTGACGGTCGGTAAGGCTGTCGCGGCGGAGGGTGGTGAATTGATCGCGTTCGCGCGCGTCAAGGTGGGTGAAGGGATCGACGTCGAGGAGAAGAACTTTGCGGATGAAGTCGCAGAGGCGGTTCGCTCGACGTGATGGAAAAATGTTCCTCCTGGAAATTATAAATATTCTTCTTCGGCACAGCGCCGGTTATAATTACAGAACAACTACGGTGCACTTGATTGAATGAATGATCGACTCGAACACGCGCGCTCACCCGCTCGGAACGAAGACTCGGAAAGATTCCGCCATGGCGAAAAAGGAGTCTCGCATCGAGAGCCAACGCGACTCTGGAATTTGCGCTACAAAAGTGTACAGCGTCGACCCTCTCGTCGCAAACACCGCCACGTTATGTCTAAACCAACCTTGATCCGATTGAATCGTGTATTCAAACGTGTAGTACGTCACGCCTCGAATCACGCGCTGACTCGCACCGATTAATTTTCCCGTCTTACCCGAACCGGGTTTGGCCAAGACGTTGTTTAACAACCATTCCGCCTGTTCCCCGGCGCCCCCGAAGACGCCGAGGTCGAACCCCCTCGGCACCGCGCTCGTAATCACGGACACGTTTTCCTCCCCGCTCGATCCCATCGGTCCGTACGCCGAATCTGGTTCCGAAACGTTTCTAGATCGAAGCTCGAGCTCGCGCGCGCTCAAAGGATCGAGCGACTCGGCGCCTCGCGTCGCGTTCCTCGACGCCATCGTCTGATCCAACAGGTAATTCACCGGTACGATGAATTCATACCCTTTCGACGACGAGTAACACCTCGTGTACCCGTTCACCGGGTACAACACGTCCAATCGGTTCGAGCGCGCGAAGTTTCGAGTCGCTTCGTCGCGGCTCAACAGACTCGACGTAGCGCCCAAAAAGTTTGCACCCAGCGCCAACGCCGTCGCCCCCGTCGCGCCGATGAACACCCGTCGTGGAGATACCGGTGCGATGTTCGACGCAGACGCAGACGTCGACGCAGACGGAAACGACGGTGCGGCGGCGCGGCGAACGGTTTCAGCGTCAGCGACGTCATCAGCGTTCTCTTTTTCAGCGTCATCACTCAACGCTTTCGGTCGACGCCCACCGCGTTTCACCGTTCCCACGCCGTCGCGCGTCGTCACCGACACCCTTCGCGCGTGTCTCTCCGTCCCGCGATCGATCGACGATCGACACATCGCCGGCGAAGGCATCGGCATCGGCGAAGTCATCGACGTCGGCATAAAGTGCCGCATCGAATGCGCGCGCTCTCACTCGCACTCACACACGTCGCGAGAACGCGCGCGACGCCGAACGCAGCGTCTCGATCTCGGCGACGAAGGACGACGACGGTGAGGATGTCGTCGTCGATTTCGAGTTACCTTCCGTCGGACACGTACAACTCGTTACCAAAGGTGAGGGCGCGGTTGTTTTGGAAACAATCCAACGCGATTTGATTTAATGATCCTCGTTCGCGACGACGACGACGACGACGACGACGCGAGATGTGATCTTAAAGCGTCGCGCGATCGATCGAACGATCGACCCGTTCGACTGACGGTGAACCGCTCGCTGCGCGTACCGCGCGTACAGGATGGCGACGTGACGTACTTGCACACGATGGTGCGAAGCGCCGACTTGGAAAAGACTATGCACTTCTTCCAAGCCGTCGGGCTTCGAGAGACGCGAAGAAAAGAGAGCGAGAATGGACGGTTTACGCTCGTGTTCATGGCGTCGGCGCCGGGCGCGCCCGAGGTGGAGATCACGTATAACTGGGATCCGGAAACGTTTGCGCCGCCGAGTCGTTCGATGGGACACTTGGCGTACGCCGTGGATGACATTTACGCAAAGGCTGAGGCGCTTCAGGAGGCTGGGATTGAGATTCTTAGACCGCCGAGGGATGGGAAGATGATGTTTGTCAAGTCTCCGGATGGAATCAGCGTGGAGATTTTGCAAAAGGGTACGCCGCTCGAGCCAAAGGAGCCGTGGGCGTCGATGCAAAACGTGGGCACGTGGTAAATCGTCGCGGGCATACAACAGACACGCTTGTAAAAAGTTACAAATTCAAAGAATGAAAACACAATGTACTGTACGTTTGTTTCGTTCCGTTTCCGCTCTCACGCCATGCTTCGCATCGAGGGAGGCAGAAAGTCTTCGTCGTCTGGCGCCGACTTGCCGAGCACGCCTTTTAAAACCTCGTCTAATTTCGGTTCAATCGCCGCCTTGAACGCCACGTACGCCTCGGCAACGAGATGCGTGCCGTCTTCTCGAAACATTTCCTCCCTCACGCTTCCATCCGGATTCGAAAACGTCGCCTCGACGTCGACGAACGCGCTATCCGGCGTCTCTTCGCACCATTTTCTACACAAAGCGTTCGTCTCCCTCACCGCCGGGCTCAATCCGAACGCCCTCTTCTGCGGACTATCAATCACCCCGACGTACACCACTCCCACTTTACTCCCATCCTTTTTAGCAGCTCTCGCGCGACAATTTTCCACGAATGCCACGAAATTCTCGGCGCACGTCTTGGGCGAGACGCCGACGCTCAAATCGTTCGATCCCGCGTAATACACCACCGCCTTGACATCCCTCGCCTCGTGATTCACCACCGACGCCGCGTGTCTCAACACATCAACCGTCATCGATCCTCCGAATCCCCGATTCACCGCTTTCAGCGCCGACAAACCACCGTCGCGGTTCCAATCCGCGTCAAAGTCGCGTCGCTCTCTCCACTCGCGAAAAATAGACGACCCCGTAAACACCACGCACGCCGCCCCTCGAGTCTCTTCTTCGTCCAACCGACGAAACCTACGAATTTCCGGTTCGGCCCAATCCGCGACGGCGCGCGGCGCGGCGCGGCGCATCGAGTCGTCGTCGGTCGTTCGGCCCTCGTCCTGGTTGGATAAAGATGATGACTCCGTCCCTGTCGCCGCTGTTCTCACGACCCCACGACGCGTGACGACCGCGCGCGCAGACGACGACGCGCAACTCGCGTACGGTTTCGTCGTCGTCGCCGTCGTCGTCTCACCGAGGACGACACCGCGACGCGCGACTGCGCGCCACATAATGAGGTCCATTTCGTTTCCATTTTAACCTCACACTTCATTGCGTGACGCGACGTCGTCTTCTCATCACCGCGCGTTCGTGCGCCCCCGACGAAGCAGGCGAAGCAAACGACGACGATGGGACTCGACGACGCGACGACGACGGAACCGGCCGTCGCGGACGACGATGGGGACGCGATGAAGAAGAAGAATTTGATGCAAAATCTCTTCGGATCCGACGATGAAGAAGACGACGACGCCGACGTCGGTGGTCGCGCGAAGACGACGTTGGACGGCGAGGGTGACGATGATGATGATTTGGAGGACGCCAAGGCGATCGCGCGACGACGCGCGGCGACGAAACGGGCGAAAGCGGCGGCGGCTGGTAAATCTACTTTGAAAGGGTCGCAGCAGTCCAAGTCTAATAAGAGCAAAAGCGGCGACGTGGATTTCGACGCGATACAGAACGAGGATTACGTCGCGCCGAGAACTGCTGAAGATGATGCGTTCATCGATGACGAGGGCGTGGCCGAGGAGGATAAGTGGGCGAACATGTCGGACGACGAGGACGGGGCGGCGAGATACGCGAGCGAAGCGGAGGAGAGCGACGACGAACTCGGCAAGTTGTTCGCCCCGGGTGGAAAGGGTAAGAGACGGAGAAAAGACGAGGAGATGGCGAGGATGGAAGTGCTTGATTTCCTGTCCAAGATGGAGATTGCGGTGGAGGAGGATTTGCGGGCGTACAAGGCGGGTAAGCCGGCGGTGAAGAAGCTCAAGCTCTTGCCCGAGGTGGAGCGAAAGCTTAAAATGGTGGAGCTTCACGAAGCGTTTTTGCGACACGGGTTGCTCACCGTGCTTCGGATGTGGTTGGATTTGCTTCCGGATGGAAACTTGCCAAACTTGACGATTCGAACGAGTCTCATCAAGCTCATCGAACAGCTTCCGGTGTCGACGGATTTGCACGAACGCAAGGATGAGCTCAAACGCTCGGGCTTGGGACGTAACATCATGTTCCTTTCATCCATCGAGGAAGAGACGCCGCAAAACAGAACGGTGTGTAAAAAGCTCATCGAAAAGTGGTCTCGTCCCGTGTACGAGCTCTCTTCGCACTACGGCGACATTCACGTCGGAAGACAGACGGCGGATGACGACGACCGTCGCCGACCGAAAAAATCAAAGGCGCGCGCCGTCGACCATTCCGCCGACGTCGGCGCCGGCATCGACGCCGCCAACGACGAACCCAAGTACGGCGAACCGGGATACCGCCATCACGCCATCGTTCCCGAGCGTTCATCGACGCAATACGTCAAGCAACCAAGGCTTGAGATTGATCCGAGCGAAATCAAGGCGCGCACGCAAACCGCCGATCAGCGTCGCGTGCGTCAACTCGTCGGCAAGGTGGCCAAGAACAAAAACAAGGGTGGGCAGGCGTACACCCCGTCCGTCGAGGGTCGGGGTCTCGTCGGCTACCAGGGTTAAACGACGCCGATGACGCCGTCACGTCCGTTAAACATCCAACCATTCCGCACACAGAAAAAGCGTAGGCGCGTCAAGTCGTCGTTGTTGTAGAAAGTCTCAAACCACGCGTTCTCACATCCACGCGCGCGCGTCAACGCCCGATCGATGTCACCGACGCTCGCGAGTCTCATCGCGGCGACGGATGGAATCCACGCGCGCGATCCCTCGACGCTCGAACGCGTCGACGCGTCGACGGCGTCGAAACGACCACTGGTCGTGGCGGCTTTCGAGTCGAGTTTCTTTGAGACGCACGCGGCGTACGGCGTTGAACGACGACGAAGAGGACGAGGAATAGAGAACGGCGAAAACGGCGAAAACGGCGATGTGTGCGCGGACGCCGACAACGCGGAGGTCGTGCACGTGTTTAGGCTCAAGGATGAAGTGAGAGAGAGACTGACGCGCGCGCTGACGCCGCTGGCGTTGCGCAAGTTTAGACGCGGACGAGAAGACGAGGCGCGGTCGCTCGGCGGGGCGGTTCCCGGACCCGGATCGGACGTTTCGGTGGTTCGGTCGAATCGGGGTGGGTACCAGAGTTACGCGGATTTGTTGGATTCGGATTCAGAGGATGAGGTATCGGAAGGAGCGACCGGAGACGCGGTCGCCGCCGTCCTGAATCGTCCGCCATCCTGGACCGTCGTCAACGCCATCGCGCTCGAGGCGTACGCGCGCGTGAAACGCGGTTCACAACGCGATGATGTCACCGCGCGGGACGTCTACGGTTGGCTCAACGTGAACGCGCCGGGGGATTACAATAAATTACACGCGCACGATTCGGCGGATAGATGGAGCGGCGTGCTCTACCTCGCCACGCCGAGCGCGACGACGATCGACGACGACCGAGACGACCAAGACGACCGAGACGCAGGCGCGCTCGGTATTCGTGGAAACACCACCGCACCACCACCAAATCACGCCGACGCCGATACAGGAACGAATTCAACGGCGGAAACGAATTCGACAGCCGAACGCGCGACAGCCGCCGAGTCGACGACGCCGTACTTCGTCCACGCGCCGACACCGGGAGACCTCGTCGTCTTCACCGGCGCCGCGCTTCACGCCGTGGCGCCGTTTCGCGCGACGACGACCAATCCGACGCATACCGATCCATCCGTCGAAGACGGTCCATCGGACGACGTCTTGCGCGTATCCGTCGCGTTCAACGTCGATTGTTGATGTATTACTGACCATCCATATATAGCCTTAATCCATGTATTATATGTACCGGGAGCCAAAAAGCGCGCCGCCAGCCGCCACCGCTCCACACCGCGACGAACGACAACGATGCCCACGGCCACCCGTCGCGCGCGACGCGTCGTCGTCCCGGTGAGCGACGACCACGACGGCGTTACCGCGCAGCGGAATGCCTCCGACGTCGACGCGTCGTCGTACGTCCCGCCGCAAGAGCGGTTCATAAGCGGCGTGGACCATCGAGGCATCACCAAGACGACCAGTCACGGAAAACGTAAACGCGGCGCCGACGACGACGGTGATGACGGCGACGCGACGATGACGATGGAGGACGATTACGGTGAAGCGTTTCGTAACTTTAAAGCGGCGAAAGCGACGTACGACTCGAACGCGGGTCGGAAATCCGGTCGTCCGTGGAAGATGCGCGCCTCGCGCGCGTCCTCGCTCGGCGCCGTCGGCTCGAATAAAACCTGGGAGGCTCGAATGGAGGAAAAAGCGCGAAAGAAGCGCTTCCAAGAGGCGGTGAAGACGGCCAAGGCGGAGCGCGGGGCGAAAATTCGCGCCGAGCGGGAGAGACGAGAGAAGGTGAAGGAACTCAAGGAGGAGAATAGGCTTCGCACCGGCGTGGGTATTAGATCCGCTCAAATGATAACCAACCCGTCGACGATCGCGAAAAAGAGCGCGAAAGAGCGCGCCAAGCTGAAAAAGCTTCGCATGTTGTAGCGCCCTCCCGCTCGGCGGCTCCGGGCTTAGCATTTCAACCGTTTGTATCATATTAAGATGAGACTCTGAAAAACCAACCACTCGAGAAAGATGGCGCCAGTTTCAGACGCACGCGAACGAACGAACGAACGTTCGACGACGACGACGGACGATGGCGCACACGGTTTACCACGGAATCGGTACGCGCGCTTTTAACGTCGACGCGTTTTCGCTCGCGATTCCTCGCGATTCCGCGCGCGCTTAAAGGAAAGGAACGGATCCAACTCGAGGGGACCCACCAAACCTAGAAGAACGATCGAAAATTACGAATCGACGACGCGTCGCTCGGAACGACGTCCACGGGACGCGCGATGCGGGTTCACGCGATGAAACCCGCGGGTTGTTTCCGTTTACGCGCGCGAGACGGGCGAAACGCGCGTCGGAAGGAGTGGGAATCGTTTAAAGAGTGATTGACTGACTGATCCGTTTCGACTTCGCAGCGCAACGCGTGTACGTGAATAAGGAAATTGTCATGGGGTTATCCCTCGGTCTCGTCGCGGGTGCGGTGTGGAAGTGGAACCACTGGCAACACAGGTCGGCGACGCAGGAGTATTACGCGCAGTTGACGAAGAAGAAGTAGAGGAGGTTGAGCGAAGACGCGGGCGGGAGGAGCGCGGAAAGCCTTCGTCGCGGTTGAAGAGAGGAAGGAAACTCCAAACGCGTTTCGTAAAGAAAGATTTGTAATGTACTACACACAGCTATAGCGATCATCGTAAGTCGTCGTCGTTTTAAGACTTTTACTAGGCGTCGTAGAGACGACGGATATCGTCGACGCCGTTGAGCGCTACGTGGCAGGAAACCGGACAGTCGCCGTATCGCTCGACGTGCGAGTGGAGACAGACGTAACAAAACACGTAGCCCGAACACGTCAACAGCGCTGGATTTCTGATTGCTTTTCTACACAACGGACAGAGGCTCGAGTCCGTGGGCACGGCAACGCCGTTCGGATGGGGCGGGGGTCTAGGCGGAGGCGGAGGCACGGGAAGCGCCGAGGCGCCGACGACGCGCTCCTCGGCTGCGCCGTACCACCACTCGGTGAGCTTGAACCCGATCACGGCGGCGATGAGTGCGGATTGTGCGTAATCCATGACGAAATTTTTCGTCCGAAGCGCGCCGACGGCGATGGCTCGCGACGCGGGATTGCTCGCGGAGCGCGCGCGCGCCAACTGTCGATCGCGAACCGCCTCGAGTTCTCTCGCGTTCGCCTCGAGCTCAGACGGAAGCGCCCGGGCGACGTAACAATCGACGAGTAAAAGCGTTGGGTCGTTTATGTTCCACCGTCCCAACAGATACCCGGTCCACGCGATGAAGGTGGCAGCCTCGGCCAGGGCGTTCGCCGTCGGATACGCGGCGACAAAGGCTCGCTTCGCCGCCCCTTTCAATCCTCGTTCCCGATTCCTCGCCTCCACGATCGACGTCAGCTCCTCCTCGTTCCGTTCAATCGCACCGATGTCGTCCCCATCGGCGTCCCACACCCGCCTCCGTCGTCGCGCACCGCCGCGTCTCGCGTAATACTCGGGCGCCAACGTCTCGTGCGCCCGCGCGCACTTGGCGCTCGCGTACGGCAAAAACGCCAACAACCCCGCGCTCAACACCCTCTGCGTCCAATCGATCCGATACCTCCCATCACTCCTCAACCTACCGCGCGTCAGCGTCCTCGGCACGCGCTGTAATCCGTACACGCTTTCGGATATCGACCCGTCGCCCGACGAAAAGCTCTTCAACTCGGCGGCAAACGTCAACAGCGCGAAGACCTCCTCCCCTCGATCCAGCGCGTAGTGCGCCACCCCGGGCGCCCCCGCGTTGGCGAGCGTCCCGAGCGCGTACGCCGCGGCGTGTTTGAGACTCGGGGCGAGTCTATCCGCGGCGATGAGTTCAAAGAACGTCGGTCGGGTGACGGACGAGAGCGCGTTGGTTCGTCCTCCGGTTTGACGACGACGACGCTCGGCGATCGCGGCGTTCACCGCCGAGGCGTCTTCGTCCGACGACGGCGACGTCGACGACGACGACGAGGCGTCCTCGGACGCCGACGCTCGCGCGGACGCGCGGACGCGGTGCGCCAGGAGCGAAAGCATGCCGACGAGTGAGGATGACGCTGACGGTTTGATTTTAATTTGGATTTTTTCATTCCGAATCCGTCGACGAACGCCGCCGACGACGAGCGAGGCGCACCGTTCGCATCGACGCATCGCGCGCAGATCGCGGGGCGCGAGGTTTTAGCGTACTGGTACATGTTACAAGAAGACGCGCGAGAGGACCGACGGACATGGACGGACATGGACGAAACCAAACCAAACGAACGCGAAGGCTTTCCATGTGAACGCCGCCCTCCGTCCTTCGTCTTCGCGGGTCGCGTATAAATACTGCGCGGACGACGAC
>Ga0255743_10002683_pt1 | contig 14516 bp, 8 predicted proteins | sample 101ome_19_FD_179950 | JGI IMG/M metagenome (GOLD analysis project Ga0255743, IMG submission 179950) | Coastal salt marsh microbial communities from the Groves Creek Marsh, Skidaway Island, Georgia - 101405AT metaG (version 2) | ecosystem: Environmental > Aquatic > Marine > Intertidal zone > Salt... | reverse complement strand
AAACATCGGGTTTTAAAGTTTTTTCTATCTTACAAACTATATCTTTAGTTTGATTTTGGATAAATTCTTTATCTTTAGGAAATAGATAAAGAATATTTGAATAATTCGTCCGTAATGGGACAAAATAGATACCTTTGACATCATAATTAAGGTTTGGAATAAATGTATTCAACGCATATTCTATATCTTTGTAATCAAAATACTTTTTGATAAATATTGGACATATTGAATAAAATTCACTTTTTTCCGCTAATTTAAATATTTCATGTAATTTATTGATTCGATTAATTATTGAATTATTTTTTTGATTCAGTCCATTTAAGAAATATGTGTCATTAATACCTAAAGACCAATTTGAATTTTTACCCTTTATTAATTCACACTCAAATAAAGAACCTTCATATAATTCATTTGAAAAACGATATGGTAATATAAATATTTTGGGGTAATCATATCCAGGTTTAACTCTTTTGTCAATTAATAAACAGTAGTTATTCCCTTGTATACTAATCATAAACATCAAATATTGAGTACCAGCTGATTTCAAGAAATATATGTGGGGGTTTTTAAGATTATCACTATATTTATCATTGTATACTTTTGCGTAAGATTTATTCCAAGATGACCCTGTAAATTTATTTAATTGATTAAGAATATATTTTTTACTATCATTATCTGTTATATTATCGATATGATTTCCACAGAATGAAGTTTTTGTAAAGAATTCTGGATTCATTGAATATATATTGTAATAAATTATGATCTTTAAATAAATATCAAATTTAAATATAAAATAGTAATAATGGAACAACAGATAGATGAAGGAATTCGGTACATGGGTGAAGAAGTTTCTAAAAAGAAAAACTATGCATTAAGAATATTAGTTTGTTTATTAATAATATTCTTTATAATTGGTATTTATCTTTTTTTTACAAATTTTACTATTACTTCAAATAAATTTTATGGAGGCTTAGAGACAATTTATAAAGATTTTGATGGAAACAATAAAAATGGAAAACTTCTAGCTAGAATTTCTGTTTCTTCTAAAGAGGGAAGTTGTAATTTTAATGTAGAGTTTGATGAGAAAAAAAGAAAAATAACCAGTGAAAATAATAGTAGTTTATGCAACCAATATTTGAAAGGGGGTGATAAAATTGATAGAATTTCCAATTCTATTTAAATATATTATTAATAATAATATTATAGAAAAAGAGAACATGAGTTTGGAACATCAAGATTGGTCTGTTAAAATAATTCATAAATCTAAGAAACCACCAGTAAAAAAACAAGTGTCATCTTCTCAAAAGATAGATAAGCAAAGTGAAGAGGGGAATTATAAAACAAAACGCATGGATTCTCAATATGGGAAAGTTGTTCAAAGTAAGAGACAATCTTTAGGATTAACTCAAAAAGATTTAGCTACCAAAATATGCGTTAATCATAAATTAATAATCGATATAGAAGCTGGAAAATCGAAGCATAATCCACAAATTATGAATAAATTAAACAATTATTTTAATAAGAATATGAAATAATAAGTTTTTAGAAAGATTTTTTTTTATACAATTAAGTATTAATGTCTGAATCGAAAAAAGGCGAACTGAATATATGGAATGAAGAGTGCGAAATACTTTTAGCAGATTGGTCAGAAAAAGCTTCTTGTTATCGTTGGTTGCATGGTCGTTGTGAAAAAAGCTATCGAAAGTGGTACTATTGTTTTTCTATACCAGTTATTATTTTATCTACATTGACGGGCGCGGCAAATGTTGGTATGGATTCTTTTGTCCCAGCAGAAAGCAAATCGATGGCATCTGCAATTGTTGGTTCTGTGAATATTTTTGCAGGTATTATTTCAACACTACAAAATTTTCTGAAAGTTGCCGAATTGATGGAAGCGCATAGAATAGCCGGTGTCTCGTGGGGCAAACTTCAAAGGAATATAGCTATTGAGCTTTCTTTAGATCCTTGCCGTAGAGTCATTCAAGGTGATTTTTTGAAATTAGCTAGAGCTGAATATGACCGTCTAATTGAGGCAGGTCCAATTATAGATGATGGAGTTATTCATCAATTTAACAAGAAATTTAAAAATTATGAAGTATCTGTTCCATCTATATGTAATGGTTTAGACAAGTGTAATATTTACAAAATTGATAAGACTATTGAAATAAATCATAAAGATTTTGAAGATGGAATAGAAGATTTAATTGAAACCGAAAATTCTAAAACATTAAAGCAAGTTGATATCAATATCAAAGACAATATGAGTGAAATAGAAAAATTGAGATCAGAAATAGATTCAGAAGATATTAAAAATATGAATGACTTTTTGAATAATATAGAAGATTCAAATGATAAAAATACACAAACAGGGTTGGATGGATCTTCAAATAAAGAAAGCGATGAATTTGAAAAAAACAGTGAAGAAGTTATTGAAACTTTAGAAATCTTAGATCCTAAATAATTAGTTTAACTTATTTTCTTTTGAGTCATTTTTGAATTTAAACATTATAAAATAAAATATAAATTGTTATTATAATGGGTAAAAGAAACAAAAAAACACCACGAAAGAATGGTGGTAAAATCAATAAAAAGAGTATATCTAAAAATCCTGTCATTAAAAAAGATAAATCAAAAAATAGAACAGCAAAAAAGAGATATCAAAAAGGTGGCGGTATCCCTTTAGCATTAGGGGCAAGTGTTATCGGAAGTACTATAGCAACTGGAGCATATAAAGCATACAGATTATTTGATCATATAAATGATACATCTATTATTAATAGTCTACTAGATGCACCATTTATAGAATATTCTCCTAAATTAATAGTTGTAGAAACAAAAGATTTATTAAATCATTATTTAAAATGTATATCAACATATGACTTACTTCAAATTTTCATGAATAATAATCATTTACTAAAATCAAAAACGATTCAAAATATGATAAAAACAACAGTAGATAATCAACTCGTATCTCAAAAATCAAATCAATCTACTTTCAATAATGATTTACAGAGAATTCAAAACATCATTTATAAATTAACTGAAGGTTCAGATAATCTCTTTGAAAATATAAAATTAGACGCAACTGTTTTTGGGCATTCTCAATCGGGTGATCTGAATAAATTGTCATCTTATCTTTTAGCTGTAGCTAGAATACCCGGTAAACAAAATACAGATATCGACAAATTAATTTCTAAAAATATATCTGAATCTAGAAAATCTGAATTAATAGAATTAGATAAAGTTGGATCTTTAAATCCTTATTTGGCTGTAACGAATTATCGATGGAAAGATGTGATTATTACGGGTATATATGATGATGATTATAGCGTCGCCGTGGATGAAATATTGAAAAAAAGAGAATTAGATAAAGTATTAACTAATTCTATTCTAAAATCAACACAGGTTAATTTATATAAATTGGAAAATAATATCGAGTTTTTAGAATGCATGCGATCAAAATTATTAGAATGTTGTACTAAACCAAGAGGAGTATTTGATTACATATCTTCAAATATATCATTTAATAAAAATAATAATTGTCTTTCTTGTCCTGATAAAGATTGTCTTATTTATCTTTATGATATCTATAATACATTTATGATAGAAAAATATTCAGGTATGGATTTAATAGACAAGATATATGTATTAATGATAATGGAGGCACGCATTTGCGTTTTGTCCAAATGTTTAATCGTTGAAAGTATTCGAATTCAGGACAGAAAAACAGATGAAATTATTAAGATTCTTAATAAAATATATAAAGAGGATAAAAACAGGGGTAAAGGAAGCTTTAATCCAAGTAAATGGATTGGTGTTGGTGGAGGTGTTGATTCACTACCTTCTGATATTAGTGATATTGAAACCAAAGATAAATCAATCCCAAAACCACCCGATAGTTCTGTTTCACCGAAGCCTCTAAGTGATTTGTCAATCTCAAAACCACCCGATAGTTCTGTTACATCGAAGCCTCTAAGTGATTTGTCAATCACAAAACCACCTGATAGTTCTGTTACATCGAAGCCTCTAAGTGATTTGTCAATCTCAAAACCACCCGATAGTTCTGTTTCACCGAAGCCTCTAAGTGATTTGTCAATCACAAAACCACCCGATAGTTCTGTTTCACCGAAGCCTCTAAGTGATTTGTCAATCACAAAACCACCTGATAGTTCTGTTTCACCGAAGCCTCTAAGTGATTTGTCAATCACAAAACCACCTGATAGTTCTATTCTAAATGAAACTATAGTTGATCCATTGGCCTTAGATAAAGATAATTCTAAACAGAAAGAATCCGAAAAGAAGGATGATAAATCTCTATCTAATTTCCAAAAAGGTGTGGGTCTCCCGGAAAATACAGATGGATTAAATGAAAATCATCATCAGGATGATGATGTTACGGCCGAATTGGAATTATTGGTGAAAACAAGTTTATTTAAGGAAGGCGAAGGATCAGAAATGGATGAATCAAAAAAGATATATAATAAATATAAAAAGGAGTATTTCCCATTAATTCATGATATATTAATTGATAAACCTGATAGATTAACGAAATTAAGAACATTCTTTTTAGAATACAGGGGTAAAATATGGATGGTCGACCCAATCCCGCCTGAATTTCTGTCAAGGAAAATATTTGAGACAGAAATAAGTGAACAAAATGATTTCTATATTGACATGGTGCACAAGATAGAGAAATTATTTGAAGATAAATCAGAATTGAATATTGAATTATTAAAAATATTCAGTGTTATTATTTCAAGTGAAACTGTACAGGAAAAACCTGTATTGATAAAATCTATTTTTGCAAGATTCTCGGATTCATCTATAAAACAATATCTATTAAATGAAACGATGAAATTATTATTGGGTATTGGTACCCCATATGAAAAATTTATAAATGAAAATGTTTTACGATTCTTGACTATATATACAGCAATTGATGATAGAGATAAATTATTAATTAAAGATAGTATTTTAACTTTCCCAGAAAAATACAAAAATATGTTCACTATCCCCTCTGAGCAGTCTATTAGATCTCAAGATACTTACAAGGTGATTAATTCGGAGATAGAAGCACTATATGAAGATAATGCTTCATCTAAATATTGTTCTGATCTTAATGATGAAATAACAAGTAAATTGGAGAAAAAAGAAAATGTTTCTATTGATGGAGAGAAATTAAGTAGTTTAGAAGCCTGTAAGAAAAAGGAAAACATGTTAGATAATGAAAGAAGTATAATGAATAGAATATTAGAAAATATACAAAATGAAAATTCAATTCCTAAAACTAATCCCCATGATTTGACACAAGAAAATGTAAAATCAAATATATTGAATTTAACAAGTATGAAAGAGAAAATTTTAAATTCTGATAAATCGAGTAACGATGCGGGTGATAATGCTGATGATTCCATAGAAGAGACAAGTACAATAATCAAAGGAGAATCATCAAATAATAATTTCAAGGATAAAATTAATAAATCGATAAAAGAACAAACTGCGAATCTACAAAATTTATCCGAGGATTCATCAAGTTCATATTCTTCAATAGCACCTATTACACCTTCTCCGCTAAAACCTCCAGGTGTACCCGCTTCTCCTCCTCAGAGTGGATTAACCCCGCTAAAACCTCCAGGTGTACCCGCTTCTCCTCCTCAGAGTGGATTAACTCTGCCAAAACCTCCAGATGTATCCTCTCCCCCGCCTCAGGGTGGATTAACTCCGCCAAAACCTCCAGATGTATCCTCTCCCCCGCCTCAGAGTGGATTAACACCACCAGGGGCTGTCGATAATTTGTCTTCGGGTATTTCTGCTTCATTGCCTTCTTCAGATCCATCATTTAGTAATTCTATTTCGAAGGGGTTATCCACTTCATCCGGTATAGTTGATAGTAAAAAAGAAGAAAAAAATTTAGATGAAGAATTATCAAGATTATTAAGTGATAGTTCTAAAACGGATAAAAAAAATAATTTAAATGATTCAGAATCTTCTAATATACAGTTGCCAGAAAGAACCGTTGGTGTTTAGTTAACTTATTCGATTGACATTTTGAAAGAATTATCACCACAATTAGGATCATCATCAATCATATATTCGTCTATATTACTTTCATTAATTTCTTCAGAATATTGGAAATTTTCACTTTCTAGAATATCTTTATGTAATTCTAATAAGTATTTTTCATCTAGATGAATATCGCATAAACCTGTTCCAGATTTAATTGTTTGACCCATCATAATATTACTAGATACACCCTTTAGGGTATCTTTTTCTGAAAAGATACTTGATTTTATTAATTGATCAGTTGTGTCTTCAAAAGATGATTTTGCCAACGGCCCAACATCTCCTCTTTTTATACCCTGTCGATTAATTGGAGTAAGGATACCTTTACTTGTCATTACATCACATAATATTTCAATGTGTCTTGAATTAATATATTCTCCCGCATGATCAATGACATCAAGTATTTCATTATATAATGAATTCCTTGCTGCTTCAATTCCAAAGACAGAATATATTTCTGTTATATCATTTGAAGTTGTATTTACAATGTCTACATATTTGTTATTTAATATATCCAGTATATTTGATCCATCTGTTTCTAGATAATATATATTCTCTTCAATAATATCATAATTTTCTTTTGTTACTAAAGTAGATTTTTCTCCATTGATTTTCTGTTCATTTTTTTCAGAAACAATAACATTTTCTATATTTTTCACACCCTTAATATATATATTTTCAAGGATATCTTCATTAATATTTTTCACTATTTCAATAATATTTGTTTGATCATTATATTCTCCCGATGGTTCAGAATCTGGACCATTGATTTCCAAGGATATTCTTCCAATTAGATTATTCGAATTATCATCAGTAAAGATAAATTTTATTTTATCAATATCATAATCCATAAGTTTCATATTTATATCTGCCATTTGTATCCCCCTATCCATCATTTTGTCTTTATTGAATTTATAACGAATAATCCAAGGCAATTTATGGTCTGATGTTTCAGAATCTGAGTCAAGTGCTTCAAATTCTTTGTAAATAGATAAAAGTTCTTTATCTTCTTCAATAATAGTTTCATATTTTTCATTTTCAGGATCATAGTAAATTGTACTCGATATTACAATATCTCTAAATTTAGTATATTCCAAAGTATTTTTTATATATGTTGCTTTAGTTTCATCCTTCTTAAATTCGTCAATGAGATGAATTGACATTCCGGGAGATTTGATAGATTTACTCACATGTAGTAATTCTGTTAATCTTGGAATACCTCTAGTAACATTCGATTTAGCACTTACACCGGCAAAATGAAATGTATTCAATGTCATTTGGGTGGCAGGTTCACCAATACTCTGAGCAGCTAGAGCCCCGACCATTTCTCCAGGAGATATTAAAGAATTTATCAGTTTATCTTTGATTGTTTTTACTATCAATTTATACTCACTTTTCTTTATTTTCATTTTTGTAATTAAATATTTTGGATTAAGATGAACATCAATTAATATTTCAATAATTCGATTATTTAGATATGGATTTTTCAAAAGTGTTTGATATAATTTTTTATTTTCTTTGACTATTTCATCCATGAATAAATTAGATTTTCCAGTTTTAGATGTTAGATTATCAACAATTCTTTCTATGTGGACCGGAAAATAGATATTATTTTGTATTTTATAATTGAAAATAACCTTTATTAAATATTCTCGATGATCTAATAATTTCATCAAAATACTATCATCATATTTATTATTTTCTTTCATCTTATTGACCATGGCCTTAGAGTAAATTTTATTCCAATTTGTATCTTTATCAAAATGATATTTATCAATTAATTTATCATATGATAATTTGGTTAAATATAGTGGCTGAGATTCTACATAAGTAGCATCCATTGCGTCATTTCCATAGAGAAATTGGATAATTGAGCCAGTGCTACTGCGAACAGTATAATCATAATTCACAATTAGATCTTCCATAGCTTTTATCAACTTTCTTTGAACATATCCAGTTTGTGATGTTTTCACTGCTGTATCAATCAAACCTTCTCTGCCTCCCTGAGCATGAAAGAAGAACTCTTGAGGCGTTTGTCCAGTTATAAACGAATTTTCTACAAAACCTCTTGCTTCGGGTGAATCATCATATTTATAATAATGAGGAAGAGTTCTATCTTTAAAACCATATGGAATTCTCTTACCATCAACATTCTGTTGTCCCAGACAAGCTGTCATTTGTGCAATATTTGTAAGTTTACCTTTTGAACCAGAATTACTCATGAAAGTAATTCTATTATTCTGGTGTAAATTATTCAGAGAAATCTTACCTGTTTCATTAATAATTTGATTCAAGTTTGAGTTAACTTTTGATTCGAAATAATCATTATTTGATGTTCCTGGAATATTTTCATAGATACCTAAATGTAATTCTTGACTCATTTCTTCAATTTGTTGCTTTTTCTCTTTGATAACTTTTACAATCTTTTCATTTGTATATTTATCTGAAATAATATCACTTATACCAACACTAAATCCTTCCAATAGCAAAGTATAAGAAACAATTTTCTGTAAATCATTAATGAAATCGCATGTTCTTTCTTTACCGTGATCATTATAGATTGTATGTATTAATCCCTTAGAAGTCTTTGAAAATATAGATTTATCAAATGTTCCTCTAGCAATAGTTCCATTGCGAATTGAAACATTATTCATCATATCATTATATTTTTTCAGCAAATTTTTCTCTTCTGATAAATTTCCAGATAAAGATTCAGTACCATCATAAAGATTGTTTTTCATTTCTAGATTTATATTATCTGGAATAATATACGATAATATACATTTACCAGACCACCTTTTTATGATTCTACCATTCTGTTCTATATCATAATCAGATTTAGGTAGTGTCCCGTTGAATGTAGACAATGTACTAACAATATTTGAAACTTGAGATTCTGTATAGATACAAGATTCAACTATATCTCCATCTTTTTCATTATCATTTTTCAATTGATAAACATTTGTATTTTCACTTGCATAATATTTGGTTCCTTTTGAATATTGAATCACTTCAGATTTAGTCAATTTAAATATACCAAGTAATGTATCTTGAACAATTGTTATAATTGGCTTATTTTCTCTTGGAGAAATTATTTGATTTGGAACAGAAGCAATATTGATTAGTTCAGATAGTGCGTGCGAAGATTGAGGAACATGCATATTCATTTCATCCCCATCAAAATCGGCATTATATGGCGGCGTCACACTTACATTCAATCGAAAAGTATCACCTTTCATTACTTTTACTCGATGACCCATCATGCTCATTTTATGTAGAGATGGCTGACGATTAAATAACACATAGTCGTTATCAATAAGATGGCGATTGATTTTATCACCAAATTCTAATTGTATTGTTTCTTTATTATTATCATTAATTGTAATTTTGATTCCATTCTTTTTTTCAATATTTTTTGCTCCGGGCCATTTTTTTGGTCCATTACGGATATATTTTATAAGTCTATCAATATTGAATGCATTTACCTTTTCTGGAAAAGTAAGATTGGTTGCTATTTTGAATGGAACACCCAACTGATCGAGATCAATATTTGGATCAGGTGTAATTACACTTCGTGCCGAAAAATCTACACGCTTTCCCATAAGATTCGATCTCAATCTTCCTTCTTTGCCCTTTAATCTTTGACGAATCGCCTTCAATGGTCTTCCAGATCTATGGATTGCTTGACTGATTCCCGGCTGTTCATTATCAATAAATGTTATAATATGATAAACAACCATGTTATACCAATCTTCAATAATATCAGGTCTTGCAAATGTTTGCATCTTTTTCTTTAACATATTATTGAATTTTACTATCTCTGATAGTTTATGAGTCAAATCATCATCCATTCTCTGTGAATTCCCCTGTTTCACTGATGGTCTGACAGATGGAGGGGGTACGGGAAACACAGAACAGATCAGCCATTCTGGTTTACACCAAAGACTATTAAATCCCAAAATATGTAAATCTTCTTCTGAAATTTTTTCAAATAAAGCTTTTACATATTCAGCGGTTATTTTATGATTGTTATCATTCGAAAATGCTCCAGCAACTCCTAAATCTTTCCATATTGCCTGTATTCCCTCAACCCCATTTAGTTTATATCTATCTGGTTGCAAACATCCACATCCATCTTCTGTTTCTTGTCCACATCGGTTTATTTTTGACGATAAATTATAAATTTCATTCCATCGATATTTATTGCTTTTATTCATCAAATCTTCGATAAGAGGTGATTCTTTATCTATCAACAATTTTCCACAACGAAAACATACACATTTCATCACTTTCATGGTAATATCAATGAAATGATAATTAAATACAGGTTTCGCCAATTCGATATGTCCAAAATGACCCGGACATTCTATATTATTCAAACCGCAAGTATTACAAACTTTCCCGATATCTGTAGTACCCATACGACTATCAAATAAACCTTTCACTACAGGTACATCTTTTTCATATGTTTCATGTTTAGTTATTTCAACCACAGAATTTTTTCTTATTTCTTCAGGACTCATTATGCTGAACTGTAAACCACAAACACATTTTGTCAACGGTTGTGTTTTTGACATATATGATAATAATATATTTATTTATTTTTTAAATCAAATTTTTACAAATATAAATATATATACTATTAATAATGTCTAAACAGCAAGATATATTAGAATGCAATTATCTAGATGCAAATTCTCAGAATGCGGGGGATATGTTATTGAAATGTGTACAAAAAAATAATGGAATCTACGATTTCAATTGTCAAAATAATCCATATGAACAAAAAAATATGAATTTACTCAAAGATACAGCTAGAATCAACAATATTCCAATTAAAAGGGATTTTATTACTTATTCTGTCGATCAAGTGAAATCTAAATTAATTGGAGAAGGTTTTACAAATTATGTCCCTGTCGATAAGGGTCCTGGTAAATCAAATGATTCAGGCGATATTTGCCCCGATGGATTCACTCGATGTCCTGTTACTGGTAAATGCATTCAAAAATGTAGAGGTTGTAATTATAGAGATTATATGAAATCACAACAAATGAATACAGGTGATCCATGTTTTCCAAATGGTGTTTATAATGGAATAGATAATATGGGTTTTACAAAATGCACATGTGGTCAGAATAATCAATATTGTAGCACAAATTCACCAAAAAATATATTTACAGCAGAAGGAATGATGAAATATGGTAATAAAGTTGTATCAAATGTGGGGATAACATATGATATTGATATTTTATATAGTTTGGATCAGTGATTTACTGAAATAAAAAATTTAATAATAATTTTCTCTATTCTATGTATGTTCCCAATACTAATTTACATTCCTAGACATTCTCCAATCTTTTCCATATTCCTCTCCTGAATTGAGTTGTCCTTCTTGATAATGAAATCAACCGTAGAGGAGATTGATTCGGTCAATTTTTCAATGAAAGTCGGGTAGTCCTTCATCGCATCTGACTTTGGATTGAAAGTCAGACGGAGTGCCAGATGCTCCTTGTAGTCTTCATCTGTCCCTGGTTCCCACCCAATGTATGATACATTGTCTGGTTCTGTCTTGGATAGCAAGTTTTCAACTGTAGCCGTTTCATTCAAACTCTTGATGAGCTTGTCCGGTGGCGAAAGTCGACATTTCTTTGCCGTTTCTACATCTTCGTCCATGAGCTTTGAATCTCCATCTCTATCGTAAATCGAGTTGTTCAAGATACGCTTGATGTTGGAGAACTTTTTGCCCACAAGTAGACCCATTAGCCTTTCGGGACACTCGAAAACGAATGTGTGAGAAACTAGAGTACTCTTCCTCTTAATTTCCTCGATAGCATCAGAAATCGCCATCTTAGCCAACTTCATCATCGTCTCAGATTGCGTGGCAATGTTTGCCACGATATGGCCGCCCTGATATACAAGTTCAATTCTCAAATGGGGCTTCTCTTCATCAACTCGAAACTCGGAAGCCTGACTGGTGTTGTACAGAGACCAAGTATCCCTCAAGATCTTCTTGATTCCTGAACCACCCTTTCCAATCAAAGAAGGGACAATGTTCCACCCCACTCCTGTCTCGAACTGAGTTGCCACCATCTTGTCTTTGTTCTCGTGAGCCATCCTTCTGTGTTCTCTTTTCTGATTCTCTTTGTATATAAGGTTGGTGAGTAAGTTACTGTATTTCTTTTCAAGTAGGTTGGTTGTTTGTATATGAAAGAATATGTAATCTTTCAAAATCAAATTTCTGTTGTAGTTTGAGAACGATTTTTATTTAAAGATAAATTTATATAATATATTGTGAAGATAAATTGATAATGTTATTCTTAATTTATCAAAAATTTGATTTACAAAATTAGTGGTTCAAGTGTACCAATGCTAGGGTTCCCGAGTCTGGTCAAAGGGGAGCGACTTAAGATCGTTTGCGTCACGCTTCGGGGGTTCAAATCCCCCCCCTAGCACTTTGTCAAGGTAGCTCAGCCTGGTCTAGAGCGCCTGGCTTTTAACCAGGTGGCCGGGGGTTCAAATCCCTCCCTTGACACTTTTGTCCTATTAGCTCAGTTGGTTAGAGCGCGAGTCTTATGAGCTCGAGGTCGTGGGTTCGAACCCCACATAGGATACTTCGCAATATCACCAAGTATTGACGGGTACTTTTTCCAAATATAAAACTCGGGTTACAACTGAGTATCAACTCCCGCATACACTAATGTATATTGCTTCTGTCGCGGTAGCTCAGCCTGGTCTAGAGCGCCTGGCTTTTAACCAGGTGGCCGGGGGTTCAAATCCCTCTCGCGACACTTTCCTCTATAGCTCAGCAGGCAGAGCACCCGGCTGTTAACCGGTAGGTCGTTGGTTCGAGCCCAACTGGAGGAGATGATTAGTTGCCATAAGTAACTCGGTAAGGAAAAGTATCTTATCGTCATAGTGGGTTTAATTTATGGTGTTCCAGATGTTTCATATTAAATATTATATTTGTTCGGCCTACCGATTCAAATATGAAATAATATGGGCGAAGGTTCAACCCTTAGATTGTCCAATTCAGCTAGGGTTCCCGAGTCTGGTCAAAGGGGAGCGACTTAAGATCGCTTGCGACACGCTTCGGGGGTTCAAATCCCCCCTCTAGCACTTTGTCAAGGTAGCTCAGCCTGGCCTAGAGCGCCTGGCTTTTAACCAGGTGGCCGAGGGTTCAAATCCCTCTCTTGACACTTTTGCCTCATTGGCGCAACTGGATAGCGCATCAGACTTCTAATCTGGGGGTTGCGGGTTCGAGTCCCGTATGAGGTAAATACTATGGTCGCTCGTCGTTCGAGTTGCTCACTGGTTTCCGGAACCATTTGAGTGCGGGGTTACAGCCGCGAAGGTTCAAATCCTTCCCATAGTTTTTTTTATTCACTAGCTTAACAGGAAAAGCGATTCTTCAAAATGAATAGTTTTCTGGTTCGACTCCAGAGGTGAATGTGGTCTTGTGACCAAAAGGGGGTTGTAGCTCAACTGGTAGAGCGTTCGCTTAGCATGCGAGAGGTACAAGGATCGACACCTTGCAACTCCATAAATAATTCTTTTAATTAATCTAAAATTTGATTTGTGTAGTGTAGGATGCAACATCCTACACAAAGCAGACAATGTCTATCATTTCTTGTGATATCAACAACGGGTACAATCCTATCACATACAATGGTTCTTTCTTGCCCCATGGTATCACACACCCTGTCCTCCACTTCACAGATGAAGACCCCGTTTCTCCTCCCAGCAGCCCTAAGCCCGAGGGTGAAAATGAAATTCGTCCGAGATTGATATTTCATAATGAAATATGGCGTCGCCTAGTTATTACTGACTATAATTTATCTTATTCAATGTCCAAAATAGAACACAGGTTCCCTAAGTATCCCTCTAAAAAGAACATGAACAAGATATTCAGGAAGACTCACAAACTAAAACAACCTGGAGGAGCAAGTTGCAATCAAAGAAGATAAGTAAACTTTGAATTTAATATGAAAAATTTTTTATGGCATTAAATTTGATTGAAGATATAAAAAATCTAAGTATATTTAAATATATGAACTATGCCTGCTCTCGCAATTGCTCTTGCATCCAAAGCAAGGAACTACCCCGATATCATTAAATTGGAAAATTTCAAGGAAAAAGATAGATATAAAAATAACAAAAATTTGATATTTAAAGGAACTTATTGTATTAAAATAAAAGAAATAATAAAAAGAAAATATGACTCTCTTAGAAATTGAAGGTGATGGCCCTCTCGGTCTGATTATTGGAGCTAAAAATGAAGATATTATTATCGAGAGAATTAATCCCAACACTGTGTGTTCTGAATTCTTTGAACTCAAACCCAAATTAAAGATAATAAAAGTAAATAATACTTCAGTTGTGGGAATGAGATTCGTTGAAGTATTGAAAATGATAAATTCAATTTGGAGAAAAGAATCCAAAATATTAATTGAGAT